>Ga0066605_10000678_pt1 | contig 22456 bp, 23 predicted proteins | sample SaaInlLV_DNA_10m_FD_60385 | JGI IMG/M metagenome (GOLD analysis project Ga0066605, IMG submission 60385) | Marine microbial communities from expanding oxygen minimum zones in the Saanich Inlet - SI075_LV_DNA_10m | ecosystem: Environmental > Aquatic > Marine > Unclassified | place: British... | reverse complement strand
CTTTAAATTTTCGTGTTTTATTTCTCTACTTCCCATTCATTAAAATTTATTTTTCTTTGGAATTCTCTGCCTAACACTAATGAATCTATTGGAATTAATTATTTTAGAGAAAATAAAATTAAGACTATGTGGAAGGTTGCTTTGTTACTGATATTTACTCTTGTTACGGTCCCAGTAATATGTTTTTATTACGACGATCCTTTATCTGAGGTCCAACAGAATGCTTTAATTACACTTTTATGGGTTTATGGTATTGCATCTGGACTATGCTTTGTGGTAAGTTCAATAACTGATAATTATAGTCAAGTAGATAAACTTTGGAGTATCATGCCGATTCCATATGTTTGGATTTTAGCTGCCTACGCAGATTATGATTCACGACTGGTACTGATGGCATCGCTTGTGACGATATGGGGTGTTCGTTTAAGTTTGAACTTTGCGAGAAGGGGAGGGTATTCGCTTAAATTTTGGACAGGCGAAGAAGATTACCGATGGTCTATATTGCGCGCTAAACCGGGATTTGAAAAGAAATGGAAATGGATGCTTTTCAATTTGATTTTTATTTCTGCTTATCAAATGGGTTTGGTACTATTAACTACATTACCTGCACTCCGTGTTCTCGGTACGAGTGAGCCCTTAGGTTTTCCCGACATTATTTTGGCTATTCTGATTTTAGGCTTTATTTATATTGAATATTTAGCTGACCAACAACAATACGAATATCAAACTGAAAAATATAAACAAAAAGAAGCAGGGAAAGTCGGCTCATTTTATAAGGTTGGTTTTGTCCATACTGGTTTGTGGGCGTACATGCGCCACCCGAATTATATGGCTGAACAAGCGATATGGATTGTTTTTTATTTCTTTTCCGTAATTGCCACTGGTCACTGGATTAATTGGACACTTACCGGTGGTTTATTGCTCGTTTTATTATTTAAGGGAAGTTCAGATTTTTCAGAATCAATTACTGAGGAAAAGTATCCTGAATATATAAAATATCAAAAAAGAGTTGGGAGATTCCTTCCCTCTAAAGGAAAATACAAAGCTTCAAAATAAAGAAGTGTTTTAAAATGGCTTATAGACCCCTCTTTGAAAAAGTTCGAAAATAATAGCGGCTTCCATTTTAGAGTCATCTAGGCCGCGATGCGCTTCAACTTTAGGTGTATTTGGAAATAAAACATCCCATGCTTCCTGTGCTTTTGGCCATTTGAAACCAAACGCCCCCTCTATTTGAAAAAAGTCAACACTTTTCTTCATGGGGCAATCAATAGCCTCGCCTAAATTGAATCCCGCCTTCTCCAAGAAGGCACTGTCAAAATCTCTATTCCAAGCTGTGATACACCCCGAATGATCATCTAGTATTTTTTGAATTTCAACGCTGTAATTTTCAATGGGTTTCGCATCTCGCACTTCTTCTAAGGTCATAAATCCATTTTGAAAAATCCATGCATTTCTATGTTTAGCTGTGAGTTTGGAGTCTTTGAAAATCGCATCAAAAAGAGGAGTAACTTCGCCTGTTTCGAGGTTTAATTTGACCATTCCTAGCTCAAGTATAAGGTCTTCATTAGGCCTTAGTCCTGTAGTTTCAATGTCGAGCACTAGAATTTCTTTATTCATTTTATGTTTTGATTTTATTGTGGTTTGTATAGTGTATACAGGGGAGATGAATGTAGCAACTCTTTTTGCGAAATCCAACGAAAAAGCTCATTTTTGTATCAGTGCCAAACAAAGGTTATCAATCAATGGATAAGTTCGAAAAAAAAGCAAATTATATTAAAATTGAGGCTGTCCTATTTTCGCTAATTTCTAAGCGTGATGCATTGGTATCAAGTCTTGCAAACTTTGTAGCCGTTTTAAAAAGCCAGTTTGATTTTTTCTGGGTAGGTTTTTATTTAGTAGATGATAACAAATTAATCCTAGGTCCATTTCAAGGTCCTTTGGCTTGTACCGAAATTAAATTTGGAAAAGGCGTTTGTGGTACTGCATGGTCTGAGCGTAAAACAATTATTGTAGGAGATGTGCATCAATTTCCTGGACACATTGCATGTAGCTCTGAAACAAATAGTGAAATTGTTTTACCTGTAATAAACGCAGAAGGAAAAGTAGTTGCAGTTTTAGATATTGATAGTATTACGTTCAATGATTTCGACGCTGTTGATCAAAAATATTTAGAAAAATTATTGAAATGGTTCGCTTCGCAAGTTTATTGATTTTTTGTCTTTTATGTTTGGGATGTGCTCAGATTGGAAGCATTACCGGAGGTTCAAAAGATACGATCGCGCCGAGAATAAAAGGTAGTAATCCCATGGATGGGGCTTTAAATGTTCAAACACGTCAAATTGAAATTGAATTTGATGAATTTGTAGCGCTTCAGAAACCGAATGAAAATATAGTGCTATTGCCTTCAAATGTCTCCTATGAAACCAGACTCGTCAACAAAACCCTTTTTATAGATTTAGAACAGGAATTAGAGGTAAACACCACCTATTCTTTATATTTAAACGAAGCTGTCAAAGACATTACAGAAGGTAACGACACCTTGATTCAACTTGTTTTTTCAACCGGCTTTGAATTAGATTCTAATGAAGTTTTTTTCCAAATTTCTGATGCTTACACGAATGCACCAATCCAGGACGCAACAGTCGGCTTATTTGATTCCTTAGCGCAGAATAAACCTATCTATTTTTCGAAAACCAATGAAAAGGGATTTGCGAAACTTCGCGCCATTGCAGATGGTTCCTATTTTTATGCTGTTTTTTTGGATGAAAACAAGAATAATATATCGGACGCAGATGAAGCCCAGTTTGCAATCATGTCTCCAATTCATATTGACACAAATTATACCGATACGCTACATTGTAAGTTATCGATCCCATTGATGAAGAAAAGTCCAACGCAGATGGAATTCATTGCGTCACACATTTTAGCGCTTAGAAAACCGAGCTTTTTATCATTTGATGAATTTTATGCTAATGAAGTAGACTTGACACAATTGCCTACCACTCAAATGAATGACGATAGTATACATTACTATTTACCGACCTATTACGAATCGCTGCAGATAGCCGTTGATACCTTGAAGAAAAAAGTGCGAAATGAATATCCTGAGGCGGCGATTACGTCTTTAACGTTGGTGAAGAAATTTGTTTTATTACCCGACAGTTGTTGCGTTAGGATAAATTTTGACCGACGAATTGATTCGGTAAAAAACGAAGGGCTGAGAATTTTTCTTCCTGTGGACAGTAGTCTTATTGCCTTAGATCTGGGGGTTTTATTACTGAAAAACGCCTTGAATATTGAGTTAGGTGCTGCTGAATTTGACCGTGCGATTCTGAAAATTGATTCGGGTGCAATTATTGGGATTAATGGCTCTGTGAATGAAGCCATGGATTTTGTTCTTCAACGAAAGAATAGTGAAAGCCTTGGAGATTTAAACGTTGCTGGGTATTCAAGTGCGAATAAATATTTTATCTCCTTATTTAAATCAGAAAAATTAATAGATAAGCGTGTTGATTTAACGGGAAATGTGAATGTATCATTTAATGAATTAATCCCTGGAGATTATGATGTTTTTATTGTAGAAGATAAAAACAATAATGGTATTTGGGACCCTTTTGACCCCGAGACATACACTGCTCCTGAAAAAAGATTCAGTTTAGGCCGGAAAGTCAGAGTTAAAGCAAATTTCGAACACGAAATAGAAATTAGGACTCCAGAATGATTTCAAAATCGTTAAGGTCATTGCCTGCTGTAAATTCTTTGTAATTCATTCTTCTTTTTCCTTCTATCTGTAATTCACTTACACTCAGATAGCCATCAATACCAGGGAATAAAATTCCTTTTTCACTCAATTTGAGTTTATTACCCCTTTCGGTCGAAGTTATTTCGGGTATTTCAGATGAAAATAGCTTAAACTGAACCTTTGCTTTTTTAGCCGTATTGTAAAGGAAACACCAAGCCCCAGGGTAAGGGGATAGTCCGCGAATCTTATTGTGTATATCCTGAACATTGTTTGTCCAATTGATCTCACAATCCGTTTTATAAATCTTAGGAGCATGTTTAATTGTGATGCCTTCAATATCATGCTGTTTCTTGCTTGAAAGTTTTTCTTCTGCTATGCCTTCAAGTGTTTGAACTACGAGTTTTGAGCCTTCCTCCATAAGTGCATCATGAAGATTACCAGCATTCATATTTTCTGAGATAGGAATTGAATTTTGTTTTAAAATATCACCTGTATCAATTTTATCATTGATGTAGAACGTTGTGATTCCTGTTGTTTTTTCTCCATTTATGATGGCCCAATTTATAGGTGCAGCACCTCTGTAGTTTGGGAGTAAAGACGCATGGAGGTTAATTGTTCCTTTTGGTGGTATAGACCACACTACTTCGGGTAGCATTCTAAATGCTACAACTACGAACAAGTCCGCATCTAGGCCTTTTAGGTCAGATATAAAAGCATCAGCTTTTAGTTTTTCTGGCTGAAGAATAGGAATGTCATTTATTTCAGCATGAAGTTTTACCGCACTTTTTCTAATCTTCTGACCTCTCCCGGCAGGCCTGTCGGGTGCAGTTACTACGGCAACGACTTCGTTAACACTATTTATAATTTCTTGTAGTACGCCCTTTGCAAAATCAGGAGTACCCATGAAAATGATTTTTAGTCCCGTTTTCATTTAAATTGATTTCAATTTCCAATTTGAGTTCCGTAAATATAAATAACTCATAAGACCTATGACACCAAAGTATATATATTCAACGGTCCAAATCCAATAAATATCCAAAGCGAAAACAGTAATAAAAAGGTAGCAAGCACAAATGTAAACAAGAACTGTAGAAAGTTCAATGCACAATGAGTAGAAGGTATTTCCACTTCCTTGGATCGTTTGATAGTATACAGAGATAATGCCATAGAGTATTACAGACATAGATATCAGACGTAAAATCGAGGCGCTTTTCTCAACATATGCCTCCTCAGGGTTTATCCATGAAACAAGAAGTTCAGGATACAAGATTGCGCCATGAAAAGTGACCAATAAAAAAAGTGTGGTGAGGAGCTGAATTCTTTTTTGAAGTTCGGGAATCAATTCGGCTTTACCATTTCCCAAATACTGTGATACATAGGTCTTTGTAGTTCCTGCAAATCCCCAAATGGGAACGAAAGCAAGAAAGTAAATCGAACGAATGTTTTGAGAAACGGTGAGCTCGAAAACGCCGCGTTGTTCAATCATCATAAAAAATAAAGTCCATGTTCCTAGAGCGATTGAGCCTTGGACCATTAGAGGGCTAGAAACTTTTAAAATATTTTTAGTTGATTTCCCATTAAAAAAGCCCAATCCAAAAAGTCTATTTTCTTTGTCCATTTTAAAGAGAAATAACATAGAAAGCATACCAATAACATCTGATAGCGTACTTGCTAAAGCAGCTCCCTTAACGCCGAGTTCTGGACATCCAAAATTTCCGAAAATCAAAGAATAATCCAAAATGATATTCGATAAAGCTGTTACAATTGCTGAGAATAAAACAGGCCAAGTTTTGCCTTTTGCTAGAAAATAAGCTTGAATTATTAAAAATAAGCAGCTCGGAAAAAAGGCATAGGCCCTAATACCTATAAATTGACCTTGTAAACCAGCGATAATTGAATTCTTTGATATTGAATTTAAGAGTGAAGGCGCTCCAAAGTATAATCCCAAAAATAAGAGGGATGCAAAAACAAATTGAATAATCAATGCAGTTGAAAATACGCCGGCAAGCTGCTCTTGTTTTTTTTCTCCGATACGCCGCGCCAAGATGATTTGAGTTCCATCGCCCAAACCAACCATAATCATGAAGCATGTGATAAAAAGAAGTCCAGCATTGCCGACGGCATCAAATGACAAAGTATCATATCGGCTTAAAAAGGCAGAATCTGTCAATAGAACAATAGATTGTATGAATCCGGATACCATTAGGGGCATGGAAACTCTTAGTAAACTCGAGTATTTGTGATCTAGTGTCATTAGGTATTCAAAATTAGTACAATTGCAGATTTGAGCGCTGTCTTGGACTTAAATTTATTAGTTCCGATTAAATTCGAATTTGAAATAAAGCAGTGTTCCATATTTCTTCTTTACTTTTGTTGAAAACAAGATTATGGCAAGTAAGAGAATATTTAAGAAAAATCTAAATGATATGGTTTTTGACATCGTTGAGGAGTGTTTTTATCTGCAAATGGTTGACGATTCAAAAACAAAAAAAACAGAGGCTTTAATTGATGAAACTGCAGCTTTTCAAGATGAGGTTTTAGGAAAAATCTCCAAATTCAAGTCGAAGAAAGAATTCAATGAGCTTACAGCCTATGTGGGCGAAAAAGGCAAACACTTCGTAGAGCAGTTAAATGCTTTGAATAAGTAATAAGTGCTTTTTGTTCAGCATAAAAAAACAATTGCTGGAGCCATAGGTCTTATTTTATTTCTGTTTCTCTTGATTATGGGGGGCGGAACATCCAAAATATATAATGCACTAGGTATGGCTGCGCTAATGGTCATATTCTGGATTTTTGAGGTTGTTCCTATTTATGCTACAGCACTCATTCCACTTTTTTTGGCTACCCCTTTGGGACTTTTAAATGGGTCTGATTTAGCCCAGTCTTATGGCAATCATAATGTTTATCTATTTCTGGGTGGGTTTATTCTTGCTTTGGCACTTGAAAAATGGAAAGTTCATCATCAAATCGCCTCCAGAATTATAGCCCTTTTTGGATCATCAAAATCAAGAGTTCTATTGGGTTTTGGGCTTAGTGCCTATGTATTGAGTATGTGGATTTCAAATACGGCAACAACACTTATGATGTTACCGATGGCCCTATCAATTATTCAGCTTCAGGATCACGAAAATACCTCAAGTAGATTTCCATTGCTTTTAATGTTAACTGTGGCTTATGCCTCGAGTATTGGTGGAATGGCAACTTTAGTAGGTTCTCCACCAAATACTCAGATGGCCGCATCTTTGTCTGCGACTTATGGAATTCAAATTTCATTTGTTGAATGGATACGGATTGGTGGGCCAGTAAGTTTGATCATCTTTGTTTTACTATCTGTGATTTTTCAGATCTTCCTTGGTAAGGAACGAAACCATGAAATTAAAAACGATATCCAACAAACAAGATGGACTGCAGCTCAAATAAGAGTGCTTTCACTTTTTGTTTTCGTGATTGTTTTGTGGATTTTCAGAACCAGTATCTGTGACCTACTTGAAATCAGCATAAAGGATTCGACAATATCAATATTTGGAGCTTTTTTATTATTCTTGGTGCCCTCAAAAGAACAAGGACCGCTGCTTCAGTGGCAAGATACTGTTCGAGTCCCCTGGGGTATATTAGTACTGTTTGGTGGAGGGATTGCGTTGGCTTTGTCACTCGAGAAAAGTAATTTGCTGCAGCTCTTGGCTGGGCATAGTGGCTTTCTTCAGGAATGGAGTTTTATCTTAATATTGGGAGCGATTATAACCGTATCTCTTTTTGCTACAGAGCTTATGTCCAATTTAGCATTGGTATCTGTTTTGGTTCCTTTAATTGCTGTCCTAGCAATTCAGATTGGATATCCCATATTACAGCTTACAGTCCCCATTACATTGGCGGCCAGCTGCGCTTTTATGATGCCGGTAAGTACACCTCCAAATGCTATTGTTTTTTCTTCAGGGAAGGTTACTATTGCACAAATGGCGAGCGTAGGATTTGTCTTAAATATTACTGCAATTCTTGCTCTCTGGGGGTATTGCTATTTCTTTTTCACATAAAAAAAAGCGCCGAAGGCGCTTTAACTATCTTTAAATGTTATGCTAGTTTTTGTCTTTTGCACAACATGATTTCTTTGCTTCTGCTGATCCGCATGCTGCTTTTTCAGAGGCACAACATGATTTCTTTGATTTTCTTTTTTTACGCTTCTTCTTTTTCTTTTTGTCGTCTTTTTTGATTTCAATTTGGGTTTCGTTATCAGCCGCAAATGTTTGAACACTCATAGAACCAACAAATAAAAATAGCGCGAGCGTGAAGTATAATTTTTTCATATTAAATAGTTTAGAATCTAAAGGTATGAAAAATCAGGAAAGAAACCCTATGGTCGTTAATTTGGCCTGAACCTTTTGATTTAAGTTAACATCAATTTTGGTATCTAATGGTAAAAATAAATCTACACGCGAACCGAACTTTATAAATCCTAATTCTCCTGCTTGTTTTACCTCTTCATTCTCTTGACCATAATAGCAGATTCGTCTTGCAACGGCCCCCGCAATTTGTCTTATTAAGATTTCTTTTCCATCTTCATTTTTAACAACAATGGAGGTTCTTTCATTATCAGTACTGCTTTTGGGATGCCATGCCACAAGGAATTTACCGGGATGGTATTTTACGAAGGGCAAGGTCCCTTGGATCGGGTAATAGTTAGCGTGAACATTTAAAGGAGACATAAAAATAGAAACTTGAATTCTCTTATCTTTAAAATATTCAGTTTCCGTAGTTTCCTCAATAACAACAACTTTACCATCCGCTGGGCAGGTTATTTCATTCGTCTTGTAGGTGTTTTTTCTTTTTGGTATTCTAAAAAATTGAATTATAAGAACAAGCATTACAATCAAAAAGGTGTAAATTAAATAGGCCAAAATATTTGAAAACGGGAAAATATAAATACCGTTTAACGCACTTAGAATAAGATAAGTTATAAGGCTCCCAAGTATAATTGTTGTTCCTTCTCTATGTAAAGTCATGGTGTTTCATTGTAATTAAGAACAAAGGTAAAGGAAAATATAAAAAACGGGTAGCGCAAGGAGCATTGCATCAAAGCGATCAAGAATACCTCCGTGTCCAGGCATTATTTTACCTGTATCTTTTACATTCATTTTTCTTTTAAGAGCCGATTCAATGAGGTCACCAGCAACAGCGGCAGGAGCAATTACTAGGGCTGCGATCATCCATAAATGCTCATTTTGAGTTGGTGCGGTGTAGAGGTCTAAAAGGTAACCTGCAGCAATTGTGAAGGCAACACCTCCAGCAAAACCTTCCCACGTTTTATTTGGTGAAATTTTTTCATACAATTTGTGCTTCCCAATTAGGTTACCAGTGATATAGGCAAATGTATCATTCGTCCAAACAAGAATGAAAACAGCCAACAGGAGCGGAAATTCACCTTGATTAAAACGGTGAATTTCGGATGCCAAAACAAAAGGAATTATAACGTATGCCATACCGCCAAGCAGGATTAGTAACTTCTTTATATTCACCTGGTAAAGGAAGAGTTGGAGTATCAAATAAAAAACAAATGTGGCAAGGAGAATATAATTAACGGAGTTATAAGTTAGATTTTCAAAATAGTAGGGAGCAGAAAGAAGCAAGTAAATACAAAGGCTCGTTATCATGTATATTGACTCTGCAGAACCTTTAGTTTCTTTTGTAAAAAATAACCGATGGAACTCTGAGCTTCCAATACCCACAATTATTGCAGAAAATACTAGAAAGTAGTATGGTTCGAGTATCAAACTCAGAACAACAAGGGCTACAAAAATGAGCCCTGAAATACTACGCGTCAGTAGCGTTCTCATGATTGTTTAATGCTTCAATGGCCTTTTCTTTATCAGCTTCGAGAACAAAGATTTCGAATGCGCCAAAATTGTTATACATTGAGTCCATTGTGCTATTTATTTGATATGGTATTTCATGCATTGACAATATGGATTGGCAAAGCTGGAAATAAATTCGGTCACTCGTAGAAATAATTTTTTCTTTAGTCATTCAACTCTTCTTCGTTTTCCGAATCCATTGAAGGTTTAGGTATCTCAGTTTGATCTTCAACACTATCTGTTGGTTCTGTGAGTTTTATACTTTCTAATTCTTTCTTGTTTCCTGAGGATTCTAATTCCTCTGCTGTTGCTTCCACAGTTTCCACAATGTCATTTTTTTCCCATTCTCTTTTTCCGAAAATAAGTTCTAAATCCTCTTTGAAAATCACTTCTTGTGACAGAAGTTTATTCGCGAGCTCTATGAGTTTTTCTTTATTTTTGCGAAGCAGTTCTATGGCGCGCTCATATTGTGATTCAATCATCTTACTGACTTCTTCATCAATGATTCTTGCCCGGTCATCTGAGTATGGTTTCGTAAACATGTCACCACCGCGAGAATCGTAATAAGATATATTACCTATTTTTTCATTAAGGCCGTATATTGATACCATTGCATACGCTTGTTTCGTTACCTTTTCAAGGTCGCTTAGAGCACCAGTACTTATTTTACCAAATATCAATTGTTCGGCTGCTCGGCCTCCAAGTGCTGAGCACATCTCATCAAGAATCTGTTCCGTTGTAGTAATACTGCGCTCTTCAGGGAGATACCAGGCTGCGCCAAGTGATTGTCCTCTAGGCACGATGGTTACTTTTACGAGCGGGTGAGCGTGTTCCAGAAGCCATGATACTGTCGCGTGACCGGCTTCATGAAAAGCAATCGCTTTTTTCTCACCTACAGTTATGATTTTATTTTTCTTTTCTAGTCCACCCACAATTCGATCGACAGCATCTAAGAAATCTTGTTTCTCAACTTGTTTCTTATCATTTCTTGCCGCAATAAGTGCTGCTTCGTTACATAAATTTGCTATGTCTGCTCCAGAGAAGCCGGGTGTTTGTTTTGAAAGAAAATCTACGTCGAGATTGTCTTCTAGTTTTAAAGGCTTTAAATGTACTTCGAAGATTTCTTTTCTTTCGTTCAGATCTGGCATATCAACGTAAATTTGTCTGTCAAATCTACCTGCACGCATTAATGCACCGTCAAGAACATCCGCTCTGTTTGTGGCGGCCAATATAATGACACCTGAATTTGTGCCAAAGCCATCCATTTCTGTCAATAGTTGGTTTAGGGTATTTTCTCTTTCATCGTTGGAGTTAAAACCATTGTTTTTACCACGCGCTCTACCTATCGCGTCGATTTCATCAATAAAAATGATCGCCGGTGATTTTTCTTTGGCTTGCTTAAACAAGTCACGCACACGAGATGCTCCAACACCAACAAACATTTCGACAAAATCAGAACCTGACAAAGAGAAGAAAGGAACCTTGGCTTCACCTGCCACGGCTTTAGCAAGCAATGTTTTACCCGTTCCTGGAGGCCCTACGAGTAAGGCACCCTTGGGTATTTTAGCACCTAATTCTGTATATTTTGAAGGGTTTTTCAGGAATTCTACGATTTCCACAATTTCTTCTTTAGCACCTTCTAGGCCCGCAACGTCTGAAAAGTTAACATTTGTCGTTTTACCGTTTTCGTAAACACGAGCTTTTGACTTACCTATATTAAAAATTTGTCCACCGCCACCGGCATTACCTCCGGACATTCTGCGCATGACGAAAATCCATATTGCAATAATAATTACGAAAGGAAGAAGGTAACTCAATATGGTTCCAAAATAATCCACACGCTCTTCGTATTCGAAAGGTATTTCACGGTCTTTAAGTTCCTGTGAAAGATAAGTTTGATCAATTTTTTCTATTTCAAATAACAGTTTTGTTTTGTCCGTTTCTTTTGATTCCTTAATGGTTGCGTTTAATTTTTTCAGCTCCGCATCATCACTTTTTTTAACAAGGTCTAAGCCCTCTTTATTAAGTCGAAATTCTGCACTTTTCTCGTTAATAATAATGACATTATCAACACCTGCTTCGTCTGCAATCTCAAGAAGAGTCTGCATCTTAACAGAGGCTCGATCTGATTTCCCCATGTACAACTGAAATGCGATAAGTCCTACACCTAAAATCGCGTATATCCAATAGATAGAGAAGTTACTTTTTTTATTTGCCATTTGTTTTTTTGTCTTTTTTAATTTGGTATGTCTTTTCTTGTTGCATCAGACCAAAGCTCCTCTATGTCGTAAAATGATCTTTTGTCTTTGTAGAAAACGTGCCCTATAACATTTACATAATCTAACAGAATCCAATCACTGTTTGTTTTACCTTCAATATTCCATGGCTTTTCTTGCATGGTTTTCCTCACAAATTTTGTGATGGAATTAGAAATACCATCAACGTGCGTGTTTGAGTCACCAGAGCAGATGACGAAAAACTCGCTTACTGCGCCATCGAGTTCACGTAAATCAAGAACAACTATTTCGTTTGCTTTATTTTCTTGCATACCTTCAACGATTGCATCACATAATTGTTCTGAAGGAGATTTTGATAATTTTTTGCTCATAGCTAAAGGTATGACAAATCTAAGTGATTAATTTTAATTTTGTACTCGATCATTATGATGCAAATCAATTCCAAAATAGGTATCCACAAGATTCGCTTGTCTTCAGTGGATTCAACTAACAATTTTGCTGCCAAACTCATTAAAGAGGGCTTGGGCGCCCATGGTTCGGTAATATTGGCAGAAAATCAGACGTGTGGCAGAGGTCAGAGGCACTCAGAATGGCAGTCCGAGTCAGCTAAAAATATACTAACCTCGTTTATTTTTGAGTTCCCCACCCTTGATTCATCTTCTTTATTTGACGTAAATAGTTTTGTGTCCGTCGTTCTTCTTGAATTTTTTCAATTGCATGGTGTCCAAAGCGAAATCAAATGGCCCAATGATATTCTCGTTAAAGGGAAAAAAATTTCTGGAATTCTTATTGAAAATAAGTTAATGGGTTCAAAACTATTTCAATCCATTGCGGGGATTGGAATTAATGTAAATCAAACAGTTTTTAGAAACTTAGATTCAGCAACGAGTATGCAAATTGAAAATCGTAAGTCCTACCTTATAGAGTCTATTTGGATTTCACTTATTGAAACCTTTCAGAAATGGGAGGCCTTTATTTCTGATGAGTCAAAAAGGAAACACCTCCGAAATATTTATAAAAATAATTTATTTGGAAAAGATGAAGAACGGTCTTTTTTAATTGACGAAAAGCACATTCAGGGAATAATTCGAGGGGTAGATATAGATGGAAGGCTTGAACTTGAAATCAACGGAACCTTGCATTTTTATCAAAATAAAGAACTGAAGTTTTTATGAAAAGTGCTTGTTTAGTTTATTAGACATGTAGTTGAAAAGGCTCAATAAGGGCTTTTCAACCATCATTTTTAGAAAAGCATTGACTTCGCCATTGAACTCTATATAGCCTTCGGTTTCAGTTTCACTTTTGTCCGAAAGAAAAATAGTCAACTTGAATGGAAACGGCGATTTTTCACCAGATTTTAAAAACACTTTATCTTTTTCAAACCCGTCTTGAATCAATGCAATCATAAATCCACCTTGAACTTTAAACGAACATCCCTCAGCATCGCTTTTAAAGTCTTTGACTTTTTCCATTGGAAGTAAAAGCTCAAAATTTTCAGGGTTCGTTAAGAATTTTATAATCTTTTCCTTATCTGTTCCTATGCTTACTTTTTCTCCTTTTAAAATCATTCTACGAATTTAACCATTTTGAAGGTTCTCTACTCCATTCCCTTAATAAATGCAGATTTTGTTCTTTGATATAATTTGAGTCTAGTGCTTTCTCAAGTAATGTGGTATAGTCTGTAAGGGTAGAGTAGGGGCATTCTGCTTTGTTGAATCGGTCCTCAGATTCAGAAAACCCATACGTAAATATTGCAGCAAGTCCTTTGACTTCAATCCCTGATTCTCTTAACGATTCTACCGCTTTGAGACTACTTCCTCCAGTGGAGATTAAATCTTCAATTACCACAGCTTTTTGCCCTTTTTCATAATGACCTTCAATGAGGTTCTTTCTTCCATGACCTTTAGCAGCGCTTCTAACGTAGATAAAAGGCAAGCCCATTTCTTGAGCTACTAATGCGCCTATGGCAATTGCTCCTGTCGCTACGCCAACAATAACATCTGGATTACCAAATTTCTCGGTAATTAATGCGACCAATTTTTGTCTGATATGCGTTCTTACGGAAGGATGAGAGAGCGTGATTCTATTGTCACAATATATCGGTGATTTCCATCCTGACGCCCATGTAAAGGGTGCATCAGGTTGTAGTTTTACGGCTTTAACTTGCAATAGTAACTCAGCAATTTTTAAGGCCCTATTTTTATCGTTGGTCATGCCGCAAAAGTATAAAGTTTTTACTGAACAATCCTGAATTTTTATCAACGATTCATTAAAATACTTCAAGCATAACGATGTTCCCTTGTGCTTTTATCATTTGGGTCTGTTTAATTGACGCAATTACTAAGGTTTTTTCTACAAACAAAAAACAACAAATTAATTTTTGGAATTTGAGTAAATTATTGTTGTTGATCTAATTCTTTGGTGAATCAATTAAATCGTACTTAAACGTATTGCGCATTTTAAAGTAACACAACTTGCAAAGGATAAATGTTGAAGTGATGTAAAAGCTATTTACCCGACATCTATTTCTAGGTAAGATAAATATTGTTTGAATTTATTGAGGTTCATCAGTGTAATCAGTATATAAATGCTAAGGTTTTTATACCTTTGCATTTAAAATTCTAGTATGAGTATTACAAAGACATATGATCCAAAAATCGCAGAAGAAAAATGGTATGCGCATTGGTTGGAAAAAGGTTATTTCAACTCCGTTCCGGATGATCGAGAGCCTTTTACAGTCGTAATACCACCGCCAAACGTTACGGGTGTTTTACATATGGGACATATGTTGAACAATACCATTCAAGATGTTCTTATTCGAAGAGCCAGAATGCAAGGTAAAAATGCTTGTTGGGTTCCTGGTACGGATCACGCATCTATAGCGACAGAGGCAAAGGTCGTTCAGAAACTTAAAAGTGAAGGGCTAAATAAAACCGATTTAACTAGAGATGAATTTTTAAGTCATGCTTTTGAATGGAAAGATAAGCATGGCGGTATAATTCTGGAACAGCTTAAAAAACTTGGAGCCTCATGTGATTGGGATAGAACGCAGTTTACAATGGATGAGGACTATTCTGAATCTGTATTTGACGTTTTTGTTGATTTATTTAACAAAGGAAAAATATACAGAGGAGTAAGAATGGTGAACTGGGATCCTGATGCTTTAACTGCTGTTTCTGATGAAGAAGTACTTCACAAAGAGGTAAATTCAAAATTATTTTATGTTCGCTACAAGGTTGAAGACACTCAGGATGAATGGCTAACCATAGCAACTACAAGGCCAGAAACGATTTTTGGGGATACAGCGATTTGTGTTAACCCTAAGGATGACCGATACAAAAATTTACATGGCAAGCGAATACATGTGCCTTTAACTGATAGAACTATTCCTGTGGTGACTGATGAATACGTCGATGTTGAATTTGGGACAGGTTGTTTAAAGATAACGCCAGCACATGATATAAATGATTATGAAATTGGTGTTAAACATAACCTAGATAATATCAATGTATTTAACGATAATGGTACTTTAAATGCTTATGGATTGCATTATGAGGGCGTAGATCGTTTTGAAGTCAGAAAGGGTATTGAAAAGGAACTTAACGAAAAGGGATATTTGATAAAGGTTGAAGATCATCAAAATAAAGTTGGTTATTCGGAGCGGACAAATGCCGTTATTGAGCCTAAATTATCGTTACAGTGGTTCGTGAACATGAAGGAGTTGGCAGAACCAGCTCTTGAAAATGTCATGAATGGCAAGATTCAGTTCCATCCAAGCAAATTCAAAAATACTTACAGGCATTGGATGGAAAACATCAAAGATTGGTGTATTTCACGGCAGTTATGGTGGGGACACAGAATACCAGCCTTTTATTACGGCAAAGGCACGAATGATTTTGTTGTTGCCAAGTCAATCGATGAAGCGGTAAAATTTGCTTCTGAGAAGCTAGGTAAATCTATCCAACCAGAAGATCTTAGACAAGATGAAGATGTCTTAGACACCTGGTTTTCAAGCTGGCTTTGGCCAATATCGGTTTTTGATGGCCTAACAAAACCAAACAATAACGAAATAAAGTACTATTATCCCACCAATGATCTTGTTACGGCACCTGAAATAATGTTTTTTTGGGTAGCCAGGATGATTATGGCGGGTTACGAATATTTAGATGAGCTGCCTTTTAAGAATGTTTATTTCACGGGCATTGTGAGGGACAAGCTAGGGCGCAAAATGTCTAAATCGCTTGGGAATTCTCCGGACCCTATAGATTTGATTCATAAGTTTGGTGCAGATGGGGTTCGCGTCGGTGTTCTAATTAGTTCTCCTGCAGGAAATGATCTGCCTTTTGATACAAGTCAATGCGAACAGGGGAGGAATTTCTCTAATAAAATATGGAATGCTTTTCGTTTGATTTCAAGTTGGGAGGTTAAGGATATCGAGCAGCCTTCTTCGTCAGCGATCGCAATTGAATGGTTTACTAATAAATTTCAAAAAACATTAGCCGAACTCAATGAGCTCTACGATAATTACAAAATATCAGAGGCGTTAATGGTTAGTTATAAGTTAGTATGGGATGACTTTTGTTCTTGGTACTTAGAAATCATTAAGCCGGGTTATCAGCATCCTATTGACCGTAAAACCTTGGAGCAGTCCATTACTATTTTTAATGATATTTTAAAAGTTCTACATCCATTTATGCCCTTTGTTACTGAAGAGATATGGCACCAACTTTCTGATCAAAATGAGGACCTTGTGGTTTCATGTTGGCCGCAGGTTTCAGGATTTGATGCGCACCTTTTAACATCGTTCTCGGGTGCTGCTGACATTGTATCTAGTATTCGAAATATTCGTAAGCAACAAAATATTGGAGGCAAGGTCAAGCTTGAGCTTTATTATTCAGGTAAATATTCAGGGAGCCGAGAGTTCACCTCAATGATTAGAAAAATGGCAAATCTTTCAGTTTTTGAAGCGACAGTAGAAAAAATTGGAAATTCTAATGGCTTTATTGTAGACGGAATTCAGTTCTATGTCCCTTTTGGTGATGCGGTAGATGTAAAGGAAGAACGCACTAAACTAGAGCAGGAATTAGACTATTCTAAAGGATTTCTCGTCAGTGTTCAAAAGAAATTAGGTAATGAGCGTTTTGTGAATTCAGCACCAGCAACTGTTGTTGAAAACGAAAAGAAAAAACAAGCGGATACTTTATTGAAGATATCTCTCTTAGAGGAAAAACTTAGTAACCTGAATTAGATAAAAGAAAAATCAACACGTCGATTTAGTTTTTTTCCGTCAGTAGTTTTATTTGACTTTGTAGGATGTTTTTCACCCTTGAAATCAATTACGATTCTATCTCTCCTTAATCCATTCTTGGTAAAGAAGTCAATAATTGATTGTGCCCTTCGTTTCGATAAATTCTGATTATATGAATCTGAACCATCGGAATCGGTGTGACCGACGACTTTTACTCGCAAATCAGAGTGGCTTTTTATGATTCTTATTATTTCGTGAAGTTCAGAAATATATTCTTCTTTAATTTTTGATTGATCTACATCGAAATGAATAGGATTGAAAACAAAGTCCCTGAGTTCTTCTAGTCTTTTTTCAGGGGCTGAAATTCCGTTGTTGTAATCTTTTACAAATGCATCGATCCAATGGGTTGATCCCAAAGCCTTTGATTTTGGTTTAAATTCGAAACGCTCTTTAAATAGAACGGTTTTAAAATCAGTTAAACTATCCCTAAATGCTTCAAGATATCCAGTTTTAATATTGTATTTGAAAGAATATTTTTTGAGTTCGGGCTTTATTTCCCTTTTCTTTTTTACAAATCTTTCTGTTTCTCTAATATTAAAGTTTAGATACTTTTTTTGGCCTACGATTTTCATTACTGATATTGTTTTTTCAGCATTTTGTGTTTTTAAAACACCTTCAATTAGTCCTCCGATAATTTTTATTTCCATTTCAACTGTGGATTGGACATTTAGAGAATCCGTAAATGACGCTCCTTTCCATGTTCCAGAGAATATAGTTTGGGCCGAAACTTTAGTGAGGCTGAAAACAATGCCAATTACAAACAGAAATAAAATAAGAGTTAAGCGCATAAGTTATAATCAGTATTCGTAGAATTACAAAAAATGTTCCATTTAAACTATTTGTAGTCAAAAGTGTTACATTACTGTATGAAAAATATAAATATATTTCTTTTGCTTTGTGGCGTTATTTTTTTAACTGCCTTTTGCATGGAGAATAATTCAGAGTCTATGAATGGATCTAAGAAATCTCTTCACGAGTATGTTGTAGAAAACATAAATGGAGAAGAGTTTGACCTTTCACAATTAAAAGGTAAGAAGGTAATGGTTGTTAATACCGCTTCCAAATGCGGCTTGACACCTCAGTATGAACAATTGGAAGCTTTGTACAAAAAATACGGTTCAGATAACTTTACGATAATCGCTTTTCCTTCCAATGACTTTATGGGACAAGAGCCTGGTTCAGATGCTGATATTCTAAATTTTTGTAAAAAGAATTACGGTGTTACTTTCCCAATTATGTCTAAAGTTAAAGTCAAAGGGCGTTCAAAATGTGAAGTCTATGCGTTTTTGACTCAACAGGCGCTGAATGGATTAGAGGACAATGATGTGAAATGGAATTTTCAAAAATACCTTATCAATGAAGATGGATATTTGGAAAAAGTAATTGGCCCAAGAACCTCTCCTTCCGACCCGGAAATAATAGCCTGGATCAATAATTAGCATTTCGTTAATACCTTGTTGATAAGTAAGCGGTATTTTGCTGTAAAAAGCTATTTAATAACACCCTATTTCGTTATTTTTGTTAGTGCACCTAAATCGTGCAAATCAAATACAGAACGAACGAATGGAAGAACAAAGCAAAAGCAATTATTCAGCAGATAATATCCAAGTTTTAGAAGGGTTAGAGGCCGTTAGGAAGAGACCCGCCATGTATATTGGTGATGTTGGTGTTAAAGGGTTACATCATCTCGTTTATGAGGTGGTGGATAACTCCATTGATGAGGCCCTTGCTGGTCACTGTTCTGCCATAAACGTTTTTATCAATAAAGACAACTCTATCACGGTTCGTGATGATGGTAGAGGAATTCCAACTGCTATACATACCAAAGAAAAAAGATCTGCCTTAGAAGTAGTAATGACGGTACTGCATGCAGGAGGTAAATTCGATAAGGATACTTATAAGGTTTCAGGAGGTCTTCATGGGGTTGGTGTTTCTTGTGTAAATGCCCTTTCAATTGATTTGAAGGCGACTGTTTTTAGAGAAGGTAAAATATTTGTTCAAGAATACAAATGCGGTAAGCCTCAGTATGATGTGAAAGTTATCGGTGAAACAACAGAAAATGGTACGGAGGTCACGTTTTTGCCAGACCGTGATATTTTTGAAGTTACTGAATACAATTATGATACTTTAGCAGCAAGGATGCGTGAGCTTGCATTCTTAAATAAGGGTATACGTATCGGATTAACCGATAAAAGAAATCAAGACGAGAAAGGAGCAGACATTTTCAATAGTTATTACTCGGAGGGTGGTCTTCGGGAATTTGCAGAATTCTTGGACCGGAATCGGGAGTCTTTAATTCCAGACGTAATATATTTCGAAGGTGAGAAAGATGGTATTCCTGTCGAGGTTTCAATGACTTATAATACTTCTTACACTGAGAATATACAGGCCTACGTAAATAACATCAACACCTATGAAGGTGGTACGCATTTATCAGGTTTTAGAAGGGGACTTACGAATACCTTAAAAAAGTATGCCGCTGAATCTGGTATGCTGGCCAAAGAGAAGATAGAAATTGATGGTGATGATTTTAGAGAGGGGTTAACTGCTGTTCTATCAGTAAAGGTTCAAGAGCCTCAATTTGAAGGGCAAACAAAGACTAAGCTTGGTAATAGAGAAGTTTCTGCACCTGTTAGTCAATCTGTTTCAGAAATGTTATCGGCTTACTTGGAAGAGCATCCAACAGCTGCAAAGACAATTGTTGAAAAAGTAATTCTTGCTGCTCGGGCGCGTCATGCGGCGCGAAAGGCACGGGAGATGGTTCAGCGTAAAAGTGTTTTGACAGGAAGTGGTCTTCCGGGAAAGCTTGCGGATTGCTCTGAAAAAGATCCTGCAGCATGCGAAATATACTTTGTAGAGGGTGACTCTGCGGGTGGAACTGCAAAACAAGGGAGAGATCGTCATTTTCAAGCCATAATGCCGTTACGTGGAAAGATTTTAAATGTCGAAAAAGCGATGCAGCATAAGATATTTGAAAATGAGGAGATTAAGAATATTTACACTGCTTTAGGTGTTAGGATAGGAACCGAAGAGGATTCTAAGGCGTTGAATTTAGAAAAACTGAGGTACCATAAGATAATTATCATGTGTGATGCTGATGTGGATGGATCGCATATTGAGACTTTAATTCTTACATTTCTATTCCGATATATGAAGGAACTTATAGAGAATGGATATGTTTACATTGCTACGCCTCCTCTTTATCAAGTTAAGAAAGGATCTAAATCGGAATATGCTTGGGACGATAATCAACGTGACCGTTTGATTCAAGATATGAAAGGTGCTGGCACAGAATCATCTGTAAATATACAGCGCTATAAAGGTCTTGGTGAGATGAATGCCACACAATTGTGGGATACAACAATGAATCCTGAATTTAGAACCCTACGTCAAGTAACTATAGAGAACGGAGCAGAATGTGATCAGATATTTTCCATGCTAATGGGGGATGAGGTGCCACCAAGAAGAGATTTTATTGAAAGAAATGCGAAGTACGCTAAAATCGATATTTAAGCTTTCCTTTTTTACAGGGTTGAGTTTTTTCTTTCTGACAATTATTCAGTCATTTTCTGTTGAAATCAGTCCTTGTGAACAAGTTAACTTTTGTTTATCAGATTCATTATAATATCCTAAAATTGATTCAGGTGAAAATATAATTCACCATAAATATTATGACCTTGTTTATGATGAAGACCATGAGCAAGCCAAATGGATTTTTTACAAACTTTACCCAAGTTGTTTAGATGGTCCTTTTAAAAGAAAGAATGACTTTAGAAGTGATCCTAAAATCCGTACCGGCTCCGCAAATCATGAGGATTATCGCGGTTCGGGATACGATAGAGGGCATCTGATGCCAGCCGCTGATATGACTTGGTCTGCAGATGCGCTTTCAGAATCTTTTTTTTACAGTAATATGAGTCCTCAGCACCCATCGTTTAATAGGGGTGTTTGGAAAAGATTGGAGTCAAAAGTCCGTGACTGGGGTAGGGAAAGCGACAGTGTGTTTGTAGTGACTGGACCTGTTTTTGACAAGAAGCCGTCTGTAATTGGACCGAATAGGGTGTCTATACCAAACGCATATTACAAGGTTGTCTTGCGGTTTAAGGCGGGTAAAAGTACAGGAATTGCCTTTCAACTTTCGAATGAGGCAAGTAAAGAAGACTTAATATCTTTCTCATCATCTATTGATGAATTAGAGTTGTCCTCAGGACTAGATTTCTTTTACAAATGTGTAGACTCTACTTTTTTGGAAATAGAATCTGAGGTTACACGAATAGATTGGGAATGGAATTAACCCTAGTTTAATTGGAAATTAATAGGGAGACGACATCTTGCCCTAACTTTTCGGCCTGAAGCTTCACCAGCGTTCCATTTAGGCATTTTTCGCACAACCCTTTTTGCCTCTCTATCTAGATCTGGACTTACACCTCTTTCTATAGCAACATTAGTAATTCCTCCATCTTTTTCCACTACGAATGACAAGAATACTCTTCCTTGTTCGTTCATCTCAATGGACGTTTGTGGGTAGTCGACGTTTTCATTAATCCATTTCATCATAGCAGCGGGGCCTCCCGGGAAAGCCGCTTCAACATCAGGGAATTCTACGATTTCTTCCACAACAGCGATAACCTCTTCCTCAGCGATGGGAGGTGGGTCTGGAGGGGTCACATCTGGGGGAGGTGGTTCATCGATATTTTCTTCTTCGATTATCTCCTCAACAATCGGTGGTTCAATAACTACCGCTGGTGGTTCTTCTATCTCTGGCTCTATTTCATCTGGTTTTTCTTCAGCTTGAAGGACTTGGTTTACTTGTCTTTTCTTTCCATCTGAAAGATCGTCGTCTATTTTGACCGCTTGAAAAGTAAATGCTGCTAAGGATAAGCCTGCAACGTAGTTCAGGGCTATCATTAAGAAGCTGGATTTTATTTTATCGCCGTCAACTTCTGGATTTTTCTTTATTTCCATAATTCCAAATTTATAAAAATGACACAATTAATGTGCCATTTACTGAATTAAATTTGAATAAGCTTCTTCTGAAAGCAGGTCATTCAGTTCAGACTGATCCGCAATTTTTATTTTAATCATCCATCCTTTACCGTACGGGTCATTATTGACGAGCTCAGGATCTGATTCTAATGCTTCATTAAATTCAATGATTTCACCTGAAATTGGCATGAAAAGATCGGAGACAGTTTTAACGGCTTCAACTGATCCAAAAACCTCCTCCATATCTAACGTTTCATCTACCGTTTCAATTTCTACAAAAACAATGTCGCCAAGTTCTCCTTGAGCGAAATCTGTTACACCAACTGTTGCAGTTTCA
>Ga0066605_10000665_pt1 | contig 22585 bp, 17 predicted proteins | sample SaaInlLV_DNA_10m_FD_60385 | JGI IMG/M metagenome (GOLD analysis project Ga0066605, IMG submission 60385) | Marine microbial communities from expanding oxygen minimum zones in the Saanich Inlet - SI075_LV_DNA_10m | ecosystem: Environmental > Aquatic > Marine > Unclassified | place: British... | reverse complement strand
CGGAATCTTTATTTTTTTCCAAAAGTCTTCTAACTCCACCAGGAATAATCAGTGCTCGTAATAATTTCCTCGCATAAGATTTGATCTCATCTCTAGTGACTTTAATTCGGTCAGCAGAATCAAGTATATTCCCCTCTCGAAGGAGAGTTACAGTTCTTTGCCCAATTAAAACTGGTAGCATACATGAAGCCTTGAGTCTAAATTGGGTTTCAGGAATCATCTTGATATATTCTATTGCGGCATCAAGATGTTCATTCGTTAAATCCAAATATTCATCGTATAATGGCCTAAATTTCTCAATATTACTTGGTGAGAGTAAATCTTCCGGCTCCATCTGGTGCTTAGTTAGTTCTTCTATAGGAATATAACATCTTCCAAATCGTAAATCTTCAGGGATGTCACGTAGGATGTTGATCATTTGTAGTGCTTTACCAAATCTTACGCCTTTTTCATAAAATCCTTCTTCTTGTTCTGGAGGTATTGATATTACATGGGCAAGGGACATTTTTGTCCAAAACACTCCAACACACCCTGCGACTCTGAACGTATAGTCATCCAATTCAGCATTATCGTTGAGTGCAGATATATTCCCTCCTTCGTTAGCGGGTCCAAATCTCTCTAAATCTAGAATCTGACCACCTACAATAATGTCTAGACATTCTAGCATTCTTTCCCTGTCCTCTTCTGTGTAAATTTTTAATCCCTCGACAACATCTTGGACATTACGAAGAAGTTCTGCTTCGTGGGGGTTATCCTGAATTTCGGCAAGATTAGAAAAGTCGGGTATTATGCTTGATTTACCTTGGGCAATATCATTGTAATTGCGCAGCAATCTAAGAAGTTCTTCTGTATCACCGTGTTTGGAATCAGCAATCGTATCTGCGACTCTTGCTAAAAGGTAAAGCAGACCTATTTGCCCACGAACTTTCTTTGGGAGATATTTGAGTGTAGGATAAAAAGATCTTGAAGTTGATTTAAGCAAATTATCAATCTTGTCATTGATAAGTACTGACAATTAATCCCCTCATGCAACTCCAATGGTTATTTGTTTTTGAGGCTGTGGTCAAATAGGTACTTTCTGTGGATATTTTTCGTACTGATAATTAACGTATTATTAGTCGGTAAATTAGTTAATGCTTTAGGCATTGAGTTAGTCCGAAAGGCTAGAGGGGACGCTAATGGATTGTATGTCGTGTGGTGAGCACATACCGAATGACAGTATTTTCTGTCCCGAATGTGGAGCAAGACAAGACTTATCCAGGGCAGGAGGTTTTACTGCACCAAACTCCGTTGGACTTGCTGGCCAAGAGGTGACCGGTGGGCGCAGCTTTGGTGTTGTCTCCGGGGAGGCAATTAGACAGCAACGAGAGATGTCGGTTAGTGACCCTAATGCAATTTCTCCTGAACTAATGAGGCAGATTGCTGAAGGAATGCAAAACCAACAAAATATTCCCCCAGTTGGTAATTTTCCACCTCAAGGATTCCAAAACCAGACAAATAATCCTAATCAAATCCCAAGGAATGATTTAGGCAATATGAGACAAAATATGCCAAATGTAACTCCTATGGGTCAATCATCCTCTCCTACAGACGAGATGGTTGACAGATTGGCACATGCAGAAAAAGCTATGAAGTCTGAAAGAAGAAGTCAATGGCTGAATATGAACCAAGCTTCAGCTTCTAATGTTTTATCCTCCCTTGGGGCAGATTTACCCGCTCACTTGCGAAATGAGAAAAATGCTGCCCAAGAAATCCTAACGGGAGCGCTGGGAGGTCAAAAAGAGGCGCCTAGTGATGCATTTTTGCGAAGAATGTGTGAAGTTGCGGTAAGGCGGGTTGCAAGGAAGCGGGGAGTTGCAGTTGAAACACCTCAAGCCAAATTAGCAGATGATGTACTAAGCGTAAACATAACCTATATTGATGATGGCAGAGTGCTAGATTCGCCTGAAGATTTGACGCAAGCCTTTGAACATGCTATCCAAACTGAAGTTGCTCTGAAAGGCTTTGATTATGTTTCTGAAATAAGTCTATTCCGTTCTAAAGACGGCGAGGTTGAGAATCTATCTGAAGAAGCAGAAGATGATGAAGAAATGTTTGCTTGCGAAATCTGTGATGGTTTGGTAAAAGAAAGCGATTCAAAGTGTCCACACTGTGGCGCAGTATTCGAAGATGACGATGATTTTGAAGAATCCAGCCCCCAACAAGCGCCAAGTTCACCTTCTAGAGGCGGTCCTCCAGGTGGTCCATCACGAGGTGGTCCTCCAGGTGGTCCATCAAGAAGCGGTCCTCCAGGTGGTCCAACAAGAGGCGGTCCTCCAGGTGGTCCAACAAGAGGCGGTCCTCCAGGTGGTCCATCAAGAGGCGGTCCCCCAGGCGGTCCAACAAGAGGCGGTCCTCCAGGTGGTCCATCAAGAGGCGGTCCATCTAAAAGTCCTGGAAGAGCACCTCCATCAAAATCTCCACCAAGTAAGAAACCGGGACCACCCGGTGGCTCATCAAGAGGACCACCTGGTGGTCCAAAAGGTGGCCCTCCAAAGGGACCTAAACGTGGCCCTCCTAGATGACGAGGGTTATTTTTGCGCACTGATAATTTACCAGAATTTGGGGCCATAAAATTTAACGGAAAATTAAGGCCATCCCAGATCGCAGCCGCATCTGTAATTGAACCAGAACTAGATCAACAAGGTAAGCACCTGCATATAGTTGCTCCACCTGGTTCAGGAAAAACCGTGCTAGGTCTCTATGTGTGGTCAGATTTGGTAAGAAAACCAACTTTAGTGCTGTCTCCTAATTCTGCAATTCAGGCACAATGGGCAGCACGCACAGATCTTTTTGAGTTGGATGGGAAAGATGAATTTATCAGTACCGACCCAGAAAATCCAGGTTTATTGACCAGTCTTACATACCAATCAATAACCATGCCAAAGCGTGGTGGCGAATCTTTAGATGAGTCTGCCATCGAGCTTTGGATAAAATCATTAATTGTAAAAAAAGAGGCAATCGATGATGAATCTGCTCTTGCTTGGATAGAAGATTTAAGATCAAAAAATAGCAAATATTTTGATGACAGGATATCGGTCTATAGAAAAAAGGTGAGGGACGATTTTGCTCAACATGGTAACGCTCTATGGACTCTAAGTGAGTCATCAAGAAAGACCTTACAGCGACTAAAAAAGGTTGGTATTGGCTTGATAATATTAGATGAGTGTCATCATTTACTGCACCACTGGGGTAGAGTTCTTACAGAGGTAAGAGAATACTTCGATAATCCAATTGTCCTTGGATTAACTGCAACCCCACCTGATTTTGATCATTATGATGAAATTGATTCTTTAAGGTATCAAGAATTCTTTGGTGAGATTGACTATGAAGTGCCTGTGCCCGCTTTAGTAAGGGATTCAAATCTCGCGCCTTACCAAGATCTTGCTTATTTCGTTAGACCATCCCAACATGAACTAAATTACGTTTCACAGGTTGATGAAGAATTTAAGCTTCTTCTAGGAGAATTACACATAAAAGAGGAGTATGATAACGCAACACTTCCACTTGATAAATGGATTTTTCAAGCATTAGATGAGAGAAAATCACCGGGTGGGAAGCAAGAAGGTTGGGATGACTTCAACAAAAGATACCCTACCTTTGCAAATGCAGCAAGAATGTTTTTGATGAGTTCGAATCAACAATTACCAACCAATGTACCTAGACCGGATAATTTCACAATAGATGATTTCCAAAATAAGTTGGCGATATTACGACCAGTCTTAGACAGATATGTTAGGCATGGTCTAAGGAGGTCCAATAATGAAAAAGACCATGAAAAAGCAGAGTTAGTCACTCAAAGATTACGTATGCTGGGTACCCAAATAACAGAAACAGGAATCCGTCCATGCGCTTCTCCTGTTGGTAGAATAATGGCTTATGCTTCATCAAAGACTACAGCGCTCTCAGACATAATCTCTACTGAAATGCAAGCACTGGGTGGTGATATTAGAGCAGTAATTATCACAGATTTTGAAAAGACTTCTGCAACAACATTAGTAGAGGGAGTAATGGATGAAGAAGCGGGTGGCGCTATTGCCGCATTTAGGCAGGCAATAAGTTGCGATAACTTAGATTTACTCAATCCAATTTTAATGACTGGAAGCACAGTATTAGTTGATGATGACTTAGTTGATAAATTCTTACAGCACGCTAATTCATGGATTGCAAAGAGAGAGTTAAAGATTGAACTACTTGAAAAAGAAATTGATGGCTACCATCAAATAATTGGTAGAGGTGTAGATTGGAAACCCCGGTATTATTCATTGATGATAACACAATTTTTTCAGGATGGTTTGACTAAGTGTTTGATTGGAACCAGAGGATTATTAGGAGAAGGCTGGGATGCATCACGAATTAATGTACTAATCGACCTAACAACCGTTACTACCAGTATGAGTATCAATCAACTGAGGGGTCGGTCAATAAGATTAGATAAAAACTGGCCAGAAAAAGTTGCCAATAATTGGGACATAGTCTGTTTAGCCGAAGAGTTCACCAATGGCTTTGCCGATTATGACCGCTTCAAGATAAAACATAAGCAATTGTATGGTGTTTGTGATGATGGTGCAATTGAGAAAGGAGTTGGTCATGTTCATGCTGCTTTTACTGAGGCTGAACCCGAAGGGGTTAGCGAAGGTATGGCGGCTTTCAATGAAGATATGTTACGACGTAGCCGAAATAGGTCACATGTAAGAGGATTATGGGGGATAGGACAACCATTTAATGCAAAACCGACCACAGCGATTGAAGCAAAAGTTAGCAGTGGATTTGGTGGGGGATTTTCATTCGGTAAAGAGCAAACTCCATGGAGTGACGAATCACTAATTCATGCGATTTCCCTTTCAATAGTTAACAGTTTAATTCATTTAGGCATGGTTTCAAAAAATTGTCGGGCAGATGGAGGTAACCGAGGTGGAGGATGGTTTCGTTTACATCTTCAAAATGCAACAGAAGAAGAGAGTGCATTATTTACTGCCTGTTTAGAAGAAATACTTGGGCCAATAAAGAAACCACGATATGTTATTTCCCGTTCTTCCAAATTTATTACTGATACATGGTTATCAAAACTCATGCCAGAAGTCATTGCCAAGTTTTTCAGGCCAGTAAAAGACCAACTTGTCATGTACCACACAGTTCCTAAGATTCTAGCTGCATCATCAGAAAAGGCGGAACTCTTCCAGCGATATTGGAACCAATTTGTCAGCCCATCAGAGTTGTTTTACGCCAGAAGTAAAGATGGTAAAATGAGAGTTGAAGTCATTAAGTCATCTACGATGATCCCGGAAAATTCTTTACACAGAAAAGAAATATTCCTATGAACATGCCTTGCACATAATTCTCTTGCCGCTTTCACAATCCCCACAGAATCGTTTTCGACATTTGAAACATCGAAAATCAAATGCAGACACAGGCTTTGAACAGTTAGGATCTGCACAACTTTCATCTGTATTTCCTTCATTTTTTGCAACTCCCTTTGAAACATTATCCCAAAAGGTTGGATCTAATTTATTGGATTTATGTTTGGATTGGTCTGTATCTTGTGAAGGAGAATATAATCCTTGGTTACTTAGACTCAAGGTCGACATGACAAACGGATTGTGAAAAAATGGCTTTGCAGCCTTTTCGCCAACATTGAACAAACTCGAATAAGTCTTGATTGCTTCGTCTACTGTAGTTACTGTTACTCCACTAGAGTTTATTTTAGCAACTATTGAATTGTAATGATAATTTCGATAATTATTAGTCGATTGAATATGTTTTGTTCTTGGCATTTGATTAACTGGCGTTATTTGCATAATTCCATTCTCTACAAGTATTTTAACAAATAATGCAAACCCAACAAAAATTGCTAATGTAATCCATAATCCTGAATGAACAGCATCACGATAAGACTGTCTGATTAATCCTATCAATACAAAACAAAGTGATATCGTTGAGATGTATTTTCTTAAAACCATATCATCACGAAAATGTGGCTAGGCGCTGTCCCCGAGCGCCGTCACCGATTGTTTCTAGCCTTCTTTAGAAAAATGTCACAGTCCTAAGACTCCATTGGGGACAATTTAAGTTATTGGTAAGCAGTCTATAAATAATCACTCTCGAACAACCATTCTAATGCTTGGTTCACTGTTTCCTGCGAGTTTATCAGGTTGAGATGAATCAATAGCAACTCCAAGTTTAGTTAGTAGTGTTAAATGTGCTTTTGAATAGATTGGTGTTGAACTATTATTGTTAATAAGGGAGATGAACTTTGGTTCATTGTGCCATATACCACTATCATCCATTATACCGGAGATTCTGACCCAATAATGCTCTCGTTGTTTTAGGTTCTCTGATAATTTCTCAATGCCTAGTTCGCTTAGAATTTTTACTACTTTTGCCCTGGTGATAGATTCCGGGCAGATGAATAGAATCCTTTCACCATCTGAAAAAATAGCACAGTAACCCAGGTTTTCCATTTCGATTAACATGTTTAATCGGTCAAAGCATTCAGCACCTGTGCCCCATGAATAAGGAGTCCAAAAGAGTAGTGCGCTTCTATCTTTAGTCCCAGGTAAGTGGTTGCTAACTTCCATCATGTAGGTGTGTTGTTCGACTTCTCTTCCTTCATCTTTGACATATTTATTCACTACCTTTTTATCTTGGACCTTTGCAGTCTTAGGTATTTTTAAATGCCCCCAAAAACTTGGAACTTGACCAATCCAAGAATCAATACTCATGCTCAATCTTTCTAGGCCTATCCTGTGGCATAACAATCCAGTTTTTCCGTGTATACTGCCGGGTAAGCGAATGATTCTACGCGTGTCAGCAGTAATTCTTGGGTCTACTTTGAATCCTGCTAGCAATACTTCTTGAAGCAATTTATCGCGGTCTGCTTTTACTGCATTCTCTCTTTTCCTTGCATTCTCAATGGAAAATAAAGTTCTGTCTAATTCATGGTAGAAAAGGTGGAAACCTTTGCTACCAGAAAAAGAGATTGATATTAACTCATAATCATAGTTTTTTTCAATCCAATTAAGTAATTTCAATGTTGTTGTTCTAGCCTGTTCTAAGTTCTCAAGAGATAATGGAGAATAGTCAATATCAAAGACAATCAAGTGATTCAAAAGAATCGGATGAGTTCTTGTATCATCACTTAGTCTTGGTAAATCAATAGGGTTTAGCCAAGAAGATGTGGAAAAGTAGATGTCACTGGGATTATCCCGAGAAATTGATTTCCTAAAGGTCTCGATTGAACTAACTCTTCTTTTTGATTTTCGCCAACTGCCATCTTTGCATCGCCAGCGAAATTCATGTTGACTAGGCTTTTCTAGCCAAGCAAAGTCAACTTCATGATTTTGATAGTAATGATTAAAATCAAAATCTTCCATTACTCATTCTCACCTTAAGCCAGCTTTCTTCAACGAATCTAGAAGTACACTTCCTAGTTCAGAAGGATCCTTTGCACAAGCGATACCTGCAGCCTCAAAGGCCGCAAACTTTTCTTCTGCAGTACCCTTTCCACCAGAGATAATTGCTCCAGCATGCCCCATCCTTTTACCAGGAGGAGCAGTTGCACCAGCGACGAAACCGACAATGGGCTTAGTCATGTTTTCAGCAGCCCATGCAGCAGCTTCTTCTTCAGCGGTACCACCAATTTCTCCAATCATAACTATTGCTTCGGTTTGTTCATCTGCTTCAAAAGCAGCCAAGCATTCAATGAACCCAGTTCCGTTTACTGGATCCCCACCAATTCCAATACAAGTAGACTGTCCTTCATCAATACTCATCGTTTGAGCAACCGCTTCATAAGTTAAGGTTCCTGATTTTGAAACAATTCCGATTCTGCCTTTTGCATGAATGTGGCCGGGCATGATTCCTATTTTTGCTCCGCCAGTATCTCCTGGAGTGATTATTCCTGGACAATTAGGACCAATCAGACGAACACCGGGGCGATTGTAGACATAGGCGACTGCCTTTACCATGTCAAGGGTTGGAATACCCTCGGTTATACAAACGATTACACCTTCTCCCTTGACGTTGTCAAAAGCATCTGCGGCTTCCATGATAGCCTCCCCAGCAAATGGAGGAGGAACATAGATGACGGTAGCATCAGCATCTGTTTCAGTTATTGCTTCAGTCATTGAATTCCATACCGGATAATTGCTTCCCTGTAATTCGACAGTTTGTCCGCCTTTTCCTGGGGTGCATCCACCGACAATATTAGTGCCATATTCAACCATTTTATCCGCATGGAACATTCCTTGCTTTCCGGTTATTCCTTGAACCAAAACTTTAGCATCTTCTTCTATCCATATTGCCATTACTGACCACCTCCACCGATAAGAGCGACTATTTTTTGTGCACCTTCTGCTAAATCATCCGCCGGATGAATATTAAGAGTAGATTTAGATAATATTTCCTTGCCTTCACCAACATTTGTGCCAGCGAGTCGAACCACTAGGGGTACCTCAAGTGACAGAGCTTCAGTTGCTGCAATAACACCTCGAGCAATGATGTCACAACGCATTATACCACCAAATATGTTGACTAAAATTCCTTTTACGTTGGGGTCTTCAAGGATAATAGAAAAAGCAGTCTTGACTTGCTCTTCATTTGCTCCTCCACCAACATCAAGGAAATTTGCCGGTTCACCACCATACAGTTTGATGACATCCATTGTGGCCATTGCCAATCCTGCACCATTTACTAAGCAACCAATATTACCATCAAGTTTCACATATGATAGGCCAGATTCTTTGGCACGAACTTCGACATCTTCCTCTTCGTTTAAGTCTCGTAATGAGTCCCAATCTTTATGTCTAAATTCAGCATTTTCATCAAATGAAACTTTTGCATCAAGAGCAACGATGTCATCACTCTTAGTCTTAACCAGTGGATTAATCTCGACCATAGTACAATCATTTGAAACAAACATTTGGTACATTCTTACCAACATCTTCATGAATGATTTCAAGGCTTTACCGCTCAGTCCAAGAGCAATCCCTAAATCTCTATTTTGAAAACCCATTAATCCCGAATTAGGGTCAATAGTGATTTTATGAATCAATTCTGGCGTTTCATGTGCAACATCTTCAATGTTCATACCACCTTCAGTTGAGGCCATTATCATGACAGCTTTGTTTTCTCTGTCAACCAATAGGGCAAGATAGAATTCGTGTTCGATGTCACACCCAGATTCGATGTACAAATTACTGACTAGTTTACCTTCATCTCCAGTTTGAATTGTTACGAGTATATTTCCAAGAATATTCTCAGAATATGATTTTACTTCATCTTTAGAGAAAGCGATTTTCACACCGCCGTCCATCACATGATCTCTTGTTTTGGGATTGTAAAGAGTTCCTTTTCCTCTGCCTCCAGCATGAATTTGTGACTTAACTGCAACCACTTTTGAATTTAGTAAGTCATACGCATCTAACGCTTCTTCAACAGTTTTGCAGTGTACTCCATCTAGAACAGGGACACCATTTGCCCTAAGCAATTCTTTTCCTTGATATTCATGGATATTCATGACTCTCTCCAAATCTGTCCAATCGAAGACCGTCTTTGAATACTTTGCTTGAACTGAATATCTAAACACTGTGACAGTTAGGCTAAATTATGTCCAACGACTTCTATTGGTTTGTCATTTTAGGATTGTGGTCGATCATAGTTGTATTTGGCATAAAACCATTTTATCATTACCTTAGAAAGCAGGGCTCAGAACACATGGTTGCGGTATATTATAATCGGAAAGTTGCTCATATGCTGGCTGGTGGTGTGCCAATAATAGCCGCTCCAATGGTCTTTGAAAACCCATTTTGGGTTTTGGTTGGAGGGATATTGGGATGTTTAGGCTTAGCTTTAACCCATCTTACTGACCGACGATTGTGGTGGATGCAAACAGATCAAAATATGAATGATGCATCTTTCGCCTTGATGTTAGGAATTTCAGTTTATGCTATTTGGGAGTATAGTAACGAGCCTTGGTTAGCAATACTACCAGCACTCTACATGGCCTTTGGAGATGGAGTCACCGGAATTATAAGAAATAAAATGTTCCAAAAAAGAACAAAAAGTGCTTGGGGAAATGTTGGAATGGCAATATTGTGCTTACCGTTGGGTTACTTCTTTGGACAGTTGGCAGAACCAGAAATTCCGTTGTGGGGGCTAATTTCAGGTGTTGTAGCGTCCTATGTAGAGAGATATGAATTTGGTTTCATAGATGATAATATTCTCATAGTGTTATTTTCAAGTCTAGTGTTAGTAATTGGTCTAAATATTGGGCCGATATAGAATACAAGGTACTTTATTGAATGACTCTTGGTTTGGTAACATGACACTGAGTGTTGGAGATAGTTTGGTCGACTTTACCCTGAGAAATGCCAATATAGCCATCGGTGGGAATGAAGTTAGCGCGGTAGAATGTAATCAAGGAAACGGCTTAGTAGTAGCGTTCGAGTGTAATCATTGCCCATACGTTGTCGCCAGTGTTTTGAGGATGAATTCATTAGCCAAATACTGTCAACAAAATGATATTGGATTTGTTGGAATCAACTCGAACGATTCTTCAGTATACGAAACTGACTCATTTGAGCATATGGTCAAAAGGGCTGATAAAGGCATGCCATATCCGTATCTGCACGATGAAAATCAATCAGTTGCTAGCAACTACGGCGCAAAAAGAACACCGGAGTTTTTCTTTTTCGACCAAAATAATTTATTGGTGTACAAAGGGCGAATGGATGATTCACCAAAGAACCCAGCTGATGTTACATCAACTGATTTACTAGACGCAATCAATGCAGTATTAGCAGGCCATGCGCCTGAAGTAAAAGCCACAGAATCTATCGGATGCTCGGTAAAATGGAAGGCATGATTTGATGAGTTGCCGAAGGCAGTGTGATTGGGACGACAATCAAGTTTGTCGCAGTTGTGGCATAGACTACTCAACCCCAGATGAGAATAAGTCAGATAATGAATCAAAAGATGAGTAACTAACGGATTGGTTCAAAGACTTAACCACGAACCGGTTAACATGCAAGTGGTTATCTTAGCCGGGGGCATCGGCTCAAGACTAAGTCCATGGACTAAATCGGTGCCTAAACCATTGCTACCTATGTTAGACAGAACTTTACTTGAACAAGTCATCCACACTATTCCTAATAATTTAATTGATGAGGTTATTGTTGCAGGTGGATACAAAGTCGATATGATAAAATCATATTTTGATTCTATTGAATCCGAATTTGAGGTTAATATTGTTAATGAAACAGAACCACTTGGCACAGGTGGTGCGCTTGGTAATTGCAAGGATAGTGTAAGTGGCACCTTTGCTTGTTTTAATGGGGATATAATTTCATCACTAGATGTCGGAAAACTACTCGAATTACATAATAAAAATGGTGGCGTTGGCTCATTAGGTCTTTGGGAGGTTGAAGACCCAACGAGGTTTGGTATTGTTGGAGTTGATAGTTCAAATAAAATCACCCAATTTAAGGAAAAACCCGAACCAGAAGAGGTATTTTCGAATTTGATTAATGCCGGTTCATATATTTTTGAGGAGGACATCTTTGATTTTATGCCTCGGGGTCGTCATTCGTTAGAAAGAGATGTGTTCCCACAATTAACTGATACTAGAATGCTAAATGGAATGCAATTTGGTGGTTACTTTATTGATGCAGGGACAAGAGAATCATGGTGTGATGCGGTATCAAAATGTGTCGAGGAATCACGATTTAATACGGGTTTAAAATCAACAAAGTCATGGTTTTCTTCACCGAAAGAAGCGACAAACGATAGTATTATTGAATCTTCAATGATCTCATCAGGTGTAGAAATTATGCAGTCATCAATAAGAGATTCAACCATCTTATCCAATAGCAAAATTGGCACATTAAGCCAGATATCGGGTAGTTTAATTGGTCGAAATAGCGTCATCGGGGAAAATAGTCGGTTGACAAATGTTATTGTTGGTCATGAGTCAGTAATTCCACCAGGTACTACCATAATGGATACTACTTGGGAAAACCAGTGAATAGCGCAATATCAGTGGAAGAACTCAAATGCAATGTTAGCCTGCCAAACTCATGGACAAACCATTGATAGTTGTTAATTTCAAGACATATCAAACCGCTAGTGGCGAATCTGCTGAACAACTTGCTACAGTAATGGAGCAGGTTGCTAACCGAAATTACCGCATGATTGCAGTAGTGTCAGCATTTGACTTGTCTTTAATTTCCAATAAAACTGATAATGTTGAGGTTTGGTCACAACATCTAGACCCAGTAGGAAAGGGCAGCCACACTGGTTGGTTAGAACCTGATTTGGCTATTTATCGTGGTGCAGTTGGAACAATAATTAATCATGCTGAGCACAAAGTTTCAATTGATCACGTCAGAGATTTGATGGCCATGTTACCTGAAAACTTCCCAATTTGTGCTTGTGCAGCAGATGTTGAGGAGGCAATTGCTTTGGCTCAATTAGGTCCAACTTTCATTGCTGTAGAGCCTCCCGAACTAATTGGTGGCGATATATCGGTAACCTCTGTAGACCCATCAATTGTTTCAGACACTGTTGCCGCAGTAAAATCCACTAATCCGAAGGTCAGAGTGCTTTGTGGTGCGGGTGTGAAGAATGGTGCAGATGTCAAGAAGGCCATTGAACTAGGGGCAGAAGGTGTCCTACTCGCTAGTGGAGTAACCAAGGCGTCTGATGTAAGTTCTGTACTGAATGATTTGACTTCTTGAGTCTTAAAGACTGAACAAATCAGTCACAGCAAGACTTCTCTAAGGCATCTTGGGCGCAGAAGCAAGTCTTTGCTGGTATTATATCTGCACGGGAACTTCGCTCATTGAACAGAGCAGTAACTTCTGCAAGTTCTTCTGAAGCATCACCACGGGCTTCCAAACATAGTTTGAGACCGAGTAATCCCCACATATTATCTTTCCATAATTTAATGTCAGCGCGGTAAACTTTCTCTGCTTCTTCAACATGACCTTGTTCGAATAGTAGTGCACCTAGGATGTGCCTAACTGGCTGCATTTGTCCCCATGGTTCGTTGTAAGCAAGGTTTAGTGACAGATCTACACCTCTACGTAGTTCATCAAATGCTGCTGTGAAATCAGCAGAATCACCATTAGCTTTTGCTAAGAATTGCCTTCTATATTCAATTTCAGCTTCTAATATTGCCGCATTGACGTTTAGAATAGATGGTCCTTCTGCAGGGTCTTGGTACATCAAATTGTTATGCATAACTCTGCCTGCAAGGGCTGGGTTTTCCAGTGCTTGACTGAACAACACTTGTTCTGCTTCTGCTTCAGGAACCATTCCTTTGGAGGCATATGCTACACCACGAGCATAGTGTTGAGTGGCGATAGTTGCTGGGAATGCACCTTTGTCAGAATGCATTGGTTCAGCAAGAATCTCATCCCACTTGCCGAATCTAATCATAACATGCCAAGTCATAGTGACATATGATTCTAGGAAGATTGCACCCATTGGGATTATTCCAGCAAGCATGAAATTCACACCGTGATTTTCATCTCCAGCAGGCAAGGTTGCTGCGGCTTTTCGCGCATATTTCAAAGCGGTTTCATATTGTCCTTCAAACATTGCACACCAGACAATAAAGTGATGGTTGTGCATACGATAAAACTTGTAAAACTGGGATTCATTACCGGTCAGTTCAACATATCTGTCATCGGCCTTAACAGCTGCAATATTACAATCCACTGCCTCTTTCCATTGTCCCACCCATGCATCAATGTGTGAAGGCATGTGGACTAAGTGTCCTAGACCTGGCATTGTTGTACGTAGAACATCTGCAGCCGGTAGGGCTCTTTCTGGGAAAGGAGATAACTCAAGAGCGTGGCAATAAAGATGGCAAAGTGCAGTGTGAACCTTGGCTTCTTCACTACTCTCAAAGGCATCTTCCATTATTTTAACCAACAACAGGGTATTGTCATCAGCCGGAGTTATTACTCCAGTGGTAGTATTTTTATCCCATAGTTGCCATGCTTTTAGGTTCATTAGACCCTCTACATAGATAGCAGTTACATCTAAATCACCGCTGTACTTTTGATACAGAGGAGCCATTGCTTCAGCAAATGCAACATTCAGTTCAGGGCTGTTCCCCATATTAAGAACAGTCGGGTCCGCAGCATCTCGAGCTTCTGCTGAGTGACGAGTTGATAATGCTCTGATTAGATCTTGTTCTAATTCTGTACATTCACCCATTACCGAAAGTGCTTGTTGGATTGAATCATGTCCAGAGCCTAATCCTGGAGCCCAGTTATAGTTTGATGAAACACAGTAAGAAATTCCCCACCAAGCCATTGCACAATCCGGTTCAAGTTCAGTACAGTTTGAGAAACAGGCGATTGCTTGTTCATGGTTGTAATTTAGCATGTGGCCCCATCCCTCAACAAACATTTTTCTAGTTTCATCACTCTTACATGTTATTTTTTTGGCAAAGGCATAATTCGACGGACTTCCGAAGTCATAATCAGTTGGTGCTAACGACATATTAGAATCCAAAAAAACAAGAGTATTAAGTTCGACGGCTACATTTTGAATTCTTTTATAAACAAAGCATAAATTAGTAACATATTTTTCAGGAAAACTAAACTTTTGGGCACGAGATTTTGTACGGACACCGGATACAATAATTGCTTGATTTGGCAAATGGTAATTTATTTGGGTTCATGGTTTTCACAAATTCATTTTGTAGTAAGTTCATATTGTGGGCATCCTTTTCTAGCAATTGTTTTGATTCTTGCAGCATTTTTTGACTCGGCATAATTGAATAATTCCTCCACTTGCCATTATTATAGAATAGCCCATGGATAGCAAACTTCTGTTCAATATTTGGCAAATATTGATTATATCTTGACCATAACAACATCGAACATAACTCTAAATCAACATATGGCTGGTTTTTTTCTGATTGAAAGTTTAGTCTAACTAAATGCCATTTTGACTTATACCGATAAACTATGTCTGGAGAGCAGTAGACCTCAATATGACCAAACATGACCGGTTTAATCCGGTCGTGGAAACTCCATTCTTTGATAGTACCATTAACGATTTTAGTAATGATTGAATTACCTAATATTTTTTTAATTCGGATAAATGCATACAAAATTAATTTATTCCTTTTCTTGTTGGTTATTTTCTCATAGGTTATACCAAAGGAAATCAATTGGCTAGTTAATTCAAATCTGATTCTAGATTGAATTAGTTTTTCACTCCAACTAACTCCTCTGTGTAAATCAGTTAATAATTCGAAAAATACGCTTCTTGAGGTACTTATCATCAAATCCCATGGTGAACTATACTTTTTTTTGTTGTTGATCCAAGTTTTATTGTTATTGTGAACATACTTTATAGCATATCTTCGAGCACAGTTAGTAAATATCTTTCTTCTTGTGATACTCCATCGTGTCGTAGCTTCAATCATGTATTATGATATCTAAAGTCAACCAATGTCAAGGTTTTCATAACAGTCCGACGCTTATACTTGTTAAAATCGAGTTGATTGCTACCCATATTGCCAATGGTAGAATACACCAGCCGACAAATTGAGTAAATGATTCAGCACCAAATCTGCCAAACAGTCTTGAAATTGGTCCACCAATAGCCGCAATAATTCTAATTGATAAAATCGCTAATCCACCCATTAGAAGAATTAGTATTAATGATAAAAGTGATCGTAAAATCCCGGCAAAGCCACTGAGCATTGCTGCGCCAATTGCTTGAGGGAATAACGCAGGGAATGCAAGAATTCCAAACCAGCCAAACCAAATACCTAACAATACATCTCTTTCCATGTCTTCCAGAGGCCGCCAATCTTGGAAATGTTTAGGATATAGTTGATGAATAAATCCAGCTAATATTGTGGCTTCATACGGTTTACCGTTCTTAGCGGTGAAGAATGCCATTTCAACAAACCAAAACATCATCAAGATGTCCATGTAAAACAACAATCCTGAACCAATAGGCAATATTGTGAGGATTAGTGTTGGTAAATTTACCAGTAAGATTCCAGCAGCCCCAGCACCAATAATCGAGGCCCATAATGAACCTGGAGGTACTGGTTCATCAGGTGGAGTCCATCCTTCTCTGGGTAGAGCTATGAAGAATAAGAATAATCCAGGGCCAACTAGCAGCGCAAAATATGGTGCAAGGTTTTGAGCTCCTCCCGATGGTATGGCGTCAATAGCTTCACTAATATCATCAGAATAAGCGACTGGTGATTTACTAAAAGTCACATGCATTGCTCTATCGATGACCAACACCGAGTCAGAAACACCGTTAGGTAAAGTCTCGGCAAATTGTCCATTCTGGTCCAACAAAATTGGCCATGTTGTGTTTAATTGAGTGCGCATTTGTATTAAGTCTGAGGTTAAAGGATTAGTTCCAGATATAATGTGTATGATTGCTACATCGTCGCCATAACTCTCTAAAGTCCGGTTGAATTGATTACTTTGTTCAATAAAATTTTCTGACGCAGGCAAACCAACACCGATTACCAAAGCATCCTTGCCATCAAATAGTTCATCAATTGTGTAAGAGTTTTCATTTTCATCATACAATTCAGCGTTAGAGATTCTGGTATTGTCGTAAATAGCAGCATCTGCTCCCAGATTATTCTGACTAAATGCAGTTGGAATAAATAATAACATCATTACCAAGAGCGCGCCTAAAATCGGTGCGGGAATTAAGAGTCCTTGATTAAATGCGTTACCAACAAATAAAAGCAGTGCAAGCACCGTTGTGATGGTCAAAAATAGTTTAGCGTTAGCAAACCCATTATCTTCGTCTACAACTTCAAATCTGAGAATCCCCAACGCGTGACAATCACTGTTTAAGTCGCCATGAACTGTTTTTATACAAATTTGTAAGTTATATTCTCCGCTGTCAAGAGTTTCTTTGCCAGACCAAACCAGAACGGATTTATTCTCAGTAATTTGTCTTTCAAGCATTGATTTTCCAGCAGAGTTCTCAATCATATCATCATTATCTAATGATATACGATCATATTTGCTGAGTGGTCCCCAAATTTCCCACTTAGTTTCTTTGATGTCTTCAGCCCCCCACGGAAGGATTGGATCTAATTCGATGTGTGGTATATTTGAATTATCAACAACCATGTTCATTTCTGGCTGGTATAATTGGCCAACTATCAAAATACCGCCTGAATTTTGTGGTTCAGGGCCACCACCCCATTGAATCATAACACTAGACCCTAAGCAGTTATGAACTCCTGAAAGAGTTAATTGAAAAGTATCTCCGGGGCTTGCAGTAATGTTAACATCATTTACCGGTCCAGAAAAATTCAAAGCAGATGAAGAACCGATTTCGTCGACAATTTCAGTTACGGATTCTTGGTAAATCTGTTGTCCTGCTAAAGATACTGTGTAGGATAAAGTGGTACTTGCATCTGAAATACCAAGACTCGTGCTTTGTTGTCTGACACATGTTTGTGGGCCGACGCTATCATCTAGATAGACTGAAAAGTATACACTCATCTTCACACTTTGAGTAAAACCGTGTTGTATTGGTTCACTTTGGATAGAAAATATGTCGCCGTTGAATAATGGGTCTAAACTAATTCCACCTTCTGTTTGGTCTGGTTTCTCTCTTTGAAGTATCGCTGTCTGTTCAGTGTCACCTTCGACAAATAAGTGCTCAACAGGATTAATTTCCCAGTCAATATATCCTGGTTGGTATGAATCATCTTTGGCTGAAACACCGTTAGAGCCAATAACTCCGACAAGTAAAATTAGCAATAAAATGCTAATGATACGCTTGCCCATGAGTTAACCAAAGAGTATTAGTTGAATAACTATCGGATTATTGATTAATTAAAACCAACTAAGCCAAGCTAACATAATTAGCATGCCTGAAGAGATAGCCAAGGCATTGACGCCACCTTTGGTTAACAGTCCACGGTTTTCAAACCAGGCCCCTAGTAAACTATCGATTTGACAGCCAATCCAACCTATGACAATAACTGCTATAGCAAGGTTGAAGCCGTAGGTAAACGTTTCATCTGGATTAATTAGTAACCATGCTCCAATTGTCATCACTGCGATAATTACTGAACCAATTAGTGCTGCTAACTGTCCAGTTTTGGAAAACCCTCCGTTTACTCCCGGTTCACATTTATTGAGAGTTGTAATCATTCTCACATTTTCATCAAGGCATCCAAATTCGCTGGCAAAAGTATCAGCAGCAGCAACCGAGACAGCAGCGCCAAACATCCAAATGCCATATTCCCACTGTTCTGTCAAAAAGGCACCAGTTGCGACCAAGGCTGGAATACTACCGTTGGCAAATACATTTACCCAACCCCGATGTCCATCATCACTTTCTGACATATTTTTGGCTTTTTTCTCTTCAAACTTCCATTTGGTGGCAAGATGAGAAAATACCAAGAAAGAAAGTAGAATAAGTAACCAACTCCAGTGGCCTAAAACACCTACTAGTAGACCAACAAATACCGCTGAAGCAACTCCAGCTGTATCCAAGAAGCGAGCCTTAGTGGACGCAATCACCAAAATCAACATTATTATTGAAGTGACAAACAAGTTACCTTGATTTATCCCCTCACTTAGATAATCCATAGTTATCCCCACACTCCAGTGCGGAAAGGTTTGTTTAAATCTGCTTCCCCAATATTGGCACAAAAAGCACTATTCTGTAGTGATATTGGTTTCTTCAAGAGCGTAGGGAACCAGTCTCCGTAATATAATCCACAATAGGACAATTAACGTGATTATTGTCAGAATATTGGCTATTACTTGTATCAAGAGCGATGAATTCTGTAGAATTACGCTAGTTAACCATAATGATCCGTTCCATAAAGAATGGCATATTATTGCGATCAATATGGCTTTGACAGGTTTGTCAGTCATTGTAATCATCTTGTCTTGACCAGCAGAAAGCCATTTAGGGATTGATTTTTGTCCAATTTCACTTTTTGAAGAAATCATAGGTTGGCCTGATTTTTTGTTGAATAAAATCCATTGACTCTCTAAGTTACTGTTTGATTTGTCAAAAACACCTACACTCATTTTATTCCATCGCTGTTTAATTACGTAGCAACCGATAGCATAACCGGTGATTCCAGTCCATGTAGCATGGCCTGGAATTGAACCAATTGCTCTTAAAATGGCTGTGAAAACAAAACTAATTGCAGCCCCTTCACCGGTAAATAAAGCACCAAGGATATAGATCATATTTTCAAGAAGAGCAAAACCAAGGCCCACTGAAAAACCAATTTGGAAGCCACGTTTTGGTGAGTCAATAAATCTGGCAAGAAATAACACAGCACAGGCTTTAGATAATTCCTCACCAATAGGCGCAGAAAGGAATAGAATCATCCCATAACCAAGGCTATATTCATCAGTAATAGATAGCCCAAACATGTTGATGATTATTGGTGAGATAAGCGAATTTATCGCTAAGGCAGGAAGTGTCGATAACATTCCAGCAATTAACATCCATTCTCCTTGCCTTCTTGTGGTTCTAAGTCCAAAATATTCGTTTGAAGTTGACCACCAAGCAAATACTGGAGTTGAAAATCCAATAACCCACGCAGGCAAAGCGATAATTAAGAATAATAAGATTGCAGTAGTTTCCAACCCCAGCACCAACAATGGAGCCATGAATATCGCTGAAATAATGGTGCCAATAATGAAAATAATCCACAGGTGACTAAACTTAGGCATCTCTAGAGGTGCTGTATTGTGAATAAGATGGTGTTGTAGAATCGTCTGATGTGGTGTTTGAATCAATGTCCCAGGAGTTATATAATGTGCATTGCTACCGTTATTGTTGGTTTCAAGTCTAACAATATGAGCCAACTTTGGCTTTCTCATGACTAAAAATAATAGTAAGAAAGGTGTTGAACACAGGGTTCCAAAAATCACCATAAGCGGGTCCATTGGGCCAAGGTCACCATCCAAGTCACTATCCAAAAATCCGGATATTACAAGAACAAAAATTTGGACGAAGAAAAAGACTACGATTACCAAAATTAACATTGAAAATATAGTTTTCCAAGGTGATGACTTTTGTGATAAATAGAGATTCTTTGGCGCTGGAGAAAGTCCGGTTTGAGGTACTCCTTGCATATTTCTCACAATAAGGATGAGGTCTGATCAAATCGTTTTGTCCCGCTCAGTTCGCCCATCACTCGTCACTGAAAAAAATCAGCAGTCGGCTAAAGCATTCATCACTGCGGGGTTTGGCCTGTTTGTGGTATGTCATGAAGTAATCGCTTCAATAGAAATAAACATGCCTTTTTATCATTAATCCATCGAAAGTCGATTATGGGGATTAAGGAATACCTATTTGCTCCAAGACTAGACCATCGTGGCTGGTCAACACCAAGTGAAGCCTCAAGGCTGTTTTTCATAATAGCAATGATTGGTTGTGGGATTTGGTCTTGGGACTTATCGCAATCCAATATTATAGTATTCCTGTGCCTACTTATGTTGACTTCTACTCCAATACTATCTTTTGGTTGGTGGTTAATTTCTATAGTTAGTAAAGGCATAGAGCCGAGAGTCTTAACTGAATCAGTCAACAATTTAGACAAGAGTAAGAAGTTACCTATTCACTCTTTTAGGAAGCCATAAGTCCACTCATGCGGCGGAGCGAATGTCTCTTTGATTGACCTTGGACTTACCCACCTTAACAGATTTAGTGGTGAGCCAGCTTTGTCATTAGTACCACTACCTCTTGCACCTCCAAATGGTTGCTGACCGACAACAGCACCGGTTGGTTTGTCGTTGATGTAGAAATTTCCTGATGAATATCTCAAAGCAGCCATTGCAGTAAGAACATCTTCACGGTTTGCCGCAAAGATAGAACCTGTTAGTGCGTATTGGGAAGTCGAATCACAAACTTTCAAGATATTCTCAAAGTCATAGTCAGGGTATACGTGAATAGATAATACAGGACCAAATATTTCCTCCGCCATTGATTCATATCGAGGGTCATTGCAAACAATGGTTGTTGGTCGGATGAAGTATCCTGTAGAATCGTCATATGTGCCACCTGTGATCACTTCGCAACCAGTATCTTGTTTGGCTCGCTCAATATATCCAACAATGTTGTCAAAGGATTTTTTGTCTATGACTGCAGACATAAAATTGGAGAAGTCCTTGGGATCTCCAACAGTTATACTAGCAACTTGTTCGATGTAATTATCCTTAATAGATTCCCAAACAGATTCAGGAATGTATGCTCTACTAGCAGCGCTACATTTTTGACCTTGGAATTCAAATGCTCCTCTAATTAAAGCAACAGTTAACGCCTCTTTGTCACATTTTGGATGTGCTACAATGAAATCTTTGCCTCCAGTTTCACCAACTATTCTTGGATATGAGCGTAGATTCTCTAGATTATTAGCAACATCTTTCCACATTTGTCTAAATACTGATGTTGAGCCAGTAAAGTGGATTCCAGCCAGCATTGGGTGGGATAGACAAGTATCTCCTACCATGCTTGCCTTACCAGGTATGAAATTGATTACTCCGTCTGGTAATCCTGCATCCATCATGAGTTGCATCAGGTAGTAATTTGACAAGTAAGAATTTCTGCTTGGCTTCCAAACTCCAGTATTTCCCATGATTGCTGTAGATGATGGAAGATTAGCCGCAATACTGCTGAAATTAAATGGAGTGACTGAGAAAACAAAACCTTCCAAAGGCCTTATTTCGCTGGAATTCCACATGCCAGATGAGGATACGGGAGGTTGTAGGTCTTCGTATATTTCTCTCGCATATTGAACATTAAATCGCCAAAAGTCAATTAATTCACATGCAGAGTCAATTTCTGCTTGATGACAGGTTTTTGACTGGTTAATCATTGTACTTGCGTTGATTTTGGCGCGATATTCTCCTTTTAGCAACTCACTTGCCTTGAGAAATATAGCACCTCTGGCTTCCCATGGCATTGTTGACCATGAATCATGAGCATTCAATGCAGCATCAATGGCATCAGCAACTTCTTTTTCTCCAGCCATATGCACTCTAGCAATAACATGGCTGTGATTGTGTGGCATAACCTGTTCTACGACGTTATCAGTGTAGACTTCTACTCCATTTATGATGCACGGTATTTCCACAACTTGTGCGGATTGTCTTGACAATTCAGCTTTGAGTTCTGTGCGTTCTTTACTACCCGGGAGATATCCTAAAACTGGTTCATTAACCGGTGTTGGCGGGGTTGGTACATTATTCACCATGAGCAGGCGTGTAGCAGCCGTCTATTGAATTTCACTCTAGTATAAGTGAGCAAATTTTTGGCGAATCTTTGAGATTTTCGGGCCTACAACTGCCATGCAGTACCCTTGGCTAGGGTTTCTATCATAGTAATCGTGATGATATTTTTCAGCTATTACAAAATTGATCGGTTCTTCGATTATAGTGACAATTTCTCTGTCAAAGTAATCTTGCATTTCAACAATTTTACTCCTCGCAACTGCTGCTTGATTTTCATCTAATGGCATTATGCAACTTCTGTACTGAGTGCCAATATCATTTCC
>Ga0066605_10000658_pt1 | contig 22651 bp, 24 predicted proteins | sample SaaInlLV_DNA_10m_FD_60385 | JGI IMG/M metagenome (GOLD analysis project Ga0066605, IMG submission 60385) | Marine microbial communities from expanding oxygen minimum zones in the Saanich Inlet - SI075_LV_DNA_10m | ecosystem: Environmental > Aquatic > Marine > Unclassified | place: British... | reverse complement strand
CAAGCGGCACAATTTCAGCACCGGCTGCTTTAAAAACAGCCAGGCTCTTTTCCATTTCACGCATCACCTCCGGATGTACAGGTGCTAAAAAAGGGGAAGCTCCGGAAGCATAAGTGGTCGGTACACCAATTTTTAAGCCTCTTATTCCGGTTTCTAATTCTGTCAGGTAATCTCCTTTTGGACGTGAAGACGAAGTACTGTCGTTTGGATCTGAACCAGAAATTATTTCTGTGAGCAATGCGCAATCTTCCACGCTTCTTGTGAGTGGTCCAATGTGATCCAGGGAAAAGGAAAGCGGCATTGCACCAAAACGGCTGACACGGCCGTATGTCGGTTTCATTCCTACAAGTCCGCAGCATGACGCCGGAAAGCGGATTGAACCTCCGGTATCGGAACCAAGTGAACCGTAACTCAAAAAGCTTGCTACCGCTGCTGCCGGACCACTTGAAGAACCTCCCGGAATGTATTCCGGATTCCACGGATTACGCACATCTCCCGTAATTTCGTTGTGACCAGTCAGCCCATAAGCAAATTCAACCATGTTCAGACGGCCCATATCCAGTGCACCTTCATGCTCGAGATTGAGCAAAACTGTGGCCGTTGTTTCCGGAAAGTAGCTTTCGCATATTTTAGCACCGCAGGCAGTGATTTGTCCTGCACGGTAAAACATATCTTTGTGCGTAAGCGGGACTCCGTGAAGCCGCCCCCGTGAATTTCCGGAAGCCAATTCCTGATCTGCTTTTTTAGCATCTTCCAGGACGTTTTCTGAAAATAAACGTGCCAGACAATTCAAGCTGGATCCGTGCTTTTCAAGTTGCGCTAAATTGTTCCGGACTACTTCCTGAGAAGATACTTTTCTCTTGGCAATTGCTGCAGAGACTTCAGTCAGACTCATCCGCGATAAAGCTTCATCCTCCATGCTGTTCTTCCTTTGACTGACGTTTGTTAAATTTACCGGCTGAAAGAAATTTTGCATAATCGGCGGGTTCTGCCTCAAATGACAAACGTTTCAAAAAAATATCTTTAGACTTAGTCAGGAATTTTACGGATTTTAATGCAGACTGAACTTCCGGAACATCAGCATTACGCTCAAGAAAAGCGGTGCAGTTGTGTTGCATGGTTTTTAAAGATGAGGGGAGGAAAAGAATTCTTGTCTGAAATAAGGACAAGCACAGCAATGCTTTCATAAAAACTGCGCAAACTGCCGGGTTAAGTCGAGACCTGACCCGGCATGTGTTGCTGTCGTTTTTTAAGAAAAAACGATTTAGCTGGAAGGAGCCTTGGAAATAATTCCCTTAACGTAGTAACTCATTCCGAGCATCTCACCGTCACTTAAGGCTTTAGTCACGCGTGTTCCATCCTGCTTGGTGAAACCATGATCGAAAACATCAGTGGCACCGCTGAGAATACGCCCTTTTTCCCTGTTCATTTGCACAATCAGGGCTTGTGGAACATCCGGATGAAAACTGGTCAAACCGACAATTCCGCTGTCAAGTCCCCACCAGTCAGAGCCTGGTTTCCAGGTTCCGTTTTCTACCGCTTTGACGGCTGCGAGATAGTATACATCCCAGTTCCAGATGGCTGCAGTCAAGTGAGCTTCTTTACCATAAATCGCCATGTCAGTATCGTTTCCAATGGCATAAACCCCGTTTTTCTTGGACGTTTGGACTGTCGCCGCGGAATCGGCCATGGTGACGATCACATCAGCTCCGTTGTCAATAAGAGCTTGTGCCGCATCACTTTCCTTGGCAGGATCAAACCAACTGTTAATCCAGAGGACTTCTACCTCTATGTTGGGATTTACCTGCTGTGCGCCCAGGGTGATAGCATTGATATGACGGATAATTTCCGGAATCGGCTGGGAACCGACAATGCCGATACGTCCCTTTTTGCTCATTCCAGCACCAATCATGGCTGCCAGATATTTTGCCTGGTACATGCGTCCGAAATAGTTACCCATGTTTTTGCCCTGCTTGAAGCCTGAGCAGTGCAGAAAAGTTTTGTCAGGATACTGTTTTGCCACTTTCAAAGTAGGATCCATGTAACCAAAACTTGTAGTGAAAACTATGTCGTGCTTACGTGCCATCTTACGGATCACACGCTCTGAATCTCCCTCTGGAACAGACTCTACATAACTTGTTTCGTGCCCGGCTGCTTCGAGTGCTTTACGCCCCAAATCATGAGCATGAGTCCAGCCGCCGTCACCGACAGGTCCTACATAAACAAAACCAACACTTGGCTTTCCTGCCCATGCAGTACCGCCAACCAACAATAAAGTCAGTGTTACTGAAATCATAATTGAAATTAATTTTCTCATTTTATCTCCTTCTAAATGATTAAATGAACCACAAACTGGTTCGTTACGGTATCCGGTACACCACCGGATAAAAATGCACAAAGGTTAGTGCTTTTCGCCTCTGAAAAAGACTTTTCCAAGTGCAGCAGGCATGACCTGGATTCCACGCCGGTTATTCCGGATGGTCACCAAAGTCAGTACCAAAATCGTTAAAACAAAAGGCAGCATTTTCAAAAAATAAGGAGAAATGTCGATGCCCAAAATCTGTAAACGTAGTTCCAGAGCCAGTGCAAGACCAAAAAGGTAAGCTCCACCCAAAGCCTTAACTGGATCCCAAAAAGCGAAGATCACCAAAGCAACAGCAATCCAACCACGCCCTCCTGTAATACCATCCACCCAAAACGGAGTTAATGCAAGCGGAAAATAAGCTCCTCCAATCCCTATCAGCATTCCTCCTGCTATGACCGCAAAAAAACGGTAAGCCATCACTGAAAGTCCAAGTGAATCACAGACTTCAGGTGCTTCTCCCATAGAACGGATATTAAGTCCCAAACGTGTTTTATAGAGTAACCACCATGACAATCCAACACAGACATATGAAAAATATACCAGCACATCATGATTGAAAAGAACCGGTCCAAGCACAGGAATAGCATGCAGTCCCGGAATAGGAATACGACTTAAAGGTTCAACCGTTTCACCCATAAGTTTGTCTCCAAATAAACCACTGAGTCCTGTACCGAAAAATGTCAATGCGAGTCCTGAAGCAATCTGACTTGCCCTCAGCATTAAACAAACTACTCCGTGAATTATTGAGACAAGTCCTGAAGCAAGAGCAGCAGCAGCTACTGCATAAAAGTAGTTTTCGGTATTCAGCATAACAACAAAGGCGACTAGTGCTCCCACAAGCATCAACCCTTCCATACCGAGGTTGATCACACCTGCTCGTTCGCTGATCACGCCACCCAGTGTTGCAAATAACAAAGGTGTGCCCATGACAACTGCGGCAATTAAAATTTGAATGAAAAATTCCATATTATTTTTTCTAAACAACTCTCATAAATTTTTAGCAACAACACACAAAAACAAATTTAGTATTTTTGGCTAGAGCAAAAAACGTGTGATCCGCAAACGATATTCTGTAAAAATTTCTGTACCCAAGACTGTAAACAAGATAATACCCTGATACAGATAAACCATTGAAATTGGGAGACCGTACTCAATTTGCAGGACTTCTGCACTGACAAAAATAATGGACATAAAAAATGCACTGAAGATGACACCCAGCGGATGATTTCTCGCAAGCCAGGCTACAATGATACCGGTATAACCATAACCGATGGAAATGTTTTGCTGCAGTCGGTAATGAATCCCTGCGACTTCGCTGAATCCTGCGAGTCCGGCAATGGCTCCACTTGCAGCAAAAACCAGGATGGTCAAGGTGCGGATATTGACTCCTGCGTAACGTGCCGCGTCAGGGTTGTCTCCGGTAAGGCGGATTTTAAAACCAAGCTGCGTTTTCCACAAAATCCAGGCGACAATTAGCACAAAAATAAAAGCTATTATCAAGCCTGCATGAATTGAAGTATTGCCAAAATTTGGTAGTTGAGCCGCTGTTGAGAATTCTCTGGTAATTGGAAAGTTGTTACTTCCCGGGTCACGCCAAGGACCGAACAACAAATGGTCGATCCAGGCAGCAGCAACATAATTGAGCAGGAGAGAAGTGATGATTTCATTCACACCGAAACGGGCTTTCAGGTATCCCGGAATACTGCCCCATAATCCACCGCCTATAATGGCCATTATGAGCATCAGCACTATCAGCATACCGTCAGGCAGCTTGCCGTCGAAGTGTAAAGCAACCCATGTCATGGCAAAGGTGCCCATGTGAAACTGACCTTCTGCGCCGATGTTCCACTGCCGCATTTGGGCTGCAAGAGCAACTGCCAAACCTGTAAACATCAAAGGTGTCATCTTGACCAGCAGATCCTGCCAGCCGTACTTGGTGAGAAAAATTTCCTCACCGACAATCTTGTATGCAGCTAGTGGTTCAATGCCGACCGCTAAAAAAAATAACCAGCTGATAATCAGCACTAATAAGAATGCACCGGAAAGCACTAAAGCGCGTCCCATAGAAGTAGTATTTACTCGCTTTTCTAAAAAAATCTGCACACTAATTTTAGCTGCTATGAAAGATTTCCAAGTCTCAGCTTGAGAGCAGGAAATATGTTGCAGGAATGAAAAAGGCTCCTGCTCAACAGGAGCCCTTGAAGGAGGAAGGTAGTATCTTGTTATTTGAACGTGGCAATATAAGCCGCGACATTATTAATGGTTTCCTCAGTTGCCAGAGTCATTGCCATGGGACGCATTTGCGCTCCATAAGCATCTCCGGACTTTGCACCGCGAGCTCCGGCTTTGAAGTTTTTAATCTGGCGTACCAGGTACCAGTCATGTTGTCCTGACAGCCTTGGGGCGTTTAAAGCTTTGTTTCCGCCTCCTGCAGGTCCGTGACATGATTGACAAAGCATATAGGCTGCTTTGCCTGCGGCAGCATCACCTTTTACAGTGGAGGGTACCGATTTTGCCGGCATAGCTGACACATAAGCGGCCATATCAGCAATAGCTTGATCGGTCGGCAAGGTTAAAGCCATGGGGCGCATTTGCATTCCGTAGGTGTCTTTTGGATCTGCGCCGCGGATTCCGGCTTTAAAATTTTTGAGTTGCCTTTCCAGGTACCATGTAGATTGACCTGCAATTGCCGGAGCATTGAGTGCTTTATTACCCATACCGTCCGCACCGTGACAGGCAAGGCAAACCGCGTATGAAGCCTTACCTTTTGACGCGTCTCCAGCGGCATGCGCATTAAAAACAAAGATAATTGCAAGAGCGGATGTAATTCCTAAAACAAATAGATTCTTCATCTTAATTCCTATTTAATACATTACAGAGAGGGGATTGGTAAAATTTAAGTAGATATTTTGCTATTTGCTAAATTATAAAGTATTAATTTTGTAACTAGCTAATCTACATTTGGCTAAAATATTTTTGTTTTCTAAGCTTCTTTAATCTCAAAAGGAATGACAGCATCTGTCATCCAGCAATTTTTGAACTCTTTACCTTGCTGAATTGATAGTATAAAGCGAAAGCCTTTGCGGTAACCTTTTGAGGTTGTGATTATTACTTCCTGAACGGCCTGATTACCCTCAACCTTTAAGTCAAGAAAATTAGCATCAAGGTGGTTAAGCAAAGGGCTGTAGGAGATATTCTTAACAAGCATTATAAAATTACTTAGTGGCCCAGTCTGAAGTTTATTTTGTGGTGAAGCAAAGCGGAATGTAACTTCAATACCATTGTCAAATTCATTATTTTGTTGCATTGCCAAAATTTGAAGACTTACAACTTTGTCTGCTTTCAGCTCTGGATTAGGATAGGATTCATCTATATCAATGAGGCCCCAAACGTTTAAAGGTAAAAAAATTAGGCATACTATAAAAAAAGTTTGTTTATAAATATAGTTCATACCTCTCCTAATAAAAAGTTTTTATTTTGAAGAATTATAATTCACTTTATATTTAATATTTAAATTATAAGATAATATTACTCTTATAAGTCTTTTTAGATTAATTTTAAAATTATAAATATCATCTAATTTAATCCCACAAAAATTATAATTATCTTGTTACCAAAAATAAGTTTTTTCTTTTTAAGGGATTGAAGCTACTTGAAGATTAACAAAAAATATTATTTAAATGTAGAGATATATGCTGCTACGTTATTTATTGCAGCGTCATCTGCGAGTGTCATGGCCATCGGACTCATTTGCTGACCATAAGTATCACCGGCGTCACCGCGAATCCTCTTTTTAAAATTTTGCAGCTGCCTCACAATATACCAGTCATGCTGGCCTGCAATAGCTGGTGCATTCAAGGCTTTGTTGCCTTCACCGTTTGCTCCGTGACAGGATGCGCAAATACCATAAGCGGCTTTTCCAGCAGCGGCATCACCTTGTACTGTTGAAGCGGCAGGAGCACTTTTCAGTGTATTCAAATATGCTGATACATCGGCTACTGCCTGTTCATTTGCCAGGATCATAGCCATGGGGCGCATTTGCTGACCGTAGATATCCTCTGCGTGTGAACCGCGGACACCTGTTTTGAAATTTGCAATTTGCCGTGCAACGTACCATTCCTGTTGGCCGGAAATTCTAGGTGCGTTGAGTGCTTTGTTTCCGGCACCGTCAGCTCCGTGACAGGATACGCAAACCGCGAATGAAGTTTTTCCGTTTTCGGCAGATCCTGAAACACTCACTGCTGCAGTTACAGCCGGTGCTGCTTCAGCACTTGCAGTAGAAGCTGTAGAAACTCCTGCAGTGAAAGTTGAGATGTATGAGGCAACATTATCTACGGCTTTATCATTGGCCAGGGTCATTGCCATAGGACGCATCTGCATTCCATAAATATCTTTTTGATGGCTACCGCGGATTCCTTTTTTGAAACTACGCAGTTGCCTTGCGATGTACCAATCAGGCAGTCCTGCAATTTTAGGTGCGTTCAAGGCTTTGTTACCTTCTCCTTCTGCACCGTGACATGCTATACAAGTCAGATAAGCTGATTTTCCGGAATCGGTATTTCCCTTAATAGTCGGCTTCAATGGTGCTCCCTTAAGGGTGCCGATAAAACTTGCCACTTTACTGATGGCAGCATCGTTGGTAAGTGTCATTGCCATCGGGCGCATCTGCATGCCGTATAGATCTTCCGCGTGTGTTCCACGGATACCGTCCCGCCAGTTACGTAATTGTCTTTCAATATACCAGCCCTGTTGTCCAGCCAAACGCGGGGCTCCCAGTTTTTGATTGCCTTCTCCTTCAGAACCGTGACAAGAAGCACATGGAGCATATAGAGGTTCGCTGACAGTAGACTGCATTACAGTAACTACAGTGCTAGCCTTTATAGCTAAGGGTTTAGTTGTAGAAACTCCTTTTAAGGATGCTAGGTAAACTGATACGTTCCGCACTGCGTCATCGTTGGCAAGTGTCATTGACATGGGACGCATTTGCTGTCCGTAAAGATCTTTATTATGAACACCACGGATTCCAATTTTGAAATTATTCAGCTGTCTTTCCACATACCAGTCCTGAAGTCCAGCTATTTTTGGTGCATTCAAAGCTTTGTTCCCTTCACCGTTTGCACCGTGGCAGCTCACACAAACAGCGTAGGATGATTTACCTGATTCTACATCTCCTACTACACCTGAGTGTTTGGTCGGACCTTTAAGCGTAACAATGTAAGAAACTACATCTTCTATGTCCTTATCTGTAAGATGAATTGCCATAGGCTTCATTTGCATCCCGGTAATATCATTAACATGTGTTCCACGAATACCATTTTTAAAATTATGAAGTTGTCTTACTAAATACCATGACATTTGACCAGATAATCTGGGGGCATTATTTATCTTTTTTCCAGCAGCATTCTCACCGTGACAAGCAACACATGTTTTATACTTTGCTTTCCCACGTTCAATATTAGCTTCTGCAAGAACACTTATTGAAAAAAATATTCCTAAGGAAATAGTGATTAACCCCGATAAAAATCGTTTCAACATAAAAATCTCTTTGTAACTTAGTCTTATGATCTAAATTAGTTCAAAAGTAATATTTATAGTTATTAAATATAGCAATAAAATAACTTTAACAAGAGTTTTAAAAATACGCAAATACTTTGATGTTCAAAATAAATATTTTATAGTTTAATCATCTGTATTAACGTAAATGGCTGGAGCACGACACTCTTCGAAGGACTGCGATTTATAACTGTATGCTCCTCCTGCTCGGACTTTTTGACGGTCCACCTCTAGATTTGGCAGACATTCCAAATAATTTTCCGAATTCAGCGAATTAGCACAACCACTGATTGTCAAAAATGTAAGAATGCCAGGTAAAGCACAGAGCATAATATGCTTTAATAATCTTATTTTAATTTGCTCGGCAAGACACATTGGGATCATGGATTCCCAGTTTGTTGTTTTGCCTGTAAACGCAGAATATGATGAGTCAAACGGACGCAAAAATAATCAATGTCAGCAGAAGTTGTAGGCCAGCCCCAACTGACACGCAAACTTGATTTTGCCTCAGCACGGGAAAGTCCCATGGCTAACAGCACATGACTTGCCTCCATGGCACCGGAAGAACAGGCAGATCCGGTTGAAACCGCTACTCCGTCCATATCCAGAGAAATCAACAAACTTTCTGCACTGATTCCATGACAGCCAAAGTTGAGAGTGTGTGGCAAACTATTTTCTAGATCGGTGTTGATAAAAATACCCTCGAGTTTTGCTATTTCCTCCAACACAGACTGTCTGAATTTAAAGAACTGTGCACGAAGTTTGGATTGATTTTTAAGATACCATTCAACCGCTTTGGCAAAACCAACGGCCAACGTCACATTTTCTGTTCCTGCCCGCCTTGCACGTTCCTGTTTTCCACCGCTGATGAGAGACTGGAATGGGGTCCCCTCTCTGACATAAAGCAATCCTATTCCGCGTGGTCCGCCAAGTTTATGTGCAGTCGCAGTCGCATAATCAATTCCGGATGTACTTAAATCAAGCTCGATTTTCCCGAATGCTTGTACGAGGTCAGTATGAAAAGGAATTTGCTGCTGTTGCGCAATTTTAGTTAATTCTGCTATTGACTGAAATTTACCAGTTTCGTTGTTTGCACTGATCAGTGAAATCAAAACTGTTTCCGGACGGATCGCCCCACTCAGATCATCTAGAGCTAAAGTTCCGGATGAATCAACTGTCAGTTCAGTGAACTCTATATTTTGTTGTTCAGCAAGAATACGGCAAGTTTCCAGAACAGAAGGATGCTCAACTGCTGAGCTGATGATATGCTTTTCTCCGGAAGTCATTAATAACTGCCGGAGGACGGTATTGTTGCTTTCAGAACCTCCGCTGGTGAAGAATATCTCCTGAGGTTTTGTACCCAGAGAGTGTGCCAAATTATCCCTGGAATCTTCTAATAAAATACGTGCGTCACGACCTGCCCAATGCGGACTTGAAGGGTTGGCAAATGCTAAATGTTCCACTTCCGCCATTGCAGCCGAAACCTCAGGCAATAACGGTGAGGTCGCATTATGATCCAAATAAATCTTTGAATTTGACACAGAAAGTTATTGAAAAAAAGCAGGAGGAGGTTTAAACAGCGTTACGGAGTAGCGGACCCGCAGGTCCGCCGGAAGAAACTCAGCCTATTAACAAACCGCCGTACTGAATGAAAAACGGTACAAAAACCAAACTGAGTATAGCCGAAAGTTTAACCAGTATATTTAAAGCTGGTCCTGAGGTATCCTTGAAAGGATCGCCTACAGTGTCGCCTACAACAGCCGCTTTATGTGTCTCGGTGCCTTTGCCGCCGAGGTTACCTTTTTCAATGTATTTTTTTGCATTGTCCCAGGCTCCTCCGGAATTGGCAGAAGCAATTGCGAGTACTCCTCCGGAAATCAGCGAACCTGCCAAAATTCCCGCAACAGCAGGTACTCCAAACAGGAAACCCACTAAAAGCGGTGTTCCCATGATCAGGATTCCTGGAGGAATCATTTCACGAAGAGCTGCTTCTGTTGAAATTGCGACACATTTTTCATAATCCGGTTCTCCGGTTCCTTCCATGATTCCCGGAATTTCGCGAAACTGCCGCCGTACTTCCTCAATCATGTCAAATGCAGCTTTTCCAACCGACTTCATGGTCATTGCGGAAAAGAGGAAAGGCAGCATTCCGCCGACAAACAAACCTGTTAAGACAAGCGGGTCAAGCAGGTTAATGCTTTCCATGATATTTGCTTCAGGATCCATAAGATCGGCCCGTGTTAAAAATGCAGAAAAAAGAGCCAGGGAAGTCAGAATCGCAGAACCGATGGCGAATCCTTTTCCGATTGCAGCAGTAGTATTCCCCGCCGAATCCAGCACGTCTGTACGCTCCCGGATACTTTCGCCCATGCCCGTCATTTCGGCAATTCCACCGGCATTATCTGCAACGGGTCCATAGGCATCAATCGTCAAACCAACCACCAAAGTGCTCAACATACCGATTGCCGCAACCGCGACACCGTACATTCCTGCCAGTGTGAAGGGTATGAAAATACTGGCAGCTAAGATCAGAATTGAACCAGCGGCGCTTTGATAACCCAGAGCAAGCCCGAAAATGATGTTTGTCGCTGCACCGGTTTCAGAGGCTTTTGCAACTTCCTGTACCGGTTTGAAATCATGTGAAGTGTAGTATTCGGTTAGCAGACCAACCAGCAATCCTGCTACTGCGCCCGTTAAGTAACTCAGAAATACGTCCATGTTTGTATAAGCTTCGCCGTTTATTACAAAGCTTTCTGGAAGTGCCCACATGGAAACAAAATACATTACGACTGCGCTGAGACCTGTTGCCACAATCAAGAGTCGTTTTAATGCCGGAGCAACGTCTTTCTCTTCCTTCACGCGTATAGTGAACATAGTAATAAGACTGATTGGAATACCGACTGCGGAAATTAAAATTGGGAATAAAAGTGCTTCCAGATTAGTGGCAAAAGCAACCGCACCGATAACTAAGGCAGCACAAGTACTTTCCGCACAGGAACCAAATAAATCCGCTCCCATGCCGGCGACATCACCTACATTATCTCCAACATTATCTGCAATCACTGCCGGATTACGTGGGTCATCTTCCGGAATACCCTTCTCAACTTTTCCCACAAGGTCGGCACCAACGTCTGCGGCTTTAGTAAATATTCCACCGCTGACACGTGCGAAGAGTGCGATGGAGGAACCGCCAAGTCCGAAACCTGCCATGACTTCCATCAAAATATGTTTTTCGATTCCAGGGAGAAGTGCCTCAAGTACCAGGTAAATGCCGATCATTCCAAGAACTGCAAGACCAACTAAGCCGAAACCCATCACAGCACCGGAGTTCAGTGCGACTGAAAAGGCCTCAGCGATTGAATTTTTTGCGGCAGTTGTTGTTCGAGCATTACCGATAGTTGCAATCCGCATCCCGATGAATCCGGAGAGGATTGAAATTACACAACCAAGTAGAAATGAGATTGCGGTGTAAAGTCCTTCATTAACATCCGGTGTGTGCGGATCATCAATCAGCAGAGCGATCAAAATTCCAAATCCTGCCATGAAGTACACCATGTACTTGTACTCGGCTTTTAAAAATGCCATTGCGCCTCTGGCAATTGCACCGTGAATTTTTGTAAGTTTTTCTGCTTCTTCTGTGTTTTCTATTCCCTGTGTTAGTGGGATACTTGATACTTTGAGATAATAAACAAGCGCTATTCCTAATCCGAGAAACGCTGATGCAAAAAGTAATAGGACCATTAATCCTCCTGAGATTGTGATTGATAAAAACCAGTTAGCGCTCCTGCATTAAAAAGAACGCTTGCGAACAAGACAATAAAAAGGCATTCTGCTCAAAAAAGTTTTTTCTACAAAACATCTTAAACTATAACTAAATCCGGAAACCTGACTTCAAAGCTAATTTTAAAACAGCCAGCTCAACAGAATTAAAAACATTCATGAACCCGACCATCGTACACATATCTGACTTGCATTTCCAGACATATCCGCAAAATTTTCAAGAATGCAAGTCTAAAAGAATTTTAGGCATGGGGAATTTGTTTTTTCGCCGTGCCAAACAATATCCTCTTCAAAGAGCAAAACTGCTCGTAGAGCAAATTCAACAGATGAAATGGGATCATCTGGTAATCAGCGGAGATTTGACTCAACTTTCACTGGAACGTGAATTTTCACTGGCAAGAGAGACACTCGAACCTCTGATCAAAGATCCGGAACGTGTCACCATAATTCCGGGAAACCATGATCGTTATATAAAGGAAAGCGGAGGCAAAGATTATTATAAACAATATTTTGGAGAATTCTTTGGTGACAAAGAAATTCATGTACGTAAACTAAACTCGGACTGGGTAATAGCAGGTTGGGACAGTGCTCATCCTAACGACTGGTTAACTGCCTCAGGCACTGTACGCCGCAGTACAATTCAGGCTACTGAAAATCTGCTGAGCAGTTTTCCGGAAAAAACGCGTTTTATCATTGTTAATCATTATCCACTGACTTTTCCTGAAGGCTGGGAGGTGGATCATTTTCACGAACTCTACAATCTTGTACCTGTCCGGAACTGGATTTTGCGTCAACCAAACATTCGTCTATATCTACACGGGCACATTCACCGTAATTGGCAGCATCGATTATCCAGAGATTCTGCTCCGGAACTGTTGCTGCTTAATTCCGCATCCTCTACCTCAATACTTTATCCAGGACAAAAATCTTCATTTCACCAGATTGAGTTGGCGGGAGACAAGGTGAAAGTTAGCCCTATTTTATTGAAGTGAATGATGCGTCTGTTTTTTACTGTTTTATGTGTGTTTGCAGGTACTTTTGTTCAGGTGGCAGAGTCAGCAGAAAAGCAGGAAAATCTTTGTGAAAAAGCTGTTAATCAAGAAACTGGATATACAGTTTCCGGAATTTACGGGAGTTCTCTGGAGTCGGAACAGCACCCTTCTGTAGCATATGTTTTGCTCAGGGAAATGCAGAGATTTAAGGTTCTTCAACGTGAATTTCAACAAAAAACAGACGAGTGGCGCTTTGAATTTGCGGAAATGATCGGCGGTAAAACGGTTGTTTTTGTTTATCATCGTCAGATCCAGATAGATTTCTGCGCTGGTCCAAATGCTTTTTTTGTGCTGAAAAAATAATCATCCCTTCAAATCAACAGTCATTTTTTCAGAGAATGATGTTGGTTTTTCCGTTACTTTTTTGAAAGAGGCATGATTGCTTAGTAAAAGTATATTCGGAAAAATATTACGTGTCTGATTGATTAAGCTGCAAGTCTGTGATACTTTGTCTGCCTACTAAAAGTGTAAAATACAGTTCAGAAAAACTATGAGTGATTTTAAAAAAAATCCTGAAAAATATAAAGAATTTCAGGTGACTGTAATGATGCAAAGGCAGGAAATCGCCAATAATCCGTGGACTGATGCAAGTTGGAAAGCATTAGGTGTGATGATAGACAGTCGGCATGATCCTGAGTTAAAGCACTTTGAACGTGTTTTTTCTGATGGTGATATAGAACAGTATCTTTGGTCGGGGCTGCGACTGGCTACTAGCATATTAGTTGTGAGAGCATCAATCATTTTTCAGCCGATTTATCACAACTTCTCAGAACGTCAGCTTGGCTGGGATTTTGAAGCTGTATTTGAAAAGTCTTAAATATTAATTTAATTCCATGAAGATAGTTGCTTAAATGAAGTCAAAAGCTGATATTCGCATGCGTGGATTTCTTAAGCGTACACCTGTGAAAACTTTGCTGGCATTGATCAAGGAACATTCTCAATTGTTGTCTTCTGAGGAGATACTTACTGTTGAAGCAAGCGGTCGGATTTTGGCTCAGGAAATTATTTCTACTGTAAATGTACCAAACTTTGATCGATCTGCCATGGACGGGTATGCACTGCATGCGGAATCCACCTTTGGTGCGTCTATTTACAATCCATTAATGTTTAGCATAGTTGGTCAAGTTACTCCCGGAGAAAGGTATGAGGCAGAAGTTCTGTCCGGAGAAGCATTGAGTATCATGACCGGAGGTCCTCTTCCAAAAGGTGCAAATGCAGTCTTGATGGCAGAAAATGCTGAATTAGTCGGTGATCAAATTCAGGTTATAGATGCGGTATCCCCAGGGAAACATGTAGGACTGATTGGTGAAGATATTAAAAGAAACCAGTCTATACTAAATAAGGCTCGTTTTCTCCGACCACAGGACATTGGCGTTTTGGCCAGTATAGGTTTGAAAAGCGTCAAAGTTGTCCGCAAACCGGAAGTTGAATTATTGATCACTGGAAACGAATTGCTGAAACCCGGAGAGCAAGCTGGCGGAGTAAAAATCATTGATTCTAATTCGGTCATGCTCTCACCACTTATTAAACGTGATGGTGGTCTTTTAAAAGCAGTTCACCATCTTCCGGATGACCGCGATTTACTACGGAAGCATTTAAGTGAATCCAGCGCGGATCTAATTATCGTAACCGGAGGTACTTCTGTTGGAATTGAGGATCATGGACCAATCCTATTGGATGAACTTGGTGAATTACTGGTACACGGAATAACTATGCGTCCTGCAGCTCCAACCGGATTTGGGCTGATTTCAGGAAAATCTGGAGGCGTCGCGAAAAAAGTGTTTTTGCTCCCTGGAAATCCAGTATCCTGTTTATCAGCTTATGATTATTTTGTCGGACGTTCGCTGAGACTGATGGGTGGTCGTTCTGCAGAATGGCCTTACCGTAAAAAACTTGTGAAACTTGCTACTAAAATTTCTTCGCAAATTGGCCGCACTGAATATGTGCGTCTCCGGATTGAAAACGAGCGTGCCTTTTTTATCGCTGCAGGTGGTGCCTCAATTCTGTATTCGACAACTCAAGCGGATGCTTTTTTGTTGACGGAAGAAGAGTCGGAAGGATTTGCAGAAGGAGATGAAGTTCGGGTCTGGCTCTATGATGAATAGTACGTTACTGCAAAAACCTTAATTATATTGGCGTTTAACTTTTAGAGGAATTTCTGCTTCAACCGAAAATACACAACTTTAGCAAATTATGCTGAGATACATAGGAGTTTAAATACTAAATATTTACAATTTTTTATGAATAAATTACTCTTTGTATTCATCTTATACATTTTCTGTACTGGGTTTGTTCAGGCAGAACCTATCAGATTAGCAACTACAACCAGTACCGAAAACTCAGGCCTGCTTAAAGTGCTCATTCCGTATTTTGAAAAGCAGACCGGAAATGTAGTACATGTACTTTCCGTCGGTACTGGACATGCACTGCGTATGGGACAGGACGGTAATGTGGATGTGGTACTCGTTCATGCGCCAATTGCAGAATTGCGTTTTGTTGATGCAGGATATGGCTTAAATCGTCGCAGTCTGATGTATAATGATTTTGTGATTGTCGGGCCTGCTAATGATCCAGCAAAGATCCATGGAGAAAATAATGCAGTGAGGAGTTTGCAAAAAATTGCACGTGGAAAACATTTGTTTGTTTCGCGTGGTGATGATTCCGGGACTCATAAAAAGGAACTTTATCTCTGGAAAAAAGCAAATTGGAAACCGGAACTTTTATGGTATCGTGAAGTAGGACAGGGTATGGGACGTGTACTGCAAATGGCGAACGAATTAAGAGCTTATACAATTACTGACCGAGGAACATGGATGGTAATGCGCTCTAAGTTGGCACTAAAATTATTGGCTGAAGGTGATGCTGAATTATATAATCCTTACAGCATAATCGCAGTCAATCCGGCACGTTATCCAAGCATCAATTATCTGGGAGCTATGTCGTTGATTGCCTGGTTGACTTCAGTAGAAGGTCAAAACCGTATCAGAAATTTCCGTCTGGATGGACAACCTTTGTTTATCCCAACTGCAATTAAAAACTGAAATGAATGGTTTACTTTTAACTATACAAGAAGCATTGCAATTACTGTTATACGGTGATACCGAATTATGGTCGATTGTCCTGATATCCTTTTCGGTATCACTCAAAGCAATTTTGTTAACCACTCCTTTCGCGCTTCTGCTCGCCTTCGGATTGCACCATGGAAACTTTCCAGGCATCAGATTTATTCTTGCATTCTTTAATTCTCTCCTATCTGTGCCAACAGTTGTAGTAGGATTATTCCTTTATGTACTGCTGACACGTCAAGGTCCTTTTGGTGATTTAAAGTTGTTATTCACACAAAGCGCCATGGTAATAGGTCAGATTATTTTATGCTTTCCGGTTCTGGTAGCATTGGGTTATGCAGCAATTCAGGCAGCGGACAGTAGAGTATGGGAAACAGCCCGTACCTTGGGTGCACCTATGTGGTATACAATCCTGACTATATTTTATGAGGTGCGTTTTGGTTTGCTGGCCGCAGTGCTTACTGGATTTGGCAGGGTTATTTCTGAGGTAGGAATATCGATGATGGTGGGCGGAAATATTATGGGATATACCCGTAATATTACTACGGCCATTGCCCTTGAAACCAGCAAAGGAGAGTTTGCACAGGGAATTGCGCTGGGTCTGGTTTTGTTGTTACTCTCTTTTCTGCTTACCGCATTCCTGAGTTATATTCAGAGTAAAAAAGGGGGAACTACATGAGCGAAGCGTTGTTTGTTTTTCATGGTATTGAAAAAACATTTGCTGAAGTTGAAATTCTGCGTAAAGTCGATTTGTCACTTTATCCGGCAAAGTGTATCTTGCTCACTGGAAAAAATGGTTCCGGAAAAACTACCTTGCTTAAAATCATAGCCGGACTTGAAAAACCAGAAAAAGCTGAAATCGAATTTTCCGGAAAGTTACGTTGCTGGAAAAAAGTCATGCCTATTATACGCAAGGAAATTATTTACCTGCACCAACAGGCTTTTTTGTTTAGTGGTACTGTAGAATCAAACGTTGCGTATGGTTTGCGTTTCACTTCTTTAACTCGAGAACAGCGCAGGGAATCTCTTAAGAAAGCACTTGAATGGTCCGGACTGACTGATTTGGCAAAACAGGAGGCAAATACTTTGTCCGGAGGAGTTCAGCAACGTGTTGCTTTTACCCGAGCCTGGATTTTGAAACCAAAGGTACTGCTACTGGATGAACCTGTTTCCAACATGGATCAGGAGTCAAGGGAGCAAGCGTATCTTTTAATGCAGCGGATGAAGTCGGCAGGTATGTCAATTGTGATCACCAGTCATGTACCACAATATTTTGATGGTCTGGCTGATGTACAGTTTGATCTCGTGAATGGGAAATTGCTACAATGAGTATTTTAAAGAGAAAATCATTTTAGCAGAACTTTTGTAGTTGAAATATTTAGTTGAATCAAGAGTAAACATTTTATGTTAACAGCAACTCCTCCACTGCTTGGATTTTGTGCTTATAGTGGCACCGGCAAAACAACCTTGCTGACACGCTTGATTCCTGTTTTAAAGCGTAATGGTTTAAAAATAGGACTGATAAAACATGCTCATCACCAGTTTGATATTGACCATCCAGGCAAAGACAGCTATGAGTTGCGAAAAGCAGGAGCTTGTGAAATGATGGTTGCTTCAGCCAAACGCTGGGCACTCGTACATGAGTCTCCTGAAAGAAAAGGAGATCCGTCACTGGAAGAACTGCTACCGCATTTGTCACTCAGTGAATTGGATTTAGTTTTGATTGAGGGATTCAAGCATGAACCACTGGCAAAGATTGAACTGCACCGGCCGAGTCTGGGGAAATCGTTGTTATACCCAAATGACTCCGGCATAATTGCCTTAGCGACAGATATTCCTCCAGGAAAAAAAATTCAGCTGCCCGTTTTGGACTTAAATAATATTGATGAAATTGCTGATTTCATTAAAGAGCGTTTTTTGAAGTGATAATTAAAAATCCGTAATTTTAACAGTAATTTTGTTTTTTAGCATGTAATCAAGTCTTAATAGAATGGACTGTCGTTTCAATACAACTACCACCTTTACACGAGCATTCAGAGGACATTCCATTGCTGGCACAACACTTTTCCGAAGAACTTGCACCTAAACTAAAACTCATTCCGTTAGAATTCAGTAAAGCGGATTTAGCCTTTTTTAATAATTACAACTGGCCTGGTAATGTGCGTGAATAGAAAAATGTGGTTGAACGCTCAATGCTGCTGAATCGTTCACTTGAAGAATGCTATCAAACTGGAAGTACTATAGATTGCCTTGTGCCTCCTGCCTTAAAAGGCAGAACTGAAGAACTTGAACTCTGCGAAGTTGAAAAGAATCATATTTTGAAGGTTCTGAACGGTGCCGATGGCAACAAATCAGCAGCATCCAGATTACTCGGAATTGCCAGGAAAACTCTGGAACGTAAACTCAAGGACTGGAATACTGAACTTTGATCAGCGAACAAGCTCAGGGAACATTTATTAGTGCTGCGCTCTGTTTTTGGATAATCCGCTTGCGGTTTTACTCTCCAAGATCTTCCTGTAAAGAATTAATATAAGCCAGCAGCTTTTCGAAATCTGCTAAATTATCATCTGTTTGCAGTTCCTGATATTCCACGCAGCTGCTTTTTACAGCAAGCCATTCCTCTGCATAATAAGTCGCCAGCAATAGTGTTTGAGTCAGCAGGGCATATTTCCTTTGTCCTTGTGTATCATGGTTTTCAAGACAAGTTTTTTCTTCCTCTCTGAGCTCCCGGAAAACCTGCGAGATACGATCCAGATTGAGTTGCGCTGTAGACCTGTGAGAATCTCCCACCTTTACATCCACTCTTTCTCTGAGATTTTCCCAGAATTGATCTGAAATTCTCTTATTGAGTTTTTCAAATATCAACAGTTCAAGTATGTGCCATTTTTGAAAACTGGACATTGAAACATCCAGGAAACAACGTTCCAAGGGTGAAAGCTGGTTATGTTTAGCAACCTTCATCTTTCCTTTACCGCTCAAGAGCCATTCTGCACGGTAGCCGTGTTTCAGCTCAATTGAGTTTGCGAGCGGAATTGTCAAACCTGCCGGACCAGTCAAAACTTTATGGAAAGAGGTTGGTTTCAAGCCTATGCTTTCAGAAAAAGCGCGGCTTGATTTTCCGGATGCCTTAAAAACTGTGTTAAGACGCATCCGCACCTCTTGTTTGTGTTGCTCTAATTCAGTCATACGAGATCTGCTGTGTCTTGTTTTTATTGTTGCGAATTTCAGGAAAAGAACGTTTCTACTTTTAAAATATAAACCGGTATTTTAATGCTCACCACCCCAAATCAACTTTCCGCTTTCACTAAAGTTGTATCCGCCTAACTGTCTGACTTGTTTTAAAATAACCGGAGAACGCAGATGGTCCAGAAATGTTTGAAATATTATACGAAAATAAACGTCACGCCGCACCGCAAAATCTAAAGTTTCCCAGCCGAGTTCTACAAATGCCAAGCCAAATTCCGTAGCGACACTGCGTGTTCCGGTAGCTGCGTCTACCTGTCCGGAAACTATGAGTGCCGCAGTTTCACGATTGGAAAACACTTTTACTGTGGAAGATAAATCCTTGATTTTCATATTGTACTGAGTCAATAACTCATTGAGAAAATGCAGTGTTCTGGAACCATCCTGACGAATTCCCCATTTAAGTTCCGAACGCAACAGAGACTCGGATGAGCAATCTGCAGGTTTGCAATCAGGATGAATTATAAAACCTCTCTCCCTTTTAAACGTCCGAACAAGTACCCACTGCTGATGCTGTTTATAATTCTGCAGCAAAGCAGGATGCCGCTGCGGACTTTCCTCGACTTCTCCCCAATTCAAACAACTGGCATTGACTTTCTGAGCAGAGAGTAATTCTAATCCAAGCCTGGTTCCGGTATAACTCACCAGAGCATGTGACTTCATATTGTTTGAAAGTCTGAGCAGCATCCTGTAAAGCAGAGGATCCTCACTTCCTGCAATCACCAACCGATCAGTAAAGACACCTCCATGCGCGGATTCGAGCATCCAGTCATCGACGAGTTCACGTGGGAACATCCATCATCCGGTAACTTTTGTCGCGGGAATTTTCTCTTCTGTTGCGAGGGCATATTATTTTTCTCGTTAAGCTGCAGATATTTCGCGACTTGCCGCACTGTCATAAAACGGCTACTCGAATTGTTCTCGCTCATACTTCTAATTCAGCTTTCCGGCGACGTTCACGACGGGTGCTGTCTTCTCTGTTATTTACGGAATCTTCAAATCTGGAAGCAGTTTTTTCCGGCGGTTTTGCATCAAAAATCAATGTGTCTGCACCATTGTAGACAAGAAAATGTTTTCCGCCTGCACGGGCAATTGTGGTTACGCCTAGTTCTTTTGAGAGCTCCATTCCCATTTGTGTGATTCCGGCACGTGAAAACAAAACCGAAATTCCCATTTGCGCGACTTTGATCACCATTTCTGAAGTCAGGCGTCCGGTTGTGTAGAATAACTTGTCTTCACCGTCTATAGCTTCTAAAAGCATGTGTCCGGCAATTGCGTCAGTCGCATTGTGGCGACCAACATCTTCAATAAAAATTTCGATATTTTCACCTTTGCACAAAGCGCAACCGTGGACTGCGCCGGATTTTTTATAAACATCGTTGTATTCACGAATGTTATGCAAAAGACGGTAAAACGAAGATTGCGCTAAAGATGGTTTTGCCAGATTTATATCTGCTAAATTTTCCATCATATCACCAAACATGGTGCCTTGCCCGCATCCGGAAGTCACGGTACGTTTTTTAAGTTTTTCCTCCCAACCCTCACTGCCGTTCCGGGTGACCACCACCGCGGCATCAATGTCCCAATCAACTTGTACAGCTTTTATTTCATCCGCGCTTTTAATAAAACCCTGATTGTGCAGATAACCGATTACCAGCAACTCCGGATATTTCCCCAAAGTCATCAGGGTGACAATTTCCTGTTTGTCCACATAGATGGTTAAGGGACGTTCCCCGGTGATGTGAGTTTCACGGGTTTTGCCAAATTCATCAGTTACACTTACCGGATAAGAAGCCGCGATTCCGGCATTTGTCATCTCTGGTCGCTTATGCTCATCTTGTTGTTTCATTGGGCCTCCACCTCTTTTTATGTTTCTTGTCTGCTTGTGTACGTAATTCTATTTTGTTGCATCAATTCTTGTATGGACTTATCACCTGTGTCACCATTCGCAATTCCGGCAAATTGTAAAATTCCTGCTAACTCATCTTTTTTCTTTTTCGATAATTTAGCAGCTAAAAAATCCTTGATCTCTTCTGCACGACGTGATGATTCAATAACACCTTTGTAATCGTGTGTTTTCTTGTCCTCACTATCAAGATATGCATCTTCCGTCAGTATGCACACATTTCGGCTCATATCTCTGATACTCATGGTTTTTGTCCTAACTTAGCAGATCTTAAAATATTTTTTGAATCGACAATGATATCTATCTTGAACGACATGATTTAAATAGTAAACCCAAATTCATTTTCTACAACGCTACACTATCATTTTATACCTTCAAAAGGTGGCGTCCCCTTTATCCTGAAACTAAAGATAGATTTGCTGCCAAGATAATACCGGAAGTCAACAAACGCAAGCCTGTTAAGATCTCATATATTGATGCTTTTAGAATATACATAAAACTGTATACGTATATTTGCGAATAGTTTTGAAATCGATTTATTAGCATACTAAAACCACTGGTTCGTCTCAGGACGAAAATATATGAGTTTAACACTTGATAAAGAGGTCGCTATGTATAAAAAAATATTGAAACTCAGTAGCATCTTGCTGATCTTATTGCTGCTTCCGTTTGGACTGATGGGTGCTCAAATAAAAGGCAAAATTCAATCTATCACCAGGAAAGCCGGTACGATACAGATGATGAACCTCAAGACCAATAAGGTTGAGGTCATTCAGTTTGATAAACAGACACAGTACCAGAATGCAAAGTCGATCAAGGAATTCATTATCAATGATGTGATCCTCGTTGATCTGGAACCGGGAAAGTCTGCGCTAAAAATAAAACGTGTGCTGGTGGAACTGCCACCGGAAATGATTGCGGATACCAAGTTGATCCAAAGTTTGGTCAATGGTAATCCAGACAAATATATGTTGCTTGACGCACGACCGTTGGCTTCTTTCAACGCCGGTCATCTTCCCACTGCAGTAGCACTGCCGGTGACGGATTTCAAAAAGAAAATCAAGCTGCTTCCCAAAAACAAGGATAAATTATTGGTTTTCTACTGTGGAGGGCCTACCTGAGGACTCAGTCCTAAAGCCGCCGGTCTGGCGGCTAAAGCAGGTCACACAAATGTAAAAGTTTACACTGCAGGTGTTCCTGCCTGGAAAAAGATCAGACAGTTGATGGTCGTTGATCAAGCGTGGCTGGTAAAAAATCTCGACAAATATCATGTCATTCTTGATACACGTTCTGCCGGTGACAGCGCTAAATCGAACATCAAAAGCGCAGTCTCTTTTCCCGCTGTAGAACTCGTGAAAATGGGCAAAGACTTCAAAGCCAAGAAGTTCAAAAGCAGCAAAAAACTGCTTCCCGGATTAGTTGATAAAAATGCACCTGTGATTGTTTACGGTTCAGCGGGACGAAGTGCTGAAGTAATGTCAGCTTTCAAGGAACTGGTTTACTGGGGTTACAAAAATACGGTTGTCCTGGACGGAGGAATTAAGGCTTGGAAAGAGGGTGGACTTCCTGTCTCAAATGCTGCTCCCGGATCAAAAATCAGTTATGTGCGTAAACCGGTAAAAGGTGCGGTTGATTCCAGCAAATTCGCTGGGTTGGTCAAAGCAGGGAAATATGTAGTCCTTGATGT
>Ga0066605_10000631_pt1 | contig 23116 bp, 20 predicted proteins | sample SaaInlLV_DNA_10m_FD_60385 | JGI IMG/M metagenome (GOLD analysis project Ga0066605, IMG submission 60385) | Marine microbial communities from expanding oxygen minimum zones in the Saanich Inlet - SI075_LV_DNA_10m | ecosystem: Environmental > Aquatic > Marine > Unclassified | place: British... | reverse complement strand
CAAAACCAGTGTTTGTAGATATTGATGAGGAAACCTTCAATATTGATGTAAATCTAATAGAACCCAAAATAACGCAGAAAACCAAAGCAATTGTGCCGGTTTCCTTGTTCGGGCAGGTTGCGGATATGGATGAAATAAACACACTTGCTGAAAAACACAACTTATCGGTTATTGAAGATGCGGCTCAAAGCTTTGGCGCAACTTATAAAGGGAAAAAAAGTTGTAACCTCTCAACGATTGCCTGTACCTCTTTTTTCCCGGCAAAACCTTTGGGCTGCTTTGGTGATGGTGGGGCCGTCTTTACCAGCAACAATGCTTTGGCTGAAAAAATTAAGAGCCTTAGAGTACACGGACAAACACAGCCCTATACGCACAAACACATAGGCTTAGGTGCCCGCTTAGATAATGTACAAGCAGCTGTACTGCTCATCAAACTCAAAAGCTATAATGATGCGATAAATATGCGCCAAGCAGCAGCTGAAAGGTATCACAAAATGCTTGATGGCATTATTCAAACTCCTGTAGTTAAAAATTATAACACATCGGTTTGGGCGCAATATTCTATTAAAATACCATCTCGCGATTTGATAAAATCGAAATTAAAAGAGCAGGGCATTCCTACAGCCGTATACTATCCTAAACCTCTTCACTTGCAAAAGTGTTTTGAGTATTTGAACTATAAAACAGGCGATTTTCCGGTAAGCGAAAATGCTGCTAAAGAAATCATCAGCCTACCCATAAATCCATACATTACGGTGACCGAACAAAAATTCATCGTGGAGGAATTGAAAAAATGTCTATAAAAAGATTTGCATTAATAGGCGCTTCTGGCTATGTGGCACCAAGACATGTTCAGGCCATTAAGGCTACTGGAAATTCTTTGGTGGCTGCAACAGATCCGCACGATAATGTAGGGTTTTTGGATGCCTATTATCCTGACACAGCCTTTTTTACAGAATTCGAGCGATTTGACCGCTATATGGACAAATTGAAAAATCAAAACAAAGGGATTGATTTTGTTTCAATATGCTCGCCTAACCACTTGCATGATGCACACATCAAATCTGCCTTACGTTGGGGCGCAGATGCGATTTGTGAAAAACCTATGGTGTTAAACCCATGGAACATTGATGTACTAAAAAGAGTAGAAAAAGAATCTGGAAAAAAAATTTGGAATATCTTACAATTAAGAAAACACCCTACTATTGTCGCATTAAAGAAAAAAGTAGACGCAGCTGCTTCAGATAAAATTTTTGATGTCGATCTAAGCTACATCACTTCGCGCGGCTTATGGTATTTCGCATCATGGAAAGGGCAAGAAGAAAAATCAGGCGGGATTGCAACCAATATAGGGGTGCATTTTTTTGACATGCTGTCTTGGGTTTTTGGAAATGTGAAAGAAAATGTTGTGCATTTACATAACCATGACCGTGCAGCAGGTTATTTAGAGTTTGAAAAAGCAAGGGTCAGGTGGTTTTTATCCATAAACGGCGATGTCATGCCCGATGAAATTAAAGCAAAAGGGCAAAGAACATACAGGTCCATGACCATAGAGGGTGAAGAATTAGAATTTAGCGATGGGTTTACCGATTTGCATACACAAGTTTATGAAGGAGTTCTAGCTGGAAATGGATTCGGTATAGAAGATGCTCGAAAAGCAATTGAGATAGTTCATTCTGTAAGAACCCACACACCCATAGGCTTAAAGGGGTCTTATCACCCATTTGCAAAAAAAGAGTTATTCGCACATCCATTTAATGTAAAATGAGATTGTATCAGCTTGGTTTATTGAATCCATTTTTTTCACCTAGCTTTAAACCAAAAACTTATTTGCTGATTTTTTGTAACCATTCATCTTTAAGCAAATAGACTTAATGATTGTTTTGCCATGTTAAAGAACGTTTTTACCGTCTTCCTTAGTTAATGTTTTTTTATGAAAAAATAATTAGTGTTATTAAGCAATATCGAACTATATTTTCGAACATGTCTTATCTCTCTGCTATGCAGATTTTTAAGATGTTTATACCCTTAATAACCTACCCATATTTAATTCGGGTACTTGGGTCTGAAACTTATGGATTGATCGTTTTTGTACAAGCTATTATAGCATATCTATTAATTTTAGTTGGCTTCGGATTTAACACCATTGCAACTAAAGAAATCAGTGTTAATAGAGACAATAAAGAAAAAATAAATGAAATCGTATCATCCGTATTGATTATAAAAATTGCATTGTTAATTTTTGCATTCTTAATTTTGTACTTTTTAGTTCTATTTATTCCAAAATTTCAAGAGCACTCACTTTTGTTCTTCTTATGCATGGGGGTCTGTGTAAACCAAGCCTTTTTCCCAACTTGGTATTTTCAAGGAGTTGAACAAATGAAATATATTACTTTAATAAACATTTCATTCCAAATAGCATCTGTAATTTTCATCTTAATACTTATTAAAGAAAAAGAAGATTATTTATTATTACCTCTAATAAATAGCATATCCTATAGTATTAGTGGTTTAGTGGCTTTATGGGTAGTCTTTAAATCGCATGGTGTTAAATTTGTAAAACAAAAATTAGAAACTTTAAGGTATTATTTTGAAGAGGGGTTTGTGTTGTTTTTTGCCAATTTTTTTGGTGTTCTAAAAGACAAGGGAAACATACTTGTTATTGGGGTTTTTCTTGGCCTAGATGAGGTTGCTTATTACGATCTCGCCCAGAAGTTGGTTATAATAATTTTTTCATTTTTCGCAGTTGTTAATACAGCTTTCTACCCTCACTTTGCTAAAGTTAAATCTGCACTCTTTTCAAGAAATTATTTAAAATTATTACTCATAATATCCATCTTTTCATATTTATTTCTTACCATCTTTAGTAAATGGATAATTCTTTTTCTTGCTGGAGAGAAAATGCTTCCTACGCAGACGATTATCTACATTCTTGGGTTATGGTTGATTATTGAAACCATGAGTAATTCAATCGGTAGAAATGTGTTAATTGTAAATAACAAAAGTAAGGCGTTTTTAAATAGTTTAGTCTCTGTTTCTCTTGTTTACTCCATTTTGGTTTGCCTATTATTTATTAATGACATCGTAACCATGCATACACTAGCGACTGCACTAATTATATCTATGTTTTTTGGTTTGTGTCATCGAATATTTTTATGTAGAAAACATAACGTTATAGACTGGTTATTCTGATGTTAACGCACTTTAAATATTTTTATTTATGCTAAAAAAGACTTCTGTTTTAAGATATACTCGTGATAAAATTGAGTATTATCTAGATTCAAATGGGCAATATAATCATAACTATGATCGAGATATACAAATAATTCTTATCTGGGGTGGGAAAGCTTTTGAAGAAGCTTTTATAAATAGAATAGACGACGAATTTAATATTTTAAATGTGTCTATTTTGCACTGGTCTCAAAGCAAAATTAACTCAAATGTTAAAAGACTAGGGTTAAACTCTTTTAATGAAAATGATGAGCCCTTTTTATCAATAATATATGAGGATTTAAATCCAATTTATAAAATATCTGCCCAGTCTAATAGCAAAAATTTAATTTGTAATGTTAATTCAACTCGATTAATTGAAGAGCTAGCCAATCACAATAATGTATCAAGTGTTTATGGGAGCGAAAATTTAGAAGAGTTTTTTTATAAAGGTGCTCTATTATTAAACAGTGATTCGCTTTTTAAAATTTTACAAGAATCGAGATGGGGCGGAAAAATTCGGACTATTAATCATGATCTAGCTGGTGCAGCTGGTTGGAATAATTTTGAAGAATTGATTATAATTTCCAATATCTGTTCAAATTGGCTAGTACTTAGAAATCACGAATATCTTCCAAATAATTTCTTTAAAAACGATAAGGATGTTGATGTTTTGTGTGACGACCTGAATACTTTTGTTCTTGCTTGTAATGCCAAAAAAAGATCTTGGGGATTAAGCGCGTTTAGTATAGATATTAAAGATTGTTGTGTTCCATTTGATATTCGATTTGTTGGAGATTATTATTATGACCCAGTATGGGCAAGAAATATGCTTGAAAAAAAAACATATATGGGTCTTGTTCCTACTATGAATAATTATAATTATTTTTTTAGCTTTCTATATCATGTTAAAATTCAAAAAACTGAAGTTAATGATGTTTATATAATTAGGCTCATTGATTTGTCAAAAAAGATTGGGTTAGATAATATTAATACAGCTTTTATTCTTAATGATAACCTTTGTGCTAAAATTATTAATCAATTTTTAAAAAGCAACAAATACTATTATTTTGAACCCTTAGATAGTCAAGTTCCTAACAACACAAATCTTACACGTTTAATCAGTGTTAAAATGATAGATGTCGATAAATTTAAAGCTCCACTGAAATTGAGAGTTATTCAAACAGTCCGAAAATTTACACCAAGCATGTTAGTGCATCTATTCCCGAAAAAACTACGACACTTTATTGTAAAAAAAATAATTCAAAGTAAGAATGGATAATGTTTTAAAAAAGGAAGAATTAGCTGACTTAATTGAAGATAATTTCGTCAATTATGCAACAAGTGACGAGTACAAAACAATAGAGGTATATGGTCAAGATCTGTTAACTTGGAACAGACTTGATATAGCTGTCAAAACACTTTATCTAGAGATGTTAAATCATGATGTGGATTTCGCAACAAAGCTATATAAAGACCACATTAGAGCTTTTAGCTTGGGCAAATATTCTGAGCCAGGAGACAATAATAAAAATAATTTAAACCATTATTATGAGGCCTTTGAAAACATTTTTAATAGCATAAAAAATAATGGTTTTGATTGCAGTAAAACTATTATACCCTTATCTAAAAATTCGACACTCGGAAATGGATCGCATAGGGTGGCAAGCTCAATCGTGAGCAACAAAAAGGTAATGTGTGTAAAGCTCTCATGTGATGATCAAATATATAATTATAAGTTTTTTTTAGATAGAAAAATGTCAACACAAGATGTTGACATTGTTGTTAACGAATTCATTGAGCGGGCAAACAATGTTTTCATTGCGTTGGTCTGGCCTTCAGCAAAAGGAGGTGATGAAAAATTAATGAAGATGATTCCAAATATTATTTATAGAAAGGATGTTCGCTTAAATTATAATGGTGCTCATAATTTATTGTCACAAGTTTATTATAACGAACCTTGGGTGGGAAATGTGGAAAATAATTTTAATGGAGTTGCGGGAAAATTGGTAGAGTGCTTTATAAGTTTTCTGCCAGTTAAAGCGATTGCTTTTCAGGCAAATTCATTGGAGCAAGTGCTAAAAATTAAACATAATATTAGGAGTGTCTATAATATTGGCAAACACTCGATTCATATTACAGATACTAAAGAAGAGGCGATTCGTCTAGGTAGATTATTGTTCAACGATAACAGTTTACATTTTCTAAATTTCGCCAAACCCAATTTAAGGCCAAGAGTGCATAAAAATATTGCAAAATTTAAACTGTTACTTAAGGAGCAAAAAATTGATCCAAAAAATGTACTTATTAAAAGTGACATTGTTTTAAGTCTATACAATAAAGGTAACATGGAAGAGGTTGATTATTTTACTTTGTCAGATGAAAATATTGAAAACCCGAAATCCCAAAAAAATGAAACTATCCTTAATCCAAATTTTCACTTTTATTATAATGACTTGAAGTTCGTCTCTTACAAAACGCTCTTTAACTGGAAAAAAAATGAAAAGGATATTAGCGCCTTGTCTATAATGAGGCCTCTAATTAAAACTAATAGATTGAATCAAATACTTATCGTTATTAAACAAAGCATTACTTATAAAAAGGTTAGAGTAAAAATTAATCTTATAAAAATGCTAAAGCGTCTTGGATTATTTAAATTAACATATTGGATATTTAATAAACTGCGTGGTTAGGCTCACAATAATCTAATATCATAAAGCAACAAATTAATTATTGAAATATATAGTCCAAATTGAATAACCAAACTCAAATATCTGTAATTATGCCTGTATACAATGCGGGAAAATATGTTAAAGATGCCATTAAAAGTATTCTAAATCAAACCTTCAGAGATTTTGAGTTTTTAATTATTAATGACGGCTCAACAGATAACAGCAAAGAAATAATACTTTCGTTCTCTGATAATCGGATTCGTTACATAGAAAACGAAAAAAACCTTAGATTAATAAAAACTTTAAATAAGGGTATAAAATTAGCCACAGGTAAATACCTCGCCCGAATGGATGCTGATGATGTCGCGCTTCCTAATAGGTTTGGTAAACAATTTTCTTTTTTGGAAATGAACACAGATGTAATTGTGTGTGGTTCATATATAAGATATTTTGACGGTGCTGAAAACTCAAATATTAGATGGATAAAACACCTGGACCATGATATAAAAAAACGCCTATATTCTGGCGCTTGTTTTGCTCATCCCTCAGTAATGATTCGTAAAAAAATATTGGACGAACATAGATTGTTTTACAAGGAAAAATATAAACACGCGGAAGACTACAAATTTTGGTGTGATCTATCCAATCATGGTAAATTTTATAATATCCCAGAAATATTGTTGAATTATCGGATATCTGAATCACAAATATCCTCAAAAGAAAACAAGTCTCAAAAATTGTGTACACATATCATCAGAAAAGAGTTGATTGAGAGTTTATTTAATTCTGCTCCTTCAATTAACAAATTTGAATATCCTAATGAAATTAAAATAGCAGATGTGATGGCGCTTTTTAAAACAGAGGCTAAATTAAAAAAACACAATGAAGCTTGGTATAACAAAAATAAAACCGACATTACTGCAGTCATCATGTCGTATATTAGCTCAATTGAGAGAGCTGAGCTCTTGTCATTAACTTATGTCTTTATTAGGTGTGTTTTTCGAATAGGCTTTGATTTTGTTGAGTTCGCTCGGTTGTGTCGTAGATCCATGTTTTATGGTGTCAAATAAAACAACTAAAAAATTGTTTGTTGTTGACCCAATGTCATATAACAACCTATCTCTATACGATAAACTGTTGATGGATAATCTTGATGTTGAGCACAAAACCTTAATTGGAAATGTAAAATATGAATATCAAAACAACTCTAATTTTGACATCAATCTAATTTACAACTATTCACACCTAAATGGAATATTAAAGTTTTTGAGTTACTTTAAATCTCAATTTCTATTAATTTATCTTGTTTTAATAGGCAAACCTGATTGCATCCATTTTCAGTGGTTAAAGGTCCCAATATTAGATTACATAATAGTCATTGTACTAAAAATACTGCTACCAAATAGTCGGTTTGTATTTACTGCTCATAATTTATTACCTCACGATAGCGGTAATAAATTTAAGTGGATTTTTGCGAAAATATACAAACTGGTTGATCATATAATTGTTCACGACCACTCAACTAAAACTGAAATGAAACTCCTTTTTTCAGTACAACAAGAAAAAGTATTTGTTATTCCTCACGGACTATTAAAAATTAATCAAACTGAACAATCACCTAGAGCTAAATCAAGAAATAAAATCACCTTTTCTTTAATCGGATTTTTAAATAATTACAAAGGAGTTGACATTTTAATAAACGCCTGGTTAAGCTCTAATATTTTAAAAAACAATAAAACTTTACAGTTGGTGATTGCGGGTAAGGCTTCTCCGGAAATTAAAAATAAGCTGCTGCAATTAAATGGAGTGACTAACTCAAAAGTATTAGATAAATTCTTAAGTGATAATGAATTTAATGATTTGATTGAAAAATCAGACGTATTAATATTTCCATACAGAAAAATTTCTCAAAGTGGAGTTTTATTAACAGCATTAGCCCATCGTAAGCCCGTTTTAGTTAGTCGAGTTGGGGGCTTAACACAACCCTTTGAAGTGGGAAAAATTGGTTGGACTTTAAACGATCTGTCCTATGAGTCATTAAAAGATAGCTTAGAATACATTAGCATGAATCCTGAAGAAATTAATCAAATTAAAAATGATGAGTGCTTGTGGGGAAATATATATAATTATTATAACTGGGGAAAAATTTCTGAAAAAACGTGCCTTGTATACAACTTATGAAAATATTAGTTGATGAAAAAAATTGTTTTTTTTAGACACTCTGGTCTAAAAACCCCTGGGGGGGCAGAAAGAGTTCTAACTGTAATTGCAAATAACCTGGTAGAATTAAATTATGACGTAACCATTTTGTCTTATAAAAATGAAACTGAGTCTTTCTATCCCATCTCTAAAAAAATAAAACGGCTTAATTTGGGTTATAACATTTCCTCCAATCATTTTTACAACTCTATCCTGTTTTTTAGAAATCTGTTGCGGTGTCGATCTATTGTAAAAGCACACAAATTTGATATAATTATTCCGCTTGGAATTGAACCCGCAATAATTGTTGGATTATCTCTATTTTTCATGAATAAAATTCAAAAATTCATGTGGATTCATTACAGTTTTTTCCATAAATTAAACTTAAGAGATAAGTTTTTTCGGAAATTTTTAGCTAGGTGTTTTCAAAAGATCTTGGTTTTAAACAACACTGATTTTAAAAAGTATTCCGACTTGTTCCCGAATCAAATTGAACACATACCCAATCCTGTTTCTTTTTATTCCAATGAAAGATCTACTTTAAACAACAAAACAATGATTGCTGTTGGCAGAATAGATAAAATAAAAGGGTTTGATTTGTTAATCAAAGCATTCAGTAATATCGTTCATCAACATCGTGTTTTAGATTGGAAATTAAATATCATTGGCAGCGATGGTGGGGAAAAAAAACATTTGAATCAACTGATAAAAGACCTAGACGTTGAAAAACATGTGTTTATAAAAGATGCGGTTAACAACATTAAGGAAGAGTATCTTTGTTCAGACATATATGTTATGACATCTATTAATGAGTGCTTTCCTCTAGTGCTTTTAGAGGCTCAAGAAGTGGGGCTCCCAATAATTAGTTTTGATTGTAACAGCGGCCCTAGAGATATTGTTAATGATGACATTAATGGGGTTTTAGTAAAGCCCTTTGATGTTAATGCTTTATCTGAAGCAATGGTTCTATTAGCTAAAAATTCAGTGCTTAGGGAAAAGATGGGAGCAAACGCAAAAAAAGATGTTAAAAAATATTATTTGGATCCTATTATCGCTAGATGGCAAGATATATTATAAACACTAAATCCGCTTTTTTTACTTCAATAAAAAGAACTATCCCAACGCTTCTTGTTTTTATGCTATTATTTGGGTTTCCGTTTTTAGGTTTGGTTAGTAGTAGTAAGCTTGCTTTAGCAATTTCTCTTGGTTTTATATTAATCAAGCCTAATAAATTTAATGTCGTTATTGAAAGTTTAGCAACTAAAAAAATGGGAGGCTTTATTGTTGCGAGTTTATGTGTTTTGTGTTACACTCTTTTTTTAACTGTTTTAAATGCAGAAAATGATTTTTCGTTGTTTATTAAACAACTAGGGGGGGTAATGTTTATAATATTAGTTTTCGTTTTTTATTCCGTTTTTAGAAGTTGGGATATTCCTACATTAATTATAAATGCCTTTATTTTACAAAGTGTTTTTATTTCTTTAGCTATTCTGAATCAAGACTTTTACGAAATGACAAGTTCACTAAGGAGCGAGGTGGCCTTAAACCATCTTAAAACATACGGTCGTTTGCGAGGGAGTGCAATTTCTGGATATCAGTTCTTTGGTATATCAACAATGTATGGCTTTGTTCTGCTCTACTTTATTTTAAAAAAAAACTTATCCAAAACAAAGAATATTATTGTTCTACTTTTTCTTTCATTAATTGGAATTATTTCCGGAAGGTATACTGCTCTTGCAATTATTCTTGGATTATTTATTCGGTTTGTGTTTAAGTCCTCTTTTAAATCAAAATTTAAGCTTTTATTTGGGGGCGCAATCGTAATTACGATTTTTGGTGTTACTTTAAACAACGTTTATAACAATCACCTCGATGATCAAGTAATTCCTGTTGTTGATTATTATTTAAAAACCCCAATCGAAAACGCAATAAATAATGGTAGCGCTGAAACTAGCTCCTCCAATCGTTTAATAGAAATGTATAATGATGTTGAATTTAGTAACATCTTTTGCGGAGATGGAAGATATTTATCTAAAAATAATTCAGGATATTACAAGTCTGTGGATGCGGGATACCTCAGAATACTGCTTTATTATGGCTTGTTTGGCATACCCTTATTGTTTTTTTTACAATATTTGATCTTGTTCAAGTTGTCAGATAATGTAACTCCGGACTTTTTTTTGAAGCTCGCTTTCTTTCTTTATTTCGTAGTATTAAACTTAAAGGGCGATGTTTTCTTTTACAGTAATAATACGCTACCTATAATTATTGGGTTCCTATATTTTTATAATCATAAAATGAAAAAAACTACTTTATCTTGCTCAAAAACGTAAATGTATCTATAATTACCCCTAACTACAATAGTGGAAAATATATAGAAGAAACAATTCTTTCGGTTATAAATCAAACATATAAAAGTTGGGAAATGATCATTGTAGATGATTGTTCAACTGATAATAGCGTAAATATACTTCAGGGTGCCGCAAAGCAAGATGATAGAATTAAATTAATACTTCTAAAAAAGAATCTTGGGGCTGCAAAAGCTAGAAATGAGGCGCTGAAAATTGCAAAAGGACCCTTTATTGCATTTTTAGATAGTGACGACTTGTGGGAGCCAGAAAAGCTAGAAGCCCAAATTGGGCTTATGATAAAAAATAATTATCCGATTTCTTATACTCAATATTCTGTTTTTAAAGAAGACCCTTCAAGATATAAATACACTATTAAAGTCCCAGATTGTCTCGATTACTCGGGCTATTTAAAAAATACAATTATTGGAATGTCGACCGCAATAATCAATAAAGAAATAGTTGGGGAGTTTTCATTTTACAACATTCGATCTCGTCAGGATGCCTATCTATGGATTACGCTCCTAAAACGTGGATATATTGCTTATGGTATTCATAAAAACTTAACAAAATATAGGCTTCGAAAAGAATCTGTTTCTGCCAATAAACTTAAGGCCGCAAAAATGGTTTGGTTTCTCTATTTTAATCTTGAAAAACTAGGTTTTCTAAAGGCATCATACTATTTTGGATGCTATGCATACAACGCTACTTTAAAAAGAGTAATAAACAAATGAGTCTTTCTGTTTTAAACTTATGATAAAAATCATAGCCATTATTGGCGCGAGGCCACAAATTATAAAAGGTGCGACTTTAAGCCGAACAACAAAAGACCGCTATTCTTCTCAAGTTAAAGAAGTCCTTGTGCATACTGGGCAGCACTATGATGAGAACATGAGTGCTGTTTTTTTTAAGGGTATGGATATTCCTAAACCCAAATATAATTTAGGTTTGGGCGGCCTTAGCCAATTAGTTATGACGGGAAAGATGATGGAGGCTTGGAAAAAATTGGCTGTAAATTTAAAAAATAAGAGTGGTTGGATAATTTAACTTTTGGAGATTATAAAGAACATTATAAAAAATGTGTTCATAATAAATTACATGTATCAAGAAATAAAAAAAGAAATAGAATCTTTTGGATTCTCGGTTGTATCTTATGACTTTGAAAGACCTTGGGGTGGGTTTTTGGTGATTGATGAAACACAAGCACAAGAGTTTTCAAACAAATTTTTCAAAGGTTTAGACGTGAATACCCTGAAAATTGGAGGGAAATTGAGTCCGAAAATTTTAATCGTAAAACCCAACGCACGCTTGTCATGGCAATACCACAACAGGCGTGCAGAAATCTGGCAAGTATACAAAGGGTCTGTTGGAATTAATAGAAGTGATTCTAATCTAGAAAATGAGATGAACGTTCATAATGAAGGAGACCAAATTGTTATAAAACAAGGAGAGCGCCATCGTTTAATCGGGTTAAACGAAACTTCGATAGTAGCAGAAATTTGGCAACATACCGATACTAACCACCCTTCTGATGAAGACGACATCATTAGGGTACAAGATGATTTTGGAAGATAAAAATAAAACTATGAGTAAGAAAAAAGGAATGATTGTATCAGGGTATTTTAACCCAATACATAAAGGGCATATTGAGTATTTTAACAAGGCCAAGCACTTGGCTGATGAATTGTTTGTGATTGTAAACAACGACCTTCAAAGAGCATTAAAAGGTTCTAAAGAGTTTCAACAAGAGTCGGAACGTGTTATAATTGTTTCTAATATAAAATCTGTAGATCATTGTATCTTATCTATAGATGAAGATAGAACCGTCTGTAAAACCATTGAAAAAATTGCTCTAACCTTTGGTGGGGAATATAATTTGAGTTTTGCCAATGGAGGGGATCAAAATAACAACACCATTCCGGAGAGACCAATATGTGAAAAATTGGGGATTACTTTAGAAGATGGCTTGGGTGATAAAATTCAATCGAGTAGTTGGTTACTCAAAAAGTGAGTTTTTGGAAGTTATCCTATAACTATGTCTAACATAAAAATACTTACAATTATTGGTGCGCGGCCTCAAATTATTAAAGCTGCGACTTTAAGCCGAAGAATAAAAAACCACTATTCTTCTAAAGTTGAGGAGGTTCTTGTGCATACTGGGCAGCACTATGATGACAACATGAGTGCTGTGTTTTTTAAAGACATGGATATTCCCAAACCCAAATATAATTTAGGTTTGGGTGGTCTTAGCCAATCTGCCATGACCGGAAGAATGATGGAAGGCTTGGAAGAAATTTGTCTAAAGGAAAAGCCTGACTGGGTTGTAGTTTATGGCGATACCAATTCAACTTTAGCTGGGTCACTTGTGGCATCAAAATTACAGATAAAGTTAGCGCATGTAGAGGCTGGATTAAGAAGCCATAACATGAACATGCCAGAAGAAGTAAATCGTATTTTAACGGATCGAATATCAAACCTACTATTTTGTCCGTCTGCTCTGGCTGTTAAAAATTTAGAGACAGAAGGTTTTAAGAATTTTCCCAATGCGAAAATTAAAAATGTGGGAGACATTATGTATGAAGGGGCAATGCATTTTTCAAAACAATCCAGAAAACCTGCTGAACTAAATCATCCTGATCTTGATAATTATGTCTTAGCCACAATTCACCGTGCTGAAACGACAGACAATATTGAAAACCTAAAGTCTGTGGTTGAAGCGCTCAATACAATAAATGAATCTAAGCCGGTTATCGTCCCCATACATCCTAGAACGCGTTCAATTATAAAAGACAACAATATTGAAGTCTCCTTTCAAGTGATAAACCCAGTAGGCTATCTAGAAATGATTTGGCTTATACAAAATTGTAGCCTGGTTATTACAGACAGTGGCGGACTTCAAAAAGAAGCTTATTTTTTTGAGAAATGCTGTTTAACCACAAGAACTGAAACCGAGTGGGTGGAGCTTGTAGAAAGCAGTAATAATGTTCTTGTTGCTTACGAAGTAAATAAAATTTTATCCGCATTTAATGCGCCAAGAAAATTTAACCCCTCCGGAAAGTTTTACGGAGATGGCAACACCTCAGAGTTGATCATTAAAGCATTAATAGCTGCCAAATAAAGTAACATTCTTAACTGAAAGTCTTTTTAGCTCATATTGTTATTTATTTTATCTTTGGTCGAAGAAACGGACTTAATTTCCCCCTATGGAAAATTGGTTAATGATTAATGCTATAATTGTTTTTACTATTGCTTTTGCTTTGTCTAGCATATGCGTGCCCTTGGTTATTAAGCTCGCTATTAAAAAGCGACTTCTTGGAGAGTATGGTGAGGGGCGGCACGTGCACAAAGGCTATGTACCTAGGTTAGGTGGGGTGGCCATCTATATTGGTTTTTTTCTGTCTCAAATCTATTTTATAATTTCGCATCAAGGTACGGGTCACCTTTCTCAGGCTTATTTACTGGTTATTTTTTCATCCACATTACTTTTTTTTATGGGTGTGCTTGACGACCTTGTAGACATAAACGCAAACCTAAAATTTTTCATTCAGTTAGTCGTCGGGCTTATCTTGGTATGGCAAGCAGATGTTCGCATTGCATCTTTTCATGGCCTGTTTGGGGTGCAAACTCTGCCGCTATGGTTCTCTTATTTGTTTTCAATAACGGTAATCGCATTTTTTATTAATGCATACAACTTAATAGATGGTATTGACAGCTTGTCATCAAGCATTGGGATGTATGTGCTTTTCTGCTTTGGCTGCATATTTTTGTATAACAATTCCTATTTGGACAGTATTATCACGTTCTCAGTTTTTGGCGCGCTTCTCGGGTTTTGGCTCTATAACAAGCCTCCCGCAAAAATATTTATGGGAGATTCGGGCACTTTAAGTGTCGGTCTTCTGATTGCATACTTTGCAATCAGAACTTCAAACTTACCTATTGACAATCAAGACACTTATAGCCCTGTATTTGCAATGATTGTTTTGGTGTACCCCGTAATAGACACCTTAAGGGTTTTTACAAAACGTATTATGAATGGCGTCTCTCCTTTCACGCCTGACAGAAACCATATCCACCATTTGTTGTTAGATTTAGGTTACTCTCATGGTAAGGCAACTTTAATTATTGTACTTTTTAGCATGATCCTTTCTATTGTGGCATATCTACTTAAGGCTGTTCCTACAATAGCATTTTTTGTGACCGTCTCTTTAACTTTTTTAGTGTCATTTATTCCGGGTGTTCTCATCAAAAAAAGAGGGTTAAATAATCCGCTTTCACGCTAGCGTTATACCATTAGCTTTTCGCGTTTTTTTGACAACTATTTTGGACTACGTTTTATAAAAAATTTCTCCCTAGAAGAATTTAATAATGCATAAGTCATGATGCAACAAATAAAAATGAATAAAATATTAGTCACTGGTGGCTTAGGCTACATTGGTTCTCATGTTGTGGTAGAGCTTCAAAAAATGGATTTTGAGGTCGTCATTATAGACGACTTATCAAATTCATCCTTAGAGGTTTTAGATCGAATTGAGAAAATTACTGGCATTAAACCAGGGTTTGAAAAAATTGACTTAAAGGAAAAGCATGATGTTGCTAGATTTTTTAATCGACACGCTGACCTTGACGGCATTATTCACTTTGCCGCCTCCAAAGCGGTTGGTGAAAGTGTAAATAATCCTCTAAAGTATTATGAGAACAACATCAATTCTTTGGTCTACCTTCTTGAAGAACTGAATAAACTGGCTTCTCCAAATCTTATTTTCAGTTCCTCTTGTACGGTATATGGGCAAGCTGACAAGCTCCCGATTACTGAAAATTCACCTATCAAAGAGGCTGAGTCGCCATATGGCAACACAAAAATAGTGGGCGAACAAATTATTAAAGACTGTTGTAAGGCTAATCATTCTTTGCAGAGCATAATCCTTCGGTATTTTAATCCGATTGGAGCACACGATTCTGCCAATATTGGTGAATTACCTGTTGGGGTGCCACAAAACTTAGTGCCCTTTATAACGCAAACAGGTATAGGGATTAGGGAGGAACTTTCTATTTTTGGAAATGACTACCCAACGCCAGATGGGACATGTATACGTGACTATATTCACGTTGTAGATTTAGCAAAGGCACATGTGGTTGCAATTAAACGCTTACTGGAAAAAAAGAATCTTAAAAATCGTGAGTTTTTTAACATCGGAACTGGCAAAGGCGCCTCTGTGTTAGAAGTTGTTAAGGCTTTTGAAGCTGTCAGTGGAATAAAACTAAACTATGTTTTTAAAGACCGCCGCGAAGGAGATATTGTTTCCGCTTTCGCCGATACATCTAAAGCAAACAAAGTTTTAGGCTGGAAATCCGAATTAAGTTTAAAAGACGCTTTAGCTTCTGCTTGGAAGTGGGAAAAAAAATTAAATCTTAATGAGAACATCATTTAGTGATTTGCGCCCTGTTTGAGCTTTCGTAACTTATTTACAATATCCCTGTGGTTTGCCAAACGAGGAATTTTATTTTGACCTCCTAGCTTTCCTTGAGACCTCATATAAGCATTAAAAGCATTTTTCTCCAAACTACGAATCACCAAGGGTCGCAATACTTTTCCTTCTATTAAATCTCTGTAATAAACATTTTGTAACTGCAACTTTTCATCAATGAATTTAGAAAATGCATTGATGTCATATGGAGCATTTACAAATTCCACAAACCATTCGTGATGGGGTAATCCCTCTTCTGGTTCTATCTGTGGGGCAACTGTAAACTCTGTTATTTCTACTTCCGGAAAAGCCTCCATTGCTAGCTTCATGGCCTGTTCTACTTCCTTGGCAATGACATGTTCTCCAAAAGCAGAAGTGAAATGTTTTATTCGCCCAGAGATGATAATTCGATAAGGGTTAAGCGAAGTAAACTCTACGGTATCACCAAGAATATAACCCCATAGGCCGGCATTGGTGTTGAGGATGATCACATAATTTACGCCCATCTTTACATCTTTTAAAGAAATACGCGTCGGCGTTTCATCATAAAATTCATCCGCTGGAATAAACTCATAAAAAATACCGTGGTCTAAAAGCAATAACAAGCCCTTTTCATTCTGAGTATCCTGAAAAGCGATGAACCCCTCTGATGCCGGATAAAGCTCTAGACTATCAACTTTTTTTCCAATCAATTTCTCAAACTTTTTTCGATACGGCGCAAAGTTCACGCCCCCAAAAACAAAAAGTGAAAAATTCGGGAAGAGCTCTGCGATATTTTTCCCTGTTCTTTTTTGCAGACGCTCAAAATACATTTGTACCCATGACGGAATGCCACTAATCAGTCGCATGTCTTCTGTAAGTGTTTCATCAATAATCGCGTCTACCTTTTCTTCCCAATCCTCAATACAGTTTGTTTTATATGATGGAAGTCGGTTGCTTTGAAGGTAAGACGGTACATAGTTTGCTACTATTCCAGACAGGCGGCCGCTTGGGACTTTTGAGGCTTTTTTTAACTGTGGTGAACCCTGTAAAAAAATCATTTTTCCATCTATAAATTGATGGTTACCAGAAGTTGCAGCGTAGTGTAATAGTGCATTTCTTGCTGCTTTTATTTGACAAGCCAAAGAGACTTTAGTTAACGGAATATATTTTGCACCAGATGTGGTTCCGGATGTTTTGGCAAAAAACAAGGGCGCACCCTTCCATAAAACATTACTTTCCCCTTTCTGAATTCTTTCAACATAATCCTTGAGCCCCTCATAATCTCTAATTGGCACCTTAGCTTTAAAATCTTCGTAGCTTTTAATCGAGGAAAAATGATGGTCGCTTCCAAAAGCCGTCTCTTTCCCTTCTCGAATGAGCTGGTTTAAAACTTTCTTTTGAGTTTTAATAGGATTTCTACTCCATTTTTGTGTTTGCAAAACAATAAGCTTGGCAAGCTGCTTTCCTAAAAATGACTTTATTGACATTAAAATAAAATATGATGCTCTGGATCGATTGCTTTTCCTTTATGCCACATCTCAAAATGCAAATGAGGCCCAGAACTAAATTCCCCTGAATTTCCAATGATTGCGATGGCGTCACCTGCTTTAACCAGTTCGCCTGTTTTTTTTAATAAAACCGAATTGTGTTTGTAAAAAGAAATTAGATTGTTTTCATGCTGAATGGCAATAGAATAACCTGTTTCTGTAGTCCAATCAGAGAAAACCACTGTTCCCCCTAGACTTGCTTTTATCGCTTCATTTTCTGCGGCTAGTACATCTACTCCGAAATGCTCATTTTGAAGGTTAAATGAATCACTAATTAAACCTTTTAGTGGCGCATAAAATGCGATATTGATCAGCTCTAAAGGCTTTTCTGTTGTTTCAGAAAACACGTCAAACCGACCCTCGCGCTCTATGGCTTGTCTAAATACAGAGTCATTCTTTGATGCTTTTAAGTCTTCTGCTCTAACAAGTACATTTCTGGAGGAGTCAGCGTATGCCGAATCATCAAAGGTTTCTCCACGCAAAACTTTATCTAGTATTTTTAATTTCTGATCTTTTAATTGAATTTCTTCCAGAAGCTGGTCTGTCTTAAGTGAAAGGCGAACAAGTTCTTCCGATAAATGAGGAGGGGAATAGCCTGGTATATATTCTCGTAAAGGGCTAAAGGCAATTAGTGCAGCTGTTAAAGAAAAAAACAACAAAAGAACAGATAAAATCCGTGTCAAAATCTGAAAACGGGTTAGTGTCATTGACTTAAGCTCTTGATAAGACTGATCATCAAATAAAACAAACCGCAATCGCTGTTTTAACTTTTCTAAAAAAGGATTTTTGTTTTCCATCAGACAAATATCGGAATTTTAAGTATTCCTCATGATATAGTATTAAATAGAGTCTAAATTACTTATTAATCTATCTTCCCTTATTTATTAATACAGCATAATTATATGCTTTGTATTAACATTAAAAGAAAAAATAAAATATTTTTGCCTAATCGTAGTTATTAATATTGTGGAAAAAAAGCATTTAAAATCCTGTATCAACTATTTTATCATCGCGATACTTAGCGTTGTGCTTTATTCGTGCTCAACACAAAAAGATAAGTTTTTAAACCGCTCTTACCACAAGACTACATCAAAATTCAATGGCTATTTTAATGGCAAGGAGAGTTTAAAAGAGGCCATTTCTAAACTCGAAAAAACATACCAAGAAGACTACAACAACCTTCTTCCTACAACGATTCTTGGCGATCAAAAACAAGCTCAAAAAATCTATCCGCAATTAAACCGAACCATTGACAAGGCTGGTTTGATCATTGATCGCCACTCGATGGAAATTAAAGGCGAGGAGAAAAACAAATGGATAGATGATAGTTATTTTTTAATCGGTAAAGCTTTGTTTTACAAGCAAGAATACTCTGAGGCACTCGAGATGTTTGCCTTCATCAATCGTGAGTACGAAGGCTATATTACTGACTTATCTATCTTGTGGTCTGCTCGGGCTCAAATAGAGCTAGAAAATTTCACCACTGCCGAAGAACAAATGCTATTCCTTGACAGGGAGGTAAAATTAAAAAAACCTGACTACGCCTTGTTTTTAGAAATAAATGCGAATTATCATATTAAGCAAAAGAATTGGAAAAAGGCCATCACATACCTTTCAAAGGCCATAAAATATAGTGGCGATAAAAAGAAAAAGGTACGACTTACTTACATCATTGGTCAAATATACCATCAACTTGAAGATTATAAATCCGCTTATAATGCTTTCGACAAGGTTGTGCGAATGAATCCTGAGTATGAGTTTTTGTTTAATGCCCTACTCAGTAGAGCTAGAGCCTTTGACCCTAAACACAACGACTCCTCTAAGCTGATCAGTGAAATCAATAAAATGCTTAAGGACGACAAAAATAACGACTATAAAGATCAAATCTATTTTGCGCTTGCTGAAATTGCCATAAAAGAAGAGGAAAAAGAGCAGGCAATTGATCATTTGTTAAATGCCACTGCTAACAACACTGGAAACGACCAACAACAATCTATAGCGCATCTTACACTTGCTGAAATCTATTTTAATGATGCCGAATATCTTTCTGCTCAGGTTCATTACGATACCGCCATCACTTTTTTAAGCGAAAATCATCCTGATTTTGATGCCTTGTCTAAGAAAAGAGAAAGCTTAAATGAGCTTGTGAGTCTTTATAATACAATTACTTTAAACGACAGCCTTTTCAGCCTTTCGGAGCTGGAAGAAGATGAGTTAAAAACAATTATTGATGCAATCATAGAAGAGAAAAAAGAAGAAGACCGGCTCGCAAAAGAGGCCCTAAAAGCAAATGCGGGATCCAGATCAAACACAAATTCTCGAAATCAATTTAACCCCATGTCGGGTGGTGATGGTAAATGGTATTTTTATAACCCTTCAGCCATTAGCTTTGGTTATTCAGAGTTTATAACCAAATGGGGTGAACGAAGGCTAGAAGACGACTGGAGAAGAAAAAATAAACGGCAAATATTTTTAGATGATGATGATGGAGAAGAAAAAGACATTTACAGCCAAGAATATTATATGGATTTAATTCCATTTACAGACTCTGCTAAGTCGGCTACCATAGACCTTATTGTAGAATCTTTTTATCAATTAGGGTTGATTTACAAAGAAGAGCTAAAAGATTTTAATGAGGCTGTTAATGCCTTTGAAACCCTAATAGAGGCCTATCCAAAAAACAAATATGAGCCTCTATCTTATTATCAATTGTACACATCATACAAGCTTCTTAAGGATGACTCTAGTGCCGAAGAATACTTTCAAAAATTAAAACAGGAGTATCCAGATTGTGAGTATCTCAAGATGATTCTAGACCCTGAAGGTTATTATTCTGAAAACAAAGAGTCGATAGATAGTGCTTTTGTTTATTACGAAGAAATGTATACCGCTTTCTCAAATCACGAGTATGAATATGTTTTAGCTAAAAATGGTTCTTTAAATTCTCTATACGAAGCCCACCCAATTGCTGACCAACTATCCTTAATAAGTGCACTCAGCCTTGGGCATTTGTTTGGAGAAGACACGCTAAGAGCTAAACTAGATGAACTCATTAACACCTACTATTCTGGTGAAGTGGTCGATGAGGCAAGAGAAATTCTACAGGGTCTAGAAAGCAAAAACACTGAACCAGAAGAAACGCGTTTTGAGCTTGACCTAAACGAAGAGCACTACTATATATTAGCTATAGAGGGGGGGCGAACCAATATTAATAAAACCAAAATTACTGTCTCCGACTTTAATCGTAAGTTCTACAACATCAAAGAGTATAAAACTCAAAGTTTGATGTTAAACATCGACTACCAACTCATCATTGTTAAACCATTCGAAAATGGAAACTCAGCTCTAAAGTATTTAGAGGCTATTAAAAACGCTGAAGAACTAAAAGAGTTGCTTGGGACTTCTGATTATGAGCATTTTATCATATCTTCGAGTAATTTTAAAGCCTTCTATAAAGACAAATCACTTGATAAGTATGTTGTTTATTTTGAAGGGGTGTATTTAAAACAGAAATAAAGAAATTCATATGTTTTCAAAATCAAATACAAACATGACACACTCAAACGAAAAATCTTCTGGAGCTGTAAATGCCATTGGGAAGGGCAGCACAATAACCGGTGAAATTACAACTAATGGCGACCTTCGTATAGACGGTACCTTAAAAGGGAATGTTCACACAAAAGGGCTATTGGTGCTAGGTGAAACAGGTGTTATTGAAGGTGAGGTGGTTTGTCAAAATGCGCTTATTGCTGGAACTGTTAAAGCAAAAATTCAGGTCGCTGAATTGTTAAGCCTAAAGGCAAAAGCAAATCTTCATGGTGACATCGTAACAAATAAACTATCTATTGAGCCTGGTGCAAACTTTACCGGATCTTGCAGTATGGGTGCTTCTGTAAAGAACATCAAGCTCAGTGAAACAAATGACAAATCAAAAGAAAAAACCGCTTAACCAGTTCCTTAAATTCTCTAACTTGGGAATTCAAATGGGTATTATAATTGGCTTGGGAAGCTACTTAGGGTTTAAATTAGATGATTATTTTAAACTTGATAATCTTTTCACGATTTGTTTATCCTTAGCCGGAATCTTTGGCGCTTTATTTTACGTGATACGCGAAGTAAAAAAAATTCACTGATCGTGCAAAAAATCATATATTATTTACGCGTTTTAGTTTTCGCGGCCCTTCTTGCCGCCCTTCACTTTAATTCACTTGACTTAATTCCATTTGAAATAAAAATTGAAGAATTTTATGTGATTCATTTTTTTAACTTTTCACTTTTCGTGGCTTCAAATCTTATTATAGATTTTGTTTCTAAACTAAAAAACAACTTTGGGTTTGCCTTTCTGGGGATGAGTGTGTTTAAAATGCTACTTATGATGGTCTACCTAGGTATAATTATTATACAAAACCCAAATAGCGAAAGTTATGCCCTTCAATTTGTTTTTATTTATTTCATCTATCTTTTCTGTGATGTTCTAATGGCTATAAAGACCCTCAAAAACAAAAATTAATTCCTGATTTTTTAAACCTTACCCAAAATCAAAATTACTTTAGCAAAAACAGAGGTTTAATTCGTTTAATTATTTGTGTTTATATCAAAATTAATCTCTATTTTTGCGACAAATTTTAAGTCGCTAAACTAACAGCTTAAAGTATTATGAAAAACCTTCTCAAAGAAGTCACTCTTAGTTGTGTTGCTCTGTTGGCATGTTTTAACACCATGGCCTCCGAAAACAAAAACAACAAGCCTGGTGCCGAAGAAGAGTTTAACAGTGTTGAAATGATTATGCATCATATCTCCGATGCACACGATTTTCACTTTCTTGATTATACCGACTCAGAGGGGATTGAACACGCTGTCTCGATTCCGCTTCCGGTAATTTTATATACAAACAAGGGGCTTGTCTGCTTCATGTCAAGTGCGTTTCATCACAACGATGATGGCTCATATGTTGTTTCCAAAAAGGGAACAAGCTTTGTAAAATACCACGAAAAAATTTATCAATTAAATGACGGTGCTTCTTCTTTGGAGTTTGATGAGCAGCACCACCCTTTAAATGCGGTAAAGCCAATAGATGTTTCCATAACAAAGAATGTTTTTTCAATGCTATTATCCGTTGTGCTTCTACTAACTCTTTTTGGAGCGGCCGGAAGATCTGCCAGAAAAAACCCTGGAGCACCTAAAGGTATTCTTGCATTTTTAGAACCCATTATTGTTTTTATTAGAGAGGATATTATTATTCCTAATGTTGGAGAAAAAAAGTACAAAACATACATCCCATATTTGATTACTGTCTTTTTCTTTATTTTCTTCAATAATTTATTAGGCCTCATCCCTGGTGGTGCAAATGTAACTGGAAACATTGCCGTTACGCTTGTACTTTCAATATTCACCTTGTTGGTGACGAACTTTTCTGCTAACAAAGCTTACTGGAAACACATTTTTTTACCCCCGGTGCCTTTAGCGCTCTATCCTATTATGGTTCCTATTGAAGTTATCGGGGTTTTAACAAAGCCTTTTGCATTAATGATACGTTTGTTCGCTAACATTACTGCAGGTCACATCATCATATTAAGTTTAATTTCATTGATTTTTGTATTTAAATCAATTTTTATAGCACCAGTGTCTGTTGGATTTGTTTTATTCATGTACACACTGGAGCTTTTAGTTGCTTTATTGCAAGCTTATATTTT
>Ga0066605_10000623_pt1 | contig 23278 bp, 20 predicted proteins | sample SaaInlLV_DNA_10m_FD_60385 | JGI IMG/M metagenome (GOLD analysis project Ga0066605, IMG submission 60385) | Marine microbial communities from expanding oxygen minimum zones in the Saanich Inlet - SI075_LV_DNA_10m | ecosystem: Environmental > Aquatic > Marine > Unclassified | place: British... | reverse complement strand
CTTAGCTTGATCGATGATAGCGTAGATGATGGTGATAAACATATCGCGACGCATGGAGCTTTGCATTTGTGCGTTGATAGCGCTAAGCACTTCGGCGGGGCTGTTTAATTGATGCGAGATGTGGCGCAGGTTGGTCTGACAAATTGCCATCAAGATGGACGCAGAGATTCCCTTACCGGAAACATCGGCGATGGCTACACCGATTCGATTTTCATCAATGGCAAAAATATCGTAAAGGTCGCCACCGATCTTTTGCGCGGCGGTATAGTGGGCCGCAAATTCAATGTTAGGACTGGAGGGGAACTGACTTGGTAGCAGTAGGCTCTGGATGTTACTGGCGAGTTCGATATCTAGATCGAGTTTGTTTTTCTCGATTTGGAGCTGCATGGCATCGCTGTTATGCACCGCCAGGCCAACTTGTTCGGCGAGTGATTCGACCAGCGAGAAGTCGGTATCGGTAAAGGCGAGTTCGTCGGCGGGGTTGGCAACCGCGAGCACCGCGATGAGGCGGTCTTGGAAGAGCACGGGAGCGATAATGATGGAGCGAACTTTGAGCGCGGGATCGTTGTGCTGGATGACACGCGGATCATTACTGGCATCTGCGATGAGTTGCGCACGTTTGGACTTGGCGACTTGGCCGATCAAGCCTTCGCCCATTTTAAAGGTCTCGGATTTGAGGATGGTCTCGAGGAATTGTGTGCGGGTAACCAGTTTGGCGCTCAGATCTTCGGGGAGTTTGCGCTGTGGCGGGAACAGGCCTTCAACGGCGATGCCTTTGAGCGTATCGTCGTCGCGCTTTTCGAAAATGCAGGCACTCATCGCGCCGGTGCTGAGAATCGCGGCATGGATAATGCGTTGAAACATGGCTGCACGGTCGCTGCCTTCAGCGACTGCCTCGACCATGTTGTGCATGAACTCGACGACTATTTGCTTCTCCTGTTGCAGGAGTTGCTTCTCGTCTTCAATGATTTTAACGTGTCTGCGCTTACCCGCATAGAGTAGCCACATGCCGCATAGTCCAACTAAAGCTCCAAGGAAAAACGACATAAGGGTACAACTCTTTTTGTGGGAGCCAGTATTAGTTCCGGCTCATTCCTGGTCTTGTTTTTCAACCTGATTTTTCAGGAAGGCGATGACGTCTTGAAATTTCGCCGCGTTTTCGGTGTCGGCCTTGACCAAATTCTCGTGCGCGTTGAGCACGTTTTTGGCTGCGGAGACTTCCATATTTTTAAGAGCTGAAAACTCGGCTGTAGCATCGGAGCTGTCTGGAAGGTCCTCGCCGATGGTAAGAAGGTTCTGCAGGCCGAGGTTGCAGACGAGTTCGTGATTGCGCTCACCTAGCTTACAAATGATCAACACGCCTGGAGGCGTTTGCTTGCGCAACTCTAGTGCCGTGCCTGCTAGGATGCCGAGGAAAGTACTGTCCATTCCTTTGCAATTCTCGAAGTCGAGCACAATGTGTGCCTTGCCTGCGCTGACCATCTCTGCGATGAACTCTCGAAACGTGTTACAGTTTAGATAGTTCGCCTTGCCGTGAATCTGAACCACGACGGGATCAGAGTAGGCACTGACTAAAAAAGTAGGCGGTAGAGGCTCACTCATGCGTTGGAGTTTTGCAGCAAATGATGGTCTTAGGATTCGGAGAGGATGTCGCGAAGGAAGTATTAGAGAATGCTACCTGAGCGGTAGCTACTCAACCTCAACAGCAGTAACAATTTGCACCGTAAGGTCAACCGTTTGTGTCGAGCCATCGGTTTTTTGATTTCCAGCAGAAGGCTTAGCCTTTGAGTGCTGCTTTGATTGCGTCGAAATTGGGTAGATCGTGCGGGTCTTCAGCAGATTCGCTGTAGATGATCACGCCGTCTTCATCGATGACGAAAGCAGAACGCTTGGAGACGCCCTTGAAGCCAAGGAGATCTGCATACAGGACATCGTAAGCGGCGGAAACGTCTTTATTAAAATCGCTCAGGAGTGGGAATTTGAGGCCATCGACCTGTGCCATCTGTTCTTGGGCAAACGGACTGTCGACCGAAATGCCGTAAACGGCTGCGTTTAGGTCTGAGTAAGACGCGAGGCTGCTGCTAACGTCGCACATTTCTTGCATGCACACGCTGGTAAATGCGAGCGGGAAGAACAGCAGGACAGTCTTCTTCTTGCCGAGGTTGTCATCTAGAGAGATATCCTGAAGGCCGTCGGCGTTCTTGGATTTGAGTGAGAATGCGGGTGCTTTGGTTCCAGTTGCTAGTGCCATAATATGAAGTGAATAATAAGTGAGAAGTGAGTGACAAATTAAAAGATAAAAAAAGCACTTAATAAAGGAATAGGCGGCGCGAATGTAAAGCGTCAGATACAAGCAGGCGCCGCTTTGTGCGGTTCTTCTGTCAATTTTTTTGCTAGGCGAGCAGTTTGAAGAAGATGCGTTTGCCTGCTTGGAAAATTAATTCGCTGGTTGGGCGGCTAATTTCTTGGTTGGGATCGTCTTGTTTGACGCTATCGATCTTCACTGCACCTTGCTGTACGAGGCGGCGGATCGCGCCTTTGCTTTCGAATAAGTCTGATTGCGCCATTACTTCAAACAACGGTGCGCTGTCGGCGGTGCCGAGCAAGTCGCTCCAAGTAAAGGTCGGCATGTCATCGGGAATTTTATTCTTCGAGAAAACTTGCTCAAACTGTTCCAGTTCATGCTTGCCGGCTTTCATTGAGTGGAATTGGCCGACCAGTGCGGCAGCCAGACGCTTTTTGGCCGCCATCGGGTGGCCTTCTTTGAGCTTAGCGATTTGCGTGTCGTTGAATTCGAGCAGCAGTTGGTAATAAGTCCACATCGTATCATCGCTGATCGACATGATTTTACCAAACATTTCTTTTGGTGAGTCAGTGAACGCGATGTAGTTGTCAGCGCTCTTCGACATCTTCTTGCTGCCATCCAGGCCGATCAGCAGTGGCATGGTGATAACTGCCTGCTCTTGTTTGCCCGCATCTTTTTGCAGGGCACGACCGACCAGCATGTTAAAGAGTTGGTCGGTGCCGCCGATTTCGACGTCGGCATTGAGTATCAGTGAGTCGTAGCCTTGGATCAGTGGGTAGAGGAACTCAATGATGGAAATCGGGGCGTTGCCCTTGTAGCGCTTGGCAAAGTCGTCGCGTTCTAGCATGCGTGCGACGGTCATCTTGCGTGCCAGCTTGAGACAGTCCTCGAAGCCCATATCATCGAACCACTCGCTGTTATAGACGACCGTGGTCTTGTCCTCGTCGAGAATCTTGAAGGCTTGCACTAGGTAAGTCTGCGCGTTGTCGATAATTTCATCCTTAGTCAGAACGGGGCGTGTGCTCGAGCGGCCGGAGGGATCACCGATCAGCGTGGTAAAGTCGCCAATGATGAGAATTGCTTCGTGCCCGAGGTCTTGGAACTGACGAAGTTTATTAAATACGACGAGGTGGCCGAAGGTGAGATCCGGGCGTGTCGGGTCGACCCCGAGTTTAATCCGCAGTGGTCGGTTGCCGTGCAGGCGATCCTCCAGCTCGGTTTCGCCGATGACGGTGTCGGTGTTGGTGCGGATGGTTTCGATCAGGCTCATTGAAAAGGAATTCAGAAATTAGATGTTAGATGTGAGAATGTGCCAATGTGTGGACCTTCTGAATTAAGAGAAGCTGATCTCGTTCGGCCTCCAGTAAAGGAAAAAGCGCTAACGGATGGTAATGTAGGGCTCAATCGATCGATTGCAGTTGGCAGATGCGACAAATGCATCGCGGGCGTCGCTATTTGTAAACAGGTAGAGTGCATAGCCGCCCCAGCCACCACCACAGTATTTACGGCCGACGCAGGCATCGGCTTCGGGGAGTTCGAGCATGCCTTCCTTCAACTGAGCGGCGTAGCTGAGACTGATTGCCTCGCCGAGCTTAGCGATGTCGCCAGCATAGACGGCGTCCTTGGCGATGGCCGCAGCTTGTTCGATCAGATCGTAGTCACGCAGATTGTCGACATTACCTGGGGTGTCGTGTGGAATATCTGTGTAGTGTAGTGCCATGTGACCGCGGAGGAAGTCGCCGTTGCGCTTAAAATCAAGGACTGGGCGCGGTCCACTGCGCCAGACGCAGACGCCGGTTTCGCGGATGATGGCAGGGTCTTGCCAGCCGACGCCGAGGTTGAGCTCGCTTTCGACGCCGTCGTTGCCGTTGAGCAGCGCCCACGCACCACTGCCGCCAAGTCCGGATTTGATTTCGTAGTCCCACTCGTTGAGCGAGACCATTGGTGAAATGGCACAGTTGACGATGAACGCGCCTGCCCTAGCATGGTGTGGTACGTCGAGCCAGCCGCCGCCGAAATCGACGCGGAGGGGCGCTTGGGCTGGAGTGCGAATATTGCGCACGATCGAGCTGGAGGATACCGGAGTGAACTGTGGCGGAGTTTTGGGCAGGGCGATGTATTTGGCACCTACTTCGGCGCAGAGTGCGCGTTTAATGTCTGCGTATTGATCGTCCTCAGTCACTGCCAAGACATCCGGGCGGATCTTTAGAAAGTGATCTTTGAAGTCGAGGCCGAGCTCTTCGCTGTCGCCGATCACGACTTGATCGATCACTTCGAGTGCCGTCATCAGGGCCAGCTTATGATCCTGTGGGATCGAGGTGCGGCGCTTCTTGTGTTCCCACAGCACCGCGTCAGAAGCGAAGCAGACGGTGAGGTGGCTGCCGAGTGCCCTCGCTTCGCGAAAGAATTGAATGTGGCCCGCGTGGAGGATGTCGTAGCAGCCAGAGATGAAGACTTTTTTCATATAAATAAGAAGGGTAGGATATATCCCAAAGAGTTTGTTGCTAGTAACAAAGCAAGGGTGGTGAAAAAATCCAACTTAATAGCAGATAAATATGCTGCATGGTTTTTGCTTATTTACCTTCTGTCTGAAGTGAGTATCAGAGTGGCATGTTTGAGTCGATTAATCCCGCAACGGGGCATCTTATACAGCAATATCCTGCGATGTCTGCAGCGATGCTGACAGCTGCGTTGGAAGACGCGCGCAGTGCTGCTACGGCATGGGCACGGGTCGATGTGAGCGTGCGCGCCTCGATGCTTGAGCGGCTGGCGACTTTGTTGGAAGCGAACCAGGAGCCCTTGGTTCGTCTGATTGTGCAGGAAGTGGGTAAGCCGTTGGCGGAAGCGCGGGCGGAGCTCGATAAGTGTGCCTTGCTGTGTCGCTATTACGCGACGCATGCGGCCGATTTTTTGGCCAGTGAGTCGATTGAGACTGCGGCACAAGACAGCCAAGTGAGCCATCAACCGCTGGGGGTGGTGCTGGGCATTATGCCGTGGAATTTTCCGCTTTGGCAGGTGTTTCGCTTTGCTGTGCCGGTGCTCACTGCGGGTAATACTGCCTTGCTCAAGCATGCGCCGAATGTGTGTGGTTGCGCATTGGCGATCGAGGCCTTGTTCCTGGAGGCGGGTTACCCTGAGGGCGTGTTGCGCACCCTGTTGATCGAAGTCGATCGGGTCGAGTCGGTGATTCAGCACGATGCGGTGCAGGGCGTGGCCTTGACTGGCAGCGAACGTGCTGGAGCTGCGGTCGCGGCGATTGCGGGGCGTGCAATCAAAAAGACTGTGCTCGAACTTGGCGGCAGTGATCCGTATCTAATTTGTGAAGATGCCGATCTCGATTTGGCGGCCGCTAAATGTGTGCAGAGTCGCTTAAATAATTGCGGGCAGACCTGCATTTCGGCGAAGCGCTTGCTGGTGCATGCGGCCGTACTGGAGCCGTTTACTCAGAAGTTACTGGCTGATATTGCCAAGCGCCGCATGGGCGATCCGGAGGATGAGAAGACTAATCTTGGGCCGATGGCGCGGGCCGATTTACGTGTGAACTTACAGCGCCAAGTCGATTCCAGTGTCGCTGCTGGCGCGCACTGTGTGCTCGGTGGCATTATGCCCGAGGGCCCGGGCTTGTTCTATCCGCCAACGGTATTAACTCAGGTGCGCCCCGGCATGCCGGCGTTTGATGAAGAAGTATTTGGCCCGGTGGTGGCGATCATCGCGGTGCAGGACGATGCGGACGCGATTGGCTTGGCCAATCAATCCGCGTACGGGCTCGGTGCCGCGGTCTTTACTCAAGACATTGAGCGAGCGAAGCGCTTAGCGAATCAGTTGGAATGCGGCGCGTGTTTTATTAACGATTTTGTTAAGTCCGATCCACGCTTGCCATTTGGTGGGATCAAGCGAAGCGGCTACGGTCGCGAGATGAGCGCAATCGGTATCCGCGAGTTCGTCAATGTAAAGACGATCTACGTTGGTGCTGTTGGTTGTTAGTTGAGAGCTCTGCTGGTTGTTAGTTGAGGGCGCGAAAAGGCGGATCCTGAGATGTTAGCAACCCGCCCTATTTAAAATGAGTGGCTGTGTTTGAACTACAGCCGCTGACGCACCGCTTCGTAGAGGATCACCCCTGCGGAGACCGATACATTGAGGCAGTCAACGGTGCCAGCCATCGGGAGGCTGATCAGATGGTCGCAGTGATCGCCAGTGACTTTACGCATGCCCCAGCCTTCGCTGCCTAGAATCACGGCAGTGGGTTGGTCGAAATTGACATGGTAGAGCGATTGCTTGCCCTTGTCGGAGGTGCCGACGAGCTGGATTTTACGGTCCTGAAATTTACGTAAGAGTTGCCCGATGTTTTTAATCCGTAAAAATGGCACGTCGTCTGCGCCGCCGCAGGAGATGTCGCGCACGGTCGGCGTGATGCCGCAGGCACCCTTGACTGGCGCAAGCACGGCAGTGACGCCAGCACCCGATGCGGTGCGCAAGCAGGCACCCAGATTGTGTGGATCTTGCACGCCTTCAAGGATGAGGATCAGTGGATTCTCAGTGCGCTCGATCAGGTCGAACAGGTCGTCCTCGTTTTCAATATAGACGATTGTGGGGCCCGATGAGTGACGCGGTGGACGTGCGATTTTTTTAATAGAATTACGACCCATAATTTTAAATGCTGAAATTGTGACGAAGCGCGACTAGCGCAAAGATGGTGAATCGGAAGGATTTGCCCCGCAGGGGTGATTGAAGTCGGTGCCCTTTTGGGCAACTGAAAAAATAAAGTGAATGAGTGTTGTGGAGTGTAACTCAGTAAAAGCGGCACTCTGGTCGTTTTCCGCTGCCGCGTAAAGCGGCAAGTCGCGAATCGGTCGTAGCGAGCGGGTTTATCCCGCGATTTTTGAATAGGCATCGTCGGAGGATACGGAATCCTGGTGTAAAGCCAGTCGCTACGCATGCACCGCAGGCCGGCAGGTGGATAGACTTGAGGGGCATCGTCCCGACGCCCGCACACCAGCACGGACATCGAGACGATATCCCCCAAAAAAGATAGTCAATCTGTGGAACGCAATGCTATGCGAAGCCGCGGGAGGGACGACCTCCGCGTCGTCCGCATTTCCACGTAGCGAGCGGGTTTATCCCGCGATAGAGCTGCCGCGTCGCGAGTAATGACGATCCTGCAAGGATGCGCGTTACAAGAGATCGGGTTGCTGTCCGTTGGGAAACTCAAGACCGATGATGTGCCAGCCTTTTTCGGTCAGGACTCTGCCTTGGGCGGTGCGTTGTAGGTAGCCCTCTTGAATTAAAAACGGCTCGTGGACTTCTTCGAGCGTGTGGGCCTCTTCGCCGACGGCAACTGCGACGGTGCCCAGGCCGACCGGTCCGCCGCGGTAGTTTTCGGCCATGATACGCATCATTTGCTTGTCCATTTCGTCAAGGCCGCGCTGATCGATCTCGAGCAGTTCAAGTGCCGCTGCGGCGCTGGCTTCGGTGATGACACCATCGCCACGCTGTTGTGCAAAATCGCGGCAGAAATTGATTAAGTTATTGGCAATCCGCGGCGTGCCGCGGGCACGGCGGGCGATCTCGGCGGCGCCGGTGGTCTCGAACTCGACTTCCAGCAAGCCGCAGGTGCGCTCGACGATGCCTTGCAGGGTCTTGTGATCGTAATAGCTGAGGCGTGATTGCAGGGTGAAGCGGCTGCGCAGGGGTGCGGTGAGCAGGCCCATGCGGGTGGTGGCGCCGAGTAGGGTGAAGCGGGGCAGGCTGAGGCGCACGCTTCGAGCGTTCGGCCCCTGATCGATCATGATGTCGATGCGGAAGTCCTCCATCGCTGAGTAAAGATACTCTTCGACGGTTTTGGGGATGCGGTGAATCTCATCAATAAACAAGATGTCGCCTTCGTTGAGGTTGGTGAGTAAGCCGGCGAGGTCGGCGGGTTTATCGATCACGGGCCCAGAGGTAATGCTCACCTGCTTACCCATTTCGTGACCGAGGATGAGCGACAGGGTGGTTTTGCCTAGCCCGGGTGGGCCGCTGAGCAGAATGTGGTTGAGCGGTTCGCCACGGTCGCGCGCGGCGCCGACCATCACCGACAGGCGCTCGATGGTCTTGGCTTGGCCGGCAAAGTCGTCGAACGACAGCGGGCGCAGCATCGACTCTTCAGAGCTGATGGGGTCGGCGAGTGTTTGCTCGATAAATTCGGTGCCAGTTGGCGGATCTTCAGGTGTGAAAGGCATAGTCGCTGTTTACGGTTGTGCTTAGCAAATCGACTGATCGGTTCGAGTCAACTCATCCGCTTGAGGCTTGGCGAGTTAAAGGAGAGTGGGCGACCCGCCTACGTGGCACTTATGTTGAGGGCGAGTCGCCCTCACTCCTTTATAAAGCTGCGTCGATGGCGCGCACGGCCTGGAGCATGCGCGCTTGTTTACTGCCGTGGATTTCGACGTAGGGGAGATGTCGGTGCTCCAGTTGGTGCTTGAAGTGTATGTGCAGATCGTCGCGCGCTGCGGGGCTTTCGCGTTGGCCCTCGTCGGCCTGCCAAGGGATGTCGGGCATGCAGAGTAAATACAGGCTGTAATCGCGCTCAAGGAAACGGTGATTCAGCCATTCTATGGCGGTGTCGAAATAGACCTGTGCGTAGATCATCGACGAGAGGATGTTGGTATCGTGAAAAATGAGCCGCTGCGCTTGTTCCAGCTCGGCATCTTCGAGAGCGAGTTGCCCTGTGGCGATCGGCTCGAGGTCGCTGTGCTTGAGCTCGCGTTGGTGCGAATCCACATAGCTGCGGACGAATTCGCCGCTGCATGGCTCAGTATAGTACTCGGAGAGTGCTTTGGCGAGGGTGCTCTTACCGGTGGATTCGGCTCCTGTAATGACGATACGTTTCATTTGTTAGAGAGCTGAGAGCTGAGACGTTTAGGCGACTGAGCTAGACTGGGTGATCGTGCGTTTCCAAAGTCGCCAGCCACGCAGTGCTAAGCAGATAAATACGAAGAACAGGAACACACTCATCCAATACCCTTGCACCATGAATATGCCGATGAAAATGATATCAGAGAGTACCCAGCAGATCCAGGTCTCAATGTATTTGCGGGCGAGCATCCATTGAGCTACGAATGCGCAGACGGTGGCAAATCCGTCGAGATATGCGTGGGCCGAGTCAGTGTAGCTGGAGAGGAGACTGCCGAAACCGGCGGTGCCAGCGGTCATTACTATAATCGCCAGGATCAGCTTTGTGCGCGGGGTGTGGGCGATTTTCAGTCGATCACCATCCTCAGATTTGCCCGCGACCCACTCATACCAACCATAGGCAGAGATCACGATGAAGATGGCCTGCGAAAGCATCATCGCGTACAGCTTCGCATCTAGCGCGATAAAGACATAGCAACAATAGCAGACGATTAGAATCGGCCATGCAGCTGCTCGTTCGCGGATCGTTAGCCAGACTCCAGTAATACCTGCGAGTGTGCCCAACCATTCGACCCCGCCCGTCGCGAGTAACTGATGCCAAAAAGATTCGTGCATAGCTTAATCACTCCTACCGCTAGGAATACATCAATCCGCGTCGTAGATCTTTACCTGCTTCCAAAGCGCCTTATTGGCTGCAATAAATGCCTGATGGATCGGATCTTCCTGATACGCATCGTGTGCGGCGACGTCTTTGAGGATCACGGTAAGGGCGAAATCGTAACTGTTGTCGAGGACCGGGCGCGCGGCGGTGTTAGCAGGTGTGCCGATATACATCGCTTCAGCATGTTCGATCTGGTGCATTGTCTCTAGGGAGATGCGAAAGTCAGTGCATTGATTTTTATCAAGATCTTCGCGGAGCCAGAAGTATACGGTGTGAATAAGCATGGTTGATGAGCGTTGTTGATCTTTTAAGGGAATAGAAACTCTTAGAGCTTGGCGGCGATGATGGCTTGCAGCTCTGCGTGATTACGCGCGACAGGCAGCTCGGGGCGTTCTTCGGTGAGGCGCTCCGGCGGGCAGAAGAGTAGGCCTTCGTCGGCGCAGTCGATCATCGATAGGTCGTTGTACGAATCGCCGGCTGCGATGGTATCGAAGTTGAGGGCGCGAAACGCTTCGACTGCTTTACGCTTATGATCGGGCAGGCGCAGCTTGTAGTCAGCGATGCGGCCGGTCTCGTCGATGACGAGGTCGTGGCAAAAGAGGGTGGGGTTGCCGAGCTTGGCCATCAGCGGGCCGGCGAATTGACTGAACGTATCCGACAGGATGACTAGGCGTGTTTGGGACGTGACCCACTGGACAAATTCCTGCGCGCCCGGGAGGGGGTCGAGGGTGCCGATGACCTCTTCAATATCGGCTAACTTGAAGCCTTCCTCATCGAGAATGTCCAAGCGGTAGCGCATCAGCGTATCGTAGCAGGGCTCATCGCGCGTGGTACGCTTGAGGGCTTCGATCCCGGTTTTTTCAGCGAAGGCGATCCAGATTTCTGGGATGAGCACCCCCTCTAGGTCAAGGCATACAATATTCATGCCTTCAAAACCGCGAGAATTGATCTGCAAGTCAATCTCAATTCGGCGTTGCTTATCCTGCGGGTGGAAACTGCGCCAAGGTTTCAACTATGATGGCGCGTATCTCGGCATCCGTCGGCGCCTGCCAACCCAAGCGTTTGACATACGCGCCGCGCCAAACGAGTTCCTTCGATTGCATATCAATAATATCGATGATGAAGCTGCCCTCTTGGTATTGATCGATGTGGATGTTGGAGTAGCCGCCATATCCGCGATCGGGCGAGCGTCGATACGGAGTCGCGCCGATGCCGAGGTCGTTGAGTTCGGTGATGGTCTTTTGCGCGGTGTTAAAGGCGACGCGAAAATCAGGTGTGGCGCAGTCCTGAGAGAACCCTTTGGCCAGCAGCTCTGCTTTCAAGGCACGCTCAATCCTGCGATCAACGATCGGGCTGAGCGCAATGCTTGGGTAGTTGTTGCCCAGCTCACGGGAATCGACGGCAAAGCATTTGTAGTTCTGCAATTTGGGTGCGGCAGCACGGTCGTAGTCGACTCGAACAGGCGAGACGCAGCCGATCAGTGTCAGTGTGAGCAACAGCAGCAGGGAAATTCGTAAAACAGTTTTCATGGTTAAACTTACACTATGGCAATTAGGGCAGTGAAGGCAAACCGTCAAATGCATGCTCTCTTATTGTGTCACGCTTCTGGCGCTCGGTACGACGACTGTTTCGGCCACAACAATGAGTTATCGCTGATTAATCGTAAAAGGAGCGTGGGCGATTCGCCCATATTCATTCTGCCAGGTAACATAACAGGGCGAGTCGCTCTTCCTCTAACTGACGATTGACCGCAAAAAAGCCACATCGAGTGACGATGTGGCTTTGAAGAGTATGCGGTTTAGAAATTACAACGTTCCACCAACAATAAACAACGCTTTTACGGAAGCTTGGTCGCTCCCATTAGGAACTTGTCGCACTCGCGGGCGACGGCGCGCCCTTCGTTAATGGCCCACACAATCAGCGACTGACCGCGGCGCATGTCACCGGCGGCGAACACGCTGTCGAGGCTGGTCTTGAACTTGCCGTATTCGGCTTGCACGTTTGAGCGGGCGTCGAGGTCGAGGCCAAGCTCTTCGGCGATAGTTGCCTCGGGACCGAGGAAGCCCATTGCGAGGAGTACGAGATCCGCATCCAGTACACGCTCGCTGCCTTCGACCTTCTTCGGGATGAAGCGTCCGTTGTCATTGGTCCATTCGATGTTGTGGATATGCACCGCCTTGACGTTGTCATCGGCATCGCCAGCGAAGCGGCTGGAGCTGACTAAGTATTGTCGCGGGTCTTCACCTTGGATCGCTTCGGCTTCTTCCTGGCCGTAGTCCATTTTGTAAGTTTTCGGCCATTCGGGCCACGGGTTGTTGGCGGCGCGCTCAGTGGGCGGCTTGGGCATGATCTCCAACTGCACCACGCTTTTGCAACCGTGGCGTAGGGAGGTGCCGACACAGTCGGTGCCGGTGTCGCCACCGCCGATGATGACGACGTTCTTGCCCTTAGCGAGTTCGCTGAATTGCTCAGATTTACCGTCCTTGATGTCCCACAATTCCTTGGTGTTGGGCCCGAGGAACTCCATGGCGTAGCGGATGTTGTTGAGCTCGCGGCCTTCGATTGGTAGGTCACGTGGTTTGGTGGCGCCACAGCACAGCACGACGGAATCGAACTCTTCCATCAGCTGCTTGGAGGAAATGTCGACGCCGATTTCAACGCCGCACTTGAGGACGACGCCTTCGTCTTGCATGAGCTGAACACGACGCGTGACGACTTGCTTCTCGAGCTTCATGTTAGGGATGCCATACATGAGAAGGCCACCTGGACGGTCCGCGCGCTCAAACAGAGTGACGAGATGACCCGCTTGGTTGAGCTGGTCGGCAGCGGCCAAACCGGCAGGACCAGAGCCGACGACTGCGACCTTTTTGCCCGTACGCTCGGCAGGTGCCTGTGGGGTCACCCACCCTTCGGCCCATGCCTTGTCGATGATCGAGCACTCAATGTCCTTGATTGTCACGGCAGGTTCGATCAGGCCTAGCACGCAAGAACCTTCGCACGGAGCAGGGCAGACGCGACCAGTGAATTCCGGAAAGTTGTTGGTCTTGGCGAGGCGCAGGTAGGCATCGTGCCACTTGCCTTTGTACACTAAGTCGTTGAACTCAGGGATGAGATTGTTGACGGGGCAACCACTGGCCATGTTGGCGAGGTTCATACCCGTGTGGCAGTAAGGTGTGCCGCAGTCCATGCAACGTGAGCCTTGTGTCTGCACTTTCTCGGTGTCGAAATCATCGTGAATTTCGTTCCAGTCTTTCACGCGCTCGAGGGGTGGACGGTTTTTAATCGTCTTCCGCTCGAATTCCATAAATCCAGTTGCTTTGCCCATAGTAAAAAAGTGTGAAGGTGTTAAAGTATAAAGTGGGAAGGTTTAAAAAAGTGGCAAGGTGAGAAGGTCGGAAGGTTTGAAAGTTGAAAGGTTTGAATTAAACTCATCTACCTTCTCACCTTTCTACTTTCATACTCTTCTCACCATAGTCGCTACACGACTAGTGCCCTGCTGCGACGTTTTCTTCAAATGCGGCTTGGATCGCTTCGTCGCCAGCCAGCCCGGCGGCCTCCGCGCGTTTGACCGCTTGAAGGACACGTTCGTAATCTTGAGGTAGGACCTTGAGGATCTTGCCCGCGGTGTCTGGCCAGCCATCGAGAATGGATTGGCCGCGGACGGAACCGCTGAGTGCGACGTGCTTCTCAATCTTGCCCTTAACCAAGGCGATCTCTTCGTCTTCGCACTCGATGAGCTGATAGACGTTGACCATGTCAGGATTGAGACTGTTCTTTACGAAGTCGCCTGCTTCGTCGTAGATGTAGGCCACGCCGCCAGACATACCCGCGCCTAGGTTGCGGCCTGTGTTGCCGAGGTTGATTACCATGCCGCCAGTCATGTACTCGAGCGCGTGATCACCGAGGCCTTCGACCACGGCTTCGACGCCTGAGTTGCGCACACAAAAACGTTCGCCAGCCATTCCTGCGATGTAGGCTTCACCCTGAGTCGCGCCATAGAAGCAGACGTTCCCGGTGATAATGTTTTCGTGCGCCACGAATAGGGATTCAGGGTCAGGGCGTACGACGATTTTCGCGCCGGAGAGGCCTTTGCCGAGATAGTCATTGGTATCCCCAGTGACGGTGAAAGTCATGCCCTTCGGGCAGAAGGCACCGAGGCTTTGACCGGCCGAACCGTGGATGTTGATCTTCAGTGTATCTTCCGCGAGGCCAGCAGCACCGTGCTTGCGCGAGATTTCTGCGCCAGTAATAGTGCCAACCACACGATTGGTATTGATGATTGGCAGATCGATTTCTACTGGTGTACCATCGTTGATGGCAGGCTGCGCCTTTTCGAGAATCTCTGTGACGTCGAGCGATCGATCGAGCAGATGATCCTGGTCTTGGGTGCAGTAAGTGCCGACTTCTGGTCCCACATCTGGGCGGTACAGGATCTTGCTGTAGTCCAGACCTTTGGCTTTCCAGTGGTCGATGCCAGCGCGCATTTCGAGCTTATCGACGCGGCCGACCATTTCTTCAATCGTACGGAAGCCAAACTGTGCCATGACCTCACGCATTTCTTCGGCGATGAAGTTCATGAAGTTGACGACTGCATCCGCGCCACCTTTAAACTTCTTGCGGAGTTCGAGGTTTTGCGTGGCGATGCCGACAGGGCAAGTGTTCTTGTGGCAAACACGCATCATCAAGCAACCCAGAGTTACGAGTGGGGCAGTTGCGAAGCCGAATTCTTCAGCGCCGAGCAAGCAGGCAATCACGACGTCGCGACCTGTCTTAAGTTGGCCGTCTGTTTCAACGCGAACGCGTGAGCGCAGGTCGTTAAGCAGCAGGGTTTGATTGGTTTCAGCGAGGCCAAGTTCCCATGGAGCACCGGCGTGCTGAATGGAGGAACGAGGCGATGCGCCTGTGCCGCCGTCGTAACCAGAAACGAGGATGCCGTCCGCCTTGGCCTTAGCCACACCGGCAGCAATAGTGCCGACGCCCACTTCGGATACCAGCTTGACGTTGACGCGCGCTTTGACGTTTGAGTTTTTCAGGTCGTGGATCAGTTCAGCCAAATCCTCAATCGAATAGATGTCGTGGTGCGGTGGAGGCGAGATCAAGCCGACACCAGGAGTGGTGCCGCGTGTCTTAGCAATCAGTGGCAATACCTTGTGACCTGGGAGCTCACCACCTTCGCCGGGCTTGGCGCCCTGCACGATCTTGATCTGAATCTCGTCGGAGTTGACTAGATAATTACTGGTCACACCGAAACGACCGGAGGCAACCTGCTTGATCGCTGAACGGCGGCTGTCGCCATTTGCATCCGGAGTGAAACGATCTGGGTCTTCGCCACCTTCACCGGTATTGGACTTGCCGCCGATGCGGTTCATCGCAATCGCGAGAGCTTCGTGCGCTTCCGAGGAAATCGAACCGTACGACATCGCACCAGTTTTAAAGCGTTTAAAGATCGAACGTGCGGATTCAACTTCTTCGAGTGGAATTGCCTTGGATTCGTCGAATTTGAAGTCCATCAAGCCACGCAGAGTGAACATCTCTTTGGACTGATCGTTGACGATTTTGGAATATTCAGTGAAGACTGCACGGTCGCCTTGGCTGGTTGCGAGCTGAAGCTTGTGAATGGTCATCGGGCTGAAGAGGTGACGTTCACCTCCGGCACGCCACTGATAGATGCCACCTGGATCGAGGGCAGCGGCCTTCTCGTCGGTGCGAGTGCCGAACGCATTAGAGTGGCGCATGCCAGCTTCCTTAGCGATGGTGTTGAGGCCGATACCTTCGATGCGCGATGCGGTCTTGGTGAAATACTTATCGATGATATTGCGGTTGAGGCCAATCGCTTCGAAGATCTGCGCGCCGCGGTAAGAAGCGACCGTGGAGATGCCCATCTTTGACATGGTTTTAATCACGCCGTTGAGGTTCGCTTTCAGGAAGTTGTAACCAGCCTTCTCAGGTGTCAGGTCGAGATCGCCACGATCAATCATGAAGCGGACGGACTCGAGTGCGAGATATGGGTTGACCGCATCTGCACCGTAGCCGAGTAGCAATGCAAAGTGATGTACTTCGCGAGGCTCGCCGGATTCAAGGACGATGGAGACTCGTGTGCGGGTACCCTGGCGGATCAAGTGATGATGCAGGCCGGCAACCGCGAGGAGTGCAGGGATTGGTGCTTTCTTGGGTCCGATCTTACGGTCGGAGAGGACGAGGATGTTGACCCCGTCGTTGACGGCGGCGTCAGCATTTTCGAAGAGTTTATCAAGTGCGGCTTCGAGGCCTGTGCCAGAGATTGAGGGCTCGGAGATGCTGTTGTGACCTTCGGCGAGGCCACCCACTTCGGCTTCGAAGGTAATTGGCAGCTTGGCCGACTTGAACCCGGCCAGCTTGATGTTGCGCAGTTGTGCCAGCTCCTTATCGTCAATCAACGGTGACTCGAACTTAATCATTCGGCAGCTGTCAGGGCCTGGGCGAGTGAGATCACCCTCAGAGCCGATAAAAGTGACACTTGCGGTCACCAGCTCTTCGCGGATCGGATCAATCGGTGGATTGGTGACCTGCGCAAACAATTGCTTGAAGTAGTTATACATCGTCTGCGACTGATCGGAGAGGACGGCGAGTGGCGCGTCGTTACCCATCGAGCCTAACGGTTGCTTGCCAGCTTCGGCGCTGGGGCCAAGAATGAAGCGTGCGTCTTCGAAAGTGTAGCCAAATGCTTTTTGGCGCGTCTCGATGTTTTCGAAGTTGTCGGCGGGAATCGATTCCGGCTCAGGTAAATCTTCGGACTTAACGAGGTTTTCTTTGAGCCACTGACCATATGGTGCAGTCTTGGAAACTTCCTCCTTCACTTTGCCGTCTTCGATGATGCAGCCAGCTTCCATGTCGATTAGGAACATACGACCTGGTTCGAGGCGGCCTTTCCTGACCACATTCTTTGGCTCGATGCCGGCGAGAACGCCCACTTCGGATGCAAGGATGACCTTGTCGTCCGCTGTGACATAGTAGCGAGAGGGGCGCAGACCATTACGGTCGAGTGTCGCACCGACTTGAATGCCGTCGGAGAACGCCATGGATGCCGGACCATCCCAAGGCTCCATCATGCAGGCGTGAAACTCGTAAAAGTCCTTCTTATAATCAGGCATGTTCTTGTGACGCTCCCAAGGCTCGGGGATCATCATCATCATCGCATGCGCGAGACTACGGCCAGACAGAACAAGGAACTCTAGGCAGTTGTCGAACTTCTGTGAGTCGGAGCCATCTTCGCGAATGATTGGCAGGAGCTTCTTAAGATCTTTACCAAATACTTCGCTGGCGAGCTGCATTTGACGGGCGTGCAACCAATTCTCGTTGCCGCGAACTGTATTGATCTCACCATTGTGGCAAAGGTAACGAAAAGGTTGAGCGCGCGGCCAGCTTGGGAATGTGTTGGTTGAGAAGCGCGAGTGTGTCAGGGCGAGCGCCGAGTCCATTGCCTCGTTGGAGAGGTCGGGGAAATATTGCTCAAGCTGCTCGGTGGTAAGCATGCCCTTGTAAGTCATGGTCCGGCTAGAGAGCGAGCTGATGTAAAACAGCGCTTCTTCGTCTGTGCCGCTGTACCGGATACGGTGGGTCGCGAGGCGACGGACGATGTATAGTTTGCGCTCCAGTTCGAGGCCGGCAGCGACTTCGCCTTTACCGACGAAAAATTGACGCATAATTGGTTCGCAGGCCTTGGATGCTTTACCGAGGATCTCGCTGCGCACTGGCACATCGCGCCAGCCGATGAAATTGAGGCCTTCTTCGGCAACGATCTCTTCAATGATCGTTTCTTCGCTCTGACGTTCTTCTTCGTCGCGGGAGAGAAATACGAAGCCGACACCGTAGTCACCTTCTGCTGGCACCTCGAAGCCGCACTCAGCTTGGCACACAGCTTTAAAGAAGTTGTGTGGTAGTTGAATGAAAATGCCTGCGCCGTCGCCAGTGATCGGGTCACAGCCGCAACCACCGCGGTGGTCGAGGTTCACGCAGATCTCCAACGCACCTTTGACGATGTCGTGGGATTTACGGCCTTTCATATCGACGATCAGGCCGATTCCGCAGTTTTCGTGTTCATTCTGTGGGTCGTAGAGACCCTGCGCCTTGGGCTGGATGTGTGTCTTTTCCATATCTATGTTAAATAATCGATTTTAAAGTGTAGTCATCGTGCGATGCGGACGTCCTGAGCGACGAGTCGGCTTTTTGACCGAAGCCAAAAGGAACGAAGAAGGTAGTAATTGATGAGAGTCTGTCTAGCGAAAATGACAATCTCGGTAGATGAGCGTGCTCACATTCAGTCAATTGCAGCTTATTCGGTAGCAAAAAACGGACCGAATCCGTGTTGGGGAGAAAGACTTTAAGGAATTAAGTATTTCTTCTGCTTAGGCGCTTAGAAGAACCGAATCGTCTTCGAACGCATGGCTTCATGTTCTTCGTCGGTGCAGGCTGCGTTGGTCGGAGCATCTGCTATAGCACTGTTTTCAGTGACGAGGCCCTCTTTGAGCATGTAGGCTTCAACTTCATCTCCACTGACATCTGCGAGCATATGCCCATTGATTTCGACGCATGGTGAGAGTGGTTGAGCTGATTTTTCAACCATTTCAGCGTATTGATCTGCATTGTTGATGATGTCGCGGTCTTCGAATTCGAGGCCGTGCTTCTTCATGATCGCGCGGACACCCATGCTCCATCCGCAGGTCGGTTTTAAGTAGGCGATAATCTTCATAAGCCCCTAAGTGTTGCTAATTATTCGGCTTGTCAACTCCGAGGATGCGATCTGCTTCGGTCGCCGCGTTGTTTAGTAGCGGATTGACGGCTTCGGTTTCGCACAGATGATTTGCCATTCGCCGGTAGGGTTTTGCCCGACTGTGTAGAGACTGCTGAAATGGTCTTCGACTGCGTAGCGCACCCGCATTCGGTAGCGCGGCGTGAGGCTGGGGCCATAATTGATGCCGTTGTGAGTGAAATTGATCGTTTCCTCTGGAGCGCCTGAGAGCGCTTCGAATTCGATTTGCTGAATCGGCAGTCCCAGCTCGTAGTCTAGAGCACCTTTTAAGCGAGAGATAATGAGACTGTCGCAACCTTTCAAGTAGTAGAGCTTCAGCATCGGGTCGATCGTGTCGGCTTGGTTGGCTGCGACGAAGCGAACGGATAGATCGTCGAGACCCAGTTCGAGGGTGGACTTCGGGCTGCAGGCGGCGAGCAGCAACGCGCCGATCCAAGCGGCGGCGATAGTCGTTATGGAGGTCAAATATCTCATCGAATCAACGATTTAGACCGCAAGTGTGGCGTCAGGTTCATCGGAGAATGTTCCGCGATAGACCGATTCGCCGCTAGATCGGCTTTTCGCCAAGCTCTTCTGTGAGTGCTGGCTCGGGGGGGGCGACGGCTTCCAGCGCAGCGGAAGGCTCCTGTTCTTTACCTGTGATCGGGCTAGAGACTTGGATACGGCCGCTCTTGAAACCTGAGGCGACGATGTTGATCTGGCCTATATGTTCAATGCCAAGATTTTCGGTGAGATTTTGCCGCAGGTGTCTCTGCAAGGTTTGTTCGATGTCTCTGAGCCGGCCACCGCTCTTGAGCTGGATGCGGACGTCGAAATGAGTGGCCTTACCTTTGACCTTTATTTTGACAATTGGTTTTGCGACATTGTCGAGCTGTTCACAAGAAGTACGGATCAGCTCTACAATCGCAGAGCGGCAAACCATGACGCGGCCGTTCTCAGTGCGATATGCGACTATTTTATTGGGCTGACGTCGGACCAGCAGCATCAGGAACAGCGCGAGTGTAATAACTGCTCCGGCTGCATATAGATAAGTGGGCTCAGTAAGAAGGTTTAACAACTCGATCGTTTTAGTCCAATTCATCAGTGCTTATTGGTTGGGTAAGTAGAGGACTAGATCTCAGTTGTACCTAGTCAACGTGTGCTTGCCCATCCCACTCGTCTTTTGCTTCTTTTTCTTCCTCAGTGGTCCGCACGCCGTCAATGATGACATTGACGCGGGCGACACTTTTGCTAGTCATTTTTTCGATCTGCTCAGCGATACGCTGCTGGATTTCATTGCCGACGGTCGCGAGTTCGACGCCGAAACGTAGAATTACACGGATCTCAATTTGGTAGTCACCGACTTCGTCTTCATCGACGCGGACACCGCGCTCATCGCCTTTTTTAGAGAAGATTTCTGCAATTCCATCGACGAAGCCACCGCCAACAGCTGTGACGCCTGCGACTTCGAGTGCAGCCAAACGAACAATGCTCGCGACCACACTGTGATTGATGCGAATGTCACCTAATGTGTTCGAGCCTTCGGACACAGTAGGGATTGTGGACTCTTGGTTATTTTCAGATTTGTTGCTCATGATGGGTGCAATGTACTGTAGTTACTATTAAGTGTAAAGATCCTTGGGCACGCGCTCAATAAATTCTTCGATATACTTGGTTGTGGCTTTGCCTTCACGGAAGATTGGATCGCGGATAATTGCGCGCGAGAACGGAATGTTCGTTTTGATGCCATGAATTAAGTATTCGCCGAGTGCCCGATCCATGCGGTCCAGCGCAAGTTCGCGTGTTTTGGCGATGGTCATGACTTTTGCAATCATGCTGTCGTAGTAAGGCGGGATGGTGTAACCACTGTAGCAGTGCGAGTCGATACGCACGCCGTGCCCGCCTGGAGCATAATAAAGGCCGATCTCGCCGGGGCAGGGCGCGAAGTTCCGGCTCGGATCTTCGGCGCATACGCGGCATTCGATGCAGTGCTTAGTAATTTGTATGTCCTTTTGCTCGTAGCTGAGTTTTTGTCCGCTGGCGATGAGGAGTTGTTCCTTAACCAAGTCGACACCAGTGACTTCTTCAGTCACGCCGTGCTCAACTTGGATACGCGTGTTCATTTCGATGAAGAAATAGTCGCCATTGCCATCGACGAGGAACTCGACGGTGCCGGCGCCTTCGTAGTTGACCGATTTGGCCAATTTGACCGCATCACGGCCCATTTTCTTGCGAATATCGTCAGAGATAAAAGGTGAAGGGGCTTCTTCAATGACCTTCTGGTGGCGACGTTGAATAGAGCAATCGCGTTCACCTAGGTGAATGACGTTGCCGAATTGGTCACCGAGTAATTGGATTTCGATGTGGCGCGGTGCGTCGAGAAAGCGTTCAAGATAAACGGCACCGTTGCCGAATGCTTTTTCGGCTTCGTTTCGGGCATTGTTATACTCTTTGACGAATGAGACTGCGTTGTGCGCGGTGCGCATGCCTTTACCACCGCCGCCAGCGACGGCCTTAATAATGACTGGATAGCCGATCTTTTTTGCGGTAGCGATAGCTACTTCTTCGTTGTCGACGGTGCCGTCGCTGCCGGGGATCACGGGAACTTTGGCTTTGACTGCCATTTCGCGTGCCTTGGCTTTGTCGCCGAAGTTGATGATCGCTTCGGCACCTGGGCCGATGAATTTGATGCCGCACTCGCCGCATTGCTCGGCAAAGTCAGCATTTTCCGCTAAAAAGCCGTAGCCTGGGTGGATGCCATCGACGTCAGCGATTTCGGCGGCCGCGATAATGCGGTCTGCTTTTAAATAGCTGAGGTTGCCCGCGGCTGGGCCGATACATATCGCCTCATCGGCAAGCTGCACGTGGAGCGACTGCTCGTCGGCCTCGGAATAGACTGCGAGCGTCTTAATTCCAAGTTCGTTACAAGCGCGAACGATGCGAAGTGCGATTTCACCTCGATTGGCAATAAGGACTTTTTTAAGCATACGGATTAAGCCGTTTTGACTTTGAATAGAGGTTGGCCGTATTCGACCGCTGCGCCATTTTCGACTAAGATTTCAGTGATGGTGCCGCTGATTTCGGATTGAATTTCGTTCATAACCTTCATCGCTTCGATAATGCAAACGATGGAGTCCGCACCGACCTTGGAGCCGACCTTTGCGAAGGCAGGGCTTTCAGGCGAAGCGGCAGTATAGAAAGTTCCAACCATCGGCGACGTCACCATTGAGATGCCCTTTTCTTCAACTGGGGCAGCTGCAGCTGTTGGGGCTGCTGGAGCTGCTGCTGCGGCTGCCGGAGCTGCCGCTAGTGGAGCAGCCGCATGGATGATTTGAGTTTCGCCATTCTTGCGGCAGAGGCGTAGTTTAAAGTCTTTCTCCTCGATTTCAAATTCGGAAATTTCCGAGCGTTTCATCATTTCGACGACCTGTTTGATAGCTTTTAAGTCCAAGTGTTTCCTTTCTTGTGGCTTTAATTATTTGAGATTTTGAATCGAACGCCCTTACTAAAGTGAGCAAGGTCGATCAAATTAACCAACATGTAAGTAGAGCTTTCGCTTGGGTGCAATTACTTTGTTGCGCATTTTGCTAGTGGGTCGGTAACGCCCAAATAGATGCTTTTTTCTTTCTTGCTCGAGTTGCCGATGCATTACTCAATTTATATCGCAATCGATCAGCTAGGAGATGCTTTATTTATTTTACTGTTCCTATCTGAATGTTGAAGATTGATATAACTTATTATGCCTAGCCCAGAAGCAGTTGAAGTTCTCGTAATTGAATCGGTACGATTGTTAGCCGAAGATTTTGATTTAGTTGCATTGAAGGACCCAAACGCGGAATCTGCGCTGTATGGTAACGATGGAGTCCTCGATAGTATGGCCTTGGTCAACCTCCTTGCAGATGTGGAGGATGCCGTTTCTGAGCAATTCGGGGCAGCGATTACACTTGCTGATGAGAAAGCTATGAGCGCGCGACATTCGCCTTTTTTGACGGTTAAGACCCTCGCGCAAGCGGTGTTAGAAAGGATCGAAGCGTGAAGCAGATCGTTATTACTGGCACGCGCAAGGGAATTGGCCGATCGTTGGCTGAGCATTATCTGGCTGAAGGCTGGGGAGTCATCGGCTGTAGTCGTGGCGAGTCATCGATTGTGCACGCTCAGTATCGGCACTATGCATTAGATGTGGGTGATGAATCCGCCGTGATTAAAATGGCGCGTGAGGTAAAGCGGCAAGTCGGTGCCGTCGATGCGCTGCTAAATAATGCTGGGATCGCCTCGATGAACCATTGTTTATTAACGCCGGGTTCTACAATAAATGCGATTTTGCAGACCAATGTGGTCGGGACCTTCTTGTTTTGTCGTGAATTTGCCAAGCTGATGCGCAAGAGCGAGCAGGCGCGGATCGTGAATTTCACGACCGTGGCGCATCCGCTGAACTTGGAAGGTGAGGCAGTTTATGCGGCCAGTAAATCCGCGGTGGAAAGTTTGACACGTATCATGGCGCGTGAGTTGGCCGAGCTGCGTATTACGGTGAATGCGGTCGGGCCGACGCCAGTGTTGACGGATCTGATTAAGGGCGTGTCGTCTAAAAAGATGGATGCGTTGCTCGCGCGGCAGGCGATTCCGCGCTACGGCAAGGCGGCGGATGTGATCAATG
>Ga0066605_10000620_pt1 | contig 23415 bp, 10 predicted proteins | sample SaaInlLV_DNA_10m_FD_60385 | JGI IMG/M metagenome (GOLD analysis project Ga0066605, IMG submission 60385) | Marine microbial communities from expanding oxygen minimum zones in the Saanich Inlet - SI075_LV_DNA_10m | ecosystem: Environmental > Aquatic > Marine > Unclassified | place: British... | reverse complement strand
ATTGAAGAAGCGGTGCCATCGGGAGGCTCGGGAGGCTCGGGAAGCTCAACCGAGCAGACTGGATACTGGTTGCCAGTCATTCTTGGAGGGGAAAGGGTATCCACTGGTGGGCTTTACCAAGAAGACAGCATGTGTGTCGGGGGAACTCCAAGAGCAGGAATAATCAAAATAGGATAATGTTTAGACTAAGACCAAAAAATAAAGCTTATCTTTCTCTTTCTTACCCCTTTGCCTTTGGTTCATCGGATGAGATTACGTGTTGTCGCGCTGATCTGGGGGGTAGAACCGAAACCGAAATATTATATCGCTCTAGCGTCCCCCCAATAGTTGAGTCTGAACCTGTAAATAATGGTGACGGCACATGGACAACTGAGTGGACTAGCGTTCCTCATACTGACTCTGTTTACAATGGTGGGGGTGTGCTAGGTTTCACTATATGCTGCGGGGAATACTTGAGGATTGATTGGGCTGACACCACAGATGATTATTATGACAACAGCACGGACTTTGAGTTTGTATCGCTACATGATAAATCTGTAACTGATCCAGACGCATACGGGAAAGAGGAACATTACTATGCGTTCCCACCAGACGCAGACGCAGGGTTACCGCCATCTGGCAGTCGCCTTATCCACGAAGAATGGACAACTAGACAACCTCCTTACAGTTTTGATTTGTATCCAGAATCAGCCTTCCCGATCACAGCATGTGGAATGACCGTGTGCATTGGGTGGGAAGGTGGAGTTACCTTCTCAATCACCCACGGAAAAGACCCGACCTAGTCAACTGCCCCATTTAAGTTCGCTGCCATGTTATTGGCGGCAGACTTCTTCTTCTTTGCAACCATAGAGAGGATCTCGTCACACACGGCTAACTCACCCCTGTAGTAGTCGGTCTCCCTTATGTCAGCTCCTATCGCATTGATCGCGGCTTGGGCATCATCCCTCTTCTTCTGGATCTCTGGGATGACAATCTGCGACCAACCTTTGCAACGCTCTAGCTGATCCATCTTCTCGTCAACTTTTTGTGCCATGTCATAGGCTATTCTTTTTGCGTCACTCATTAGTCGTTAGGGGCTACTTCTGCTGGCATGTTGTTGCTGGTGTTTATTGCTTGGTTTGGCTCGCCGCCGCCAGCACCTTGCTGTTCTGGTAAGAACCCTCCATTGGGGGCTTGGGGTGGTAGCTGAAAGTCTGTGGGTGCGATGATGCCGTCAACATGCGCTATTTCAAAAGATTTTAGCATTTGGCGGTATAGCGGAGCGAGTCTTTGCTGTAAGGCTGGCGGAAGCGAATAGTATTCGATGACCTTGGCTGACGCTTGGGACGCCTGTGCAAGCTCTTGCTCGTTTTTATACTTGCTCATCTCCATCCGTATATCCATCTCTATGGATCGCTCGATGTCATTTGGGTCGAACTCGATAGACTGGGCTTGGTCGTTCTCTGTATAGATAAACGCCTCCTTGTTGTCCATGTAAGCCATTGAATAAGTAACAAAAGACTTGAGAACCTCTTCCAAGCCTTCTTGCATCACAGACAGGTAGATCGAAAACATTTCCTGACCAGACCGCTCAATGTTCCTGACGCCAGTTGCAAGTTTTGCTGTATCCATTCCCAGCATGGCGGCATCGTTTGCGTGGGAGACCCCAGACATATTAATTGCAACCTGCATAAAGAACTCGATTTCTCGGTAAATTTCACGACCCTTGATGTCATACAAGGGAACCACGGTGAGAATGTTTCTAGGGTCGGCGTTGCCTTTTGGTGTGTAAACCTCTCCACCATTAAGCTCAAGGTGCGGGTTATCCTCTCCTTCAACAACCTGATCTTTTCGCCAAAAAATAACATTGCCCGATCTGGATTGTGAAAGACTCCAGCGGTTTACGAGAAGGTCAACAACTTCTTGCAATGGCTGAAAAACCTCCATTGTTCCGATGCCGTGCCAGCGACCATCAACTCGGTTAACCCTAATTACATCGAAAGGTCTTTTGCCATTAGGGGTTCTGTTTGCAACGTAGTCATAAAACAAAGGTCGTTTGTTCTTACGGTCAATCATTATTACGATGTCCTCTTGGACGCCGTCCTCATCCGCGTCAAAGTGTAAAAACACCTCGGCTATTTCTATAATAGGCTCAGTAGGCTTGTTTTCATCCAGACCTCCATCCTCTCCGCCGCTATCCCCTATAGATTCGCCTACCTCTGGGCGGGGTTTGTTAGCATTTGATGACGGTGCTGTGTTTCCACCGACAAGCTCTTGGAGGGACTCATAGATTTTTGCTGCGGTTTCCCTTGTGGTTGAGTTGCTATCCTCCAAGGCTGAGATGTAAAGAGAAGCTATTTCAATTGCTGGTTTGTCGTATAAATGCGCCACACAGTCTGCTTCATCGAGCGAGGCGGCGTCAAGCGGAGCTAAAAAGTCCTTGTAGTAGACTGTCTTGCTTTCCGCGCCAGCGTAGCGAACCTTCTGTCGTTGAACTAACTGTTCTTCAAAGATGAGTTCTGATGGGTCTTGATACTGCGGCGGTAGCTGGGTTTCTCCGTCACGTTGCAAAATCCACACGTTTCCTTGCTCGGTCTCGGCTACAGACCATGTGTCCATTTGGGTGATGTAGTCGCTGTCTGCGGCAACAAACGGCTGACCGTCCTCTGAAATTGCAACTGACAATTGGCTTTTGAACGATGTCCAATCCTGTCGGTAAACAGTCTTAACGACCGACTCGCCACGTATAATTGCTCCTTCTATCGAGCTGATTACAGTGTTCTTTAATTCTGATTTTCGAGCTTTGTATTTGAGGTATTTGTCTAGTATCGACGCCTTGTCATCATCTGACGCCCCGACCGAGTAAGCCCCAAACCACGGGTCAGTCCCGAGAAAGTAATTAGCCGATCTTGCAATCTGCTGCTGGGCGATACGGCGAGACATTGGGACGGTCAGGTTGGATTCCGAGAATATACCCCCAATAAGGTAAGACCTCCAGTCAAGCTGGTTGTGGTAGGTCATCTCATAGAGTTGACGTTTACCCATAAATGATCCAGCGGCATCCTTGATTGTCGCGTTCTCACCGTGTCCATACCAGTTGTGGTGCTCTGTGTTTTTTCTGCCCAAGTCTTTCTCAAGGCTGTCTATCCTTAACAGTGCGTGATCAACCAGCTTCCGTTCCTGATCTTCTGTAAGCTCAAGCGGAGAAGGGAATACCACCTTAGTGTTGTTTTTCCCTTTTTTACCAATGCTGGTAATCGGTTTTGTTGTAGCCATTTTTTCGGCTACTACTTGAACTTGGCTTTTGGGTGATGTGTTTTCTGAGTCGCTCATTACTTGTTGTGTTTATCTTTTAACTTTTTGTAGACTTTGAGTGTGTCTTTTTTAAACGCTGGGAGTCCAATTGCAATATCCAATGCTTTTTTTCTCGCGGCAGCTCTTTTAGCCCTGATTGATTTAGCCCCCTCGTCAGTCATAAGGGTTGCTCCTTCGCTTCTATAATACCTGTTATAAAGGCTACTGTAAATATCCCACTGCTTATTTGTCATGGGTAGTGTTACCCTGAGATTATCGCTGACCGTGTAACGATAATTCTTTTGAGACTTGTTCGGTATGTTTACCGACTTGTCCATCGGGTGTCGCTTGTTGTATCTCCTGATTGCCTCTATGTCCCTGACTTTTTTGTAGTCTTGGGTTTTGAGAATCCAGTCGATCATGTGTCCTGCGGCAGGTATTTTTTTTCCTAAGCCGTCAGGTCTCTTCATTTTTTCCCCGAAGGCATTACGGCTTGGTGCTGGCGAATACTTGCTTTTTGGTAGCCATGATCCCTCGTCAGCATTTGGATACAACTCATAGGCAAGTATTCTTGCAAAGCCTTCCATGCCTTCATCATCTAAACCAGTCTCGTCATAGTATTTGTTTGTGTCCCTGATTGGCTGGCGTATCACGTTGGGGACTAGCATTGTTGCAAGCTGGCGAGCCAACCACTGTTCTGGACGCTTTTTCTCGTCCTTCATCATCAACAACTCGTTGATTCCCCTGAGCATGGTCTTGTCAGTCATCTGGGAAATCATGGTGTTTGCAACAAAGTCCTGAGTCCAATCCCATAGCCCCTGATCGCCACGCGCCGTCTTTTTGATATTTCTAATCATATCAACCGTAGTTCCAAGCGTGATAGCAGCGGGGTCAATCCGACCATAGTCAAACGTTTTGCCAAATACGCGAACGCGATATTGACCCATTCCTTCTGCGTAGGCTGCATTTCGGGCAGCCCTCGAACCTTCGCCAAACTTGTCCATTGACCCAGTAATGAGAATATCTTTTTCACCATCATCATCATCACCTTCAGCCATGCCGTAGATTACAGATGCAATAATTGAGGATACAATTTGTGAGCTGAATCGGTGAATGGCGTGTGCCGCTTCTGGATCTGCTTCTCCTCGATTGTTCTTGGCATATTTCACAACTTTGTAGCCAGTGATTGCAGTAACTAAGGGGTTCGGCACATAGTGGAAGCCTTTTCTGATAAGGTTCATAATTACTCGAGTAAACGGCATTATAGTAATTCTGACTCCACCAAGAGCTAATCTCAGACCCTGAACAGTAGCAGTGGCGAGGGCGTCATCAGCTATATCTACTTTGGCTTTTAGCTTCTTATCGCTGTCTTTTATGTAGCTGTCAGCCGCACCAACAACAGCCGACATTGTATCTCCCAGTAAAGAGAGTATGTCGCCGTCCTTAAGAATAGATGTGTCCAACTCCTCAAACTTTGGCAGGTTTTCGGTAAACACCGAGATATCAGCTTGTTTACCCGCCGCATCCCATGATTTAGAACCTAAAGTCTTGGTCTCTAGCTTGATAAATTTCCCTAGCTCCTTTCCTGACAAACCCCGCTTAACCCCTTCACGATAGGCGCGAGCGGTCACCTCTGCTCCAGCGATATTGTATCGGAGGAACTCGTCAACACCAAGGTTGAATCTGAGAACTCCGCGAGCCAGTTTACCGAGCTTGAAGTCTTTGGTTTTATTACCGCCTGCAAGACGGGTCAAGGTTGCTGGTCGCTGGGGAGATCTTCCCTTCATCAACTTGGAGATTAGGTCGTCAACGTAATCAAGTAGGTGACCCATTTGGTAACCCCTAACTTCCTCGGATGACTCACCCTTATATGGGTTAGCGGCAACTCCGCCTTCTTTGAATTTATTAAAGTAAGCTCGCTCTGTATCAAAAGCAATAAGTGCTTGTTGCGCCCCTTTAGCCCACCATTCTTTCCATCCCTCCTTGAGGTATTTATACTCTGCAAGTGATGCTGAGTCTGGGTTTTTTAGGTAGGCGTTAAATGCGGCTTCAGCACCACGGTCTACAAGCATCCTGTATCCACCGAACGGAATTGAAAGAAGGTTGACGGCTACTGTCTTTGCGGAGAATACGTTTGCATACCACGTTCCTATGGTTCTGGTAACAAAGTCTTCATCCATTTTCTCCAGAGATCTGAATGCCGCCATAACATCGCGGGGGTCTAGGATATTGAAATCCTTAACTCTATCGCGCCCTGCACGGAAAGAGTGCTCAACAATAGCCTCTACAGCCTCGTTAAGTTCAATTTCAGTTGGTTTATTAGGCATGGTGCTAGGTGGTCGCCCAGCTTTGTAGTCATCCATTGTGTCTACGCGATACCCGTCAATTGCAATTTTTCGTGCCTGTTTTTCGACTTCGGCTCTGAACTTGGCAATGATCTTGTTGTGTGATTTTGGATCAACGCCAGTTGATGCTTGGATTGTTTTTGGGCTAGATCCTTCGCGCCATTTATTTATGACTTGCTTGTGCTTATTCGAGAACCCTGCAAGAGCCGCTGCGTCAGCAGCAGTCCCCACCCCATTACCTTGATGGCTGGCGTTAAATACATCCGCGATGTTTATCCCGTCTTTCTTCAGTTGCTTTTTAGCCCTCTCGTAGCGTTTAGTTTGGTATTCAGCCAAAGCCTTGTAGTAAGCCTCTCTATTTTGCTTAGGAACCGCCCCTACACCATTTTTGCCTTCAGCTTTTGCTCCGAATTTCTTCTTGAGGGCTGATATAACTTCGACAGATGGCGAGTGTATTGCAATTCCAATAGCGTATGCAGCACGCTGTTGCGGTGTCTGGAAGGGGTCTTTCATTGCCGCCATAAGTCGTGCGGGATTTGCCCTGCCTTCTTGATGGGCAAAACCTAGTATCAATGCCTCGTTTATAGCGTCTTTGCTTCCGCTTGCAATTGCAGCTTGCAACTTATCAGCCGTGTAACGGGAAGCGGCTATAATTGTTCCGCCAGTCACCTCCCCAACGTAGTCACCGTTGGCATAGTCGTAAATCATCTGCTCTATTTCATTGGCAGGTTTAGCTAGAATAATAGCCGCTTCCGCCTCCCATTTGGCGCGATCCTCAGCTACATACGACTCTAGATACATTTCTTTAATGACATCTTCCGCATTTCTTGTGGCGGGATCAGATGACCACTTAGCCTTCTTGGGATCTCCTTGAACTACTTTCTGGTCATTGTCGTCGAACTTATCTCTGTCTTGCATCATCCGATCGCGCTCTTGGTCAGACGTCTTTACCCGACTAGCCGCTGCCCGACCTGACTTAGAATCTATTGGTCTTGGCGATTGGAGGTTGACTGAAGCTTCTTCGTTGCCAAACCCATCAATAAGCCTCTTGGCTGCTAAAGCATCATTGACCTCTTGAGGTGTGAATTTGTAATGAGGTGAATACTTAACAGCAAAATTGAATGCTCGGTTCTCCATTTCCAGACGCTCGTCTGGATTCATAGAGTTTCTGGCTGAGAATACCTTGTTGCCTTTTCGGTATCTGGCTGGGCGTGAAACAACCCGTTCATTGACGATGTTAACAAGAGCGTCTTGCTTGCTTGGTCTTTCAACCAACAGTTGGTCTAACATGTAAGAAGAGATCTCTTTGTTTCCATTTTCATCAACGGAAGACGCTGCGACCTGCTTGTAGGTGTTGGTTTTACCCTCTTCCCCGTAGCTCACCTCTCCCTTGTAGCTGATGTAGGTCAACTCCCTGCCAGAAGGGGCATACATTTTGTCGCCAGCTTTAAAGTCTGGTGATGCGGCTTTCAGCTCCTCGGCGCGTTTTTTGATGCGCTCTTGGAACTTCCGAAAGAACTCATCTCTGCTAGAGTCAGGATTATTGCTTTGGAGGTTAACCTGTTGCGACATCCTTGCCCCATCGTCTCTGGTAACCATGCCGTCAGTTGCAATATCCTCAGTAAGAGTAAGGACAGATGCTAAAACTGAGTTCATTTTAACTGGAACCCCGAGAATTTTACGGATAGCGTCAAACAGTGAGTCAAGCAAGCTTCTCTGACCTTTTCTTTTTGGGTCGCTAATGTTATTGAGAAACTTCTGCATTTCCACGTTGGACATGGCTTGAGCTACAAACTCGAGCACATTACCCATTCCGTAAGCCACGTTACTGTGAACCTGTTGGTCTGCTGGAAGGTTTTCGTTTTGCCTTACAGTAACCATTGCTTCTGCCCCAGCCCGTGTGAGTTGCGGCACTGTTTTTTGAGCGATGTCGAAGAGTCGGAACATTTCACGTTGCGCCGTTGTGTAACGAGCCTGCGATCCTCCAGCCCTGCCGCTCCCAACCATTGCGGCTGTGTCGCGGTAGTCAGCGTCAATCAACTGGTCATGGATTGTTCCGCCGAGATCATTTAATAGCGTTCCAACAGTTGAAACATGTGCGTATTCATGTAGCCATGTTTTCACGGGCGCATCCCACCTCAATGTGATTTTTCCGCCCTGCTCATAGCTTCTGTCTGTTCTCTTGTCCCACCTTATCGGAGCATGTAAGAATTTTTTATTGTGCGACTTGAGCATTGCTTTCGCCAAATCTGCAAACTCTGAACTCCCTTCTTTAATGATGCCATCCAACATCGACTTTACCGACCCTCCATACAATTTATGCATCTTGGAGACGTATTCCCTTATCTGCTTGTCTGTGTAGATGGGCTGCTTGGTGATATCTGGCTTTACATAGAAATCATTGTTCGCCTTCGCCTGCTGGTTTACTCTTCCTCCATTCTCGCCATATACGACTGCCAAGCTCTTTCCCGCGAGCTTTCCTCCTCGGATAGTGACTGAGGGTCTATAGGATCGAGAGTCCTCACCTCTTCTGATTGATTTGTAGAGTTCGTTTGCGGCTGTGCCGTAGTCTGGGTCGTCTTTTTGTTTGCTTCCATAAGTGTCGTGAATTAGTTTTTCGTAATACCAGAGGAGTGCTTGCAGTTCTGCGGGGTTCCAATCTTTACCAGATCTTTCTTGTAACTTGGCTCGCACCCGATCCATTGTCAATCGAATAAATCTACGATGCCCGCCACTCTTGGGAGCCTCAACCATCGATAGTCCGTCTGCAATCTTTATGTAACCATTGGAGGACAGTCTCAATTCATCCAATACGGGGCTGAGATCCTTTCTGTTTTTAGGGATCGTGAAGTGATCTGTGATCTTTTTTAGTGTCGCGTGAGAGGTTGATGCATTTGTTCTCACTCCAGAGGATTGCAACACGCTCATCGCCCCCTTATCTGATTTAGCCGCATCGAGAGCATCTTTGTATCGTTTTCTCGACCTTAATAAAACTTTTTTGTCAACCCTCTGCATCTGGGAACCTAATGCCCTACCGAAGGTTCGCATAAACCAACGATCCATAGTGGTGGTATTAAAGTTTCCAGAAAGGTTGAAGAAGAACGATCCAAGCTTGGCTCCAAATATAAGAGCAAAAGGAACGACCTCATCGATCAACTCGCCTTTGGTGATGTCTTTCGCTTCCTCGGCGGTGAAGCCAAAATCATTAACTATTGCATCCCTTAAGTCTTTAACTGTTCCTTCTGTCTGGAGAAAAGAATCAACTTTTTTCCAGCCAAGGATCTGAGTAAGCTTGTCGACCCTTGCTAAAGCATTTGATATTTCATTAGCTCTTTTACCAGACACTTTAGTGTCACCCATCTTGCCTGTAGACTTCCAGTCGTTATAAACTTTCCATGTGTCAAACGTCTGGTCTTTTACCTTATTGCCATTAGATGTAACCGCAAGTAATACGCGCAGGATAAAGTTGTTTTCTGGTTTAGATGCATCTGGATCAAGCTCCTCAAAGATGTCCATTGCCATCTTGAGCCTAGTCTCATACCAAGATTGAAATTCAGGGAAAACTACTGATGCTTGCTCAGCAACCTCCAACATATTATCAGATGCTTTTTCAACATCTCCCAAGAAACGCTTCTCTTGACCTGCGGCGAAGTTTTTCTTTAGCCCCCTCCAGTTTCTTGACCAATCAATTTTATTGGATTTCTTTAGAAGGATTTTAGCAATAGTTCTGACCTTACCCCCTTCAAGTGGAGAGGTTTCTACTGGAACGTAGTCCTCTGCAATAATAGCCTCAAGGATCTGTTTGTGCTGATTTGTCCGTGGTTGCCTTAATCGCCCGCCGTCTTCCGTAACATCTTCATTGCCCTCTTCCCGAACTCTTGAGGGGACTCTTCTGGTCGCGCCCGAAGCGAGGGCGATAACATCACCAATTTCTTCCCGCTTGGAGAGGATTTCTTCTGCTGACTCTGCGAATCCTTCTGGTGTTTTTTGTTTTCCATCTTGTTTTAAGCTTATTTCTTGTTCGTTTTCATTTCCATCAATGTGGAAAATGGCGTCTTGGTTAGAAAGAATACCTACCCTTACTGCTGTTTCAAAATCCGCTACAGGGAAGCTAACGTCAAGAACAAATTTTCCGTCACCTCTTTTCCAGCCTCCAAGGTGTGCACCTTCAGTTTCAAACACTTCTTTGTGATCAACAAAAAACTGCTCAAGGTCTGCATCGGTAAAATCTTCGCCTACAACAGTCTCTGTGTCTTTACTAGCGGCGACTGCGTATCCTTTTGGTGCAAAATCAGAGTTCTGATCAATAGTGAACCCCCAAGGGTTTTCCTTGATCATCTTGGTCAAGGTTGAAGAGTTGCTCCTGAACGATTCGAGTAGTCCCGACTGATTTTTCCGCTTAGGTGAGGATGACTGGAACCTGACCTTGGTCTCCGCCTCTCTCATCATTGCAACAGTGTCATTGAAAACCTGCTCGTTTTTACCGATTTTATTAAAGGTTTTTATCTTCTTCTCGAAAAAGTCAATAATACCCTTGAGTAAATCTGCGATCTTCTGAAAGGATTTAGTCCTCATCTCCTGCTCGGTCACCGTGCCGTAAAGGATCTTTTGAATAGCAGCCCTTTTGAACTCGGCAGCTTGATTCATTGGTGTCTGGTTGGACTTGTAGACCTTGCTGAATTTTTCAGCAAACCCATCACGTTTCATTTCTTCGTAAAGATCTTCATGGTAGGCGATATAGTCCACCCCGCTATTTTTAATAACCTTGTAGCTGGAGGCGTGAATTAGCTCCTCCCTGACGATCAGGTCTAAAGCCTTGTCGCTGTAATATGAAAGCTTCTTAGAGTTTAGGTTAATCTGTGACCCTTGTTTGCCTAATGTCCACTCAGCCAAAACTCCAAATGGAACCGTGTTGTTTGCGACTCCAATTGATTTAAAAGCTTCCCCGAACTTCTTGTAGATGCGGTATTCTGTGTCGCTTACAGACCGAACAGGTTTGGCTTCTGGTTTTAGGTTTTTTGGGTTTGGTGACTGGAGGTTGACCTCGTCCGTGCTTGAATCAAACCTCTGACTAGGTGGGATAATTCTCCCAAAGACATCACGGGTAATTAAGTCATGAAGCTTAACTTGGGACGGCTTGAACGCCACGATCTCTGGGGATCGCTCCGTCCTGTCGCTTTTGTTGCTGTCGACCAATGCCCCTCCAACAGCGTCAAGATTCACCATACCGTCATGTCCTGAATTTTCAGCCGACTGCATAGTGTCTGGAGTTACGTGTCCCGTCTCACTTGAAAAGGCGGGGTTTTTAATGAAAAGATAAGCGTGGGTTATGGAGCGTAAATCACCTATAGCCAACTCCTCATCGAAGATTGTCATCATTCCGTAAAACTCTCCCCTCCCCGCTCTGCCATAAGCGTCCATTAGGTCGTTAGGAGACATCCCATACAGACTAAATTCTCTGTAAAACAATTTACCCTTTTCTGTGTCCTGTTGTGATATGATCTCTCGATACTTTCCCTCCTTGAGTAGTTTTATTTTTGCCTTGTAGTCCTTCTCGTTAATTTCGGGTTTATGAGACAACAATTGTTTAATCTTAGCTTCAGTAGATAGCTCGTCTGCATACTCAGTTAAATACTCCCGCAACTCCATATCATATGGAGTTGCGATTTGTTTGTTGTAGTTCTCAAACACCATCTTGTGGGCGATAAGATGCAGCAGGACATCAGGGGTGCTTGGACGTAGGATGGCTTTCTTGTATATTTCATTCAGGGCAGCCCTCCTCCCGTCAGTAATCGCTGAAATACCAAGGCTTGCGTCCTTGCTATACATTTCAGCCACATCTACAGCGGAATTGATTGTCCAGAAGGAGCTTCCCTTGTATTTAGTAAGCCCTTTCTCGAACCCTCCTCGGACAAACTCCATACTACCGTCAAGGATCAATGCTCCTTTGCTTTTGGCAGCCGTATCAAGTATCTCCCGCATCCTCGACTTATTTTTCTCTGGGTCTTTTGCAAGTTGCAAGTATTCTGAATCTTGCGCTGCTGTTGGTGACTGGGCGTTGATTGCGGACTCAGGCTGTGCCTCGAATGGTCTAGCCACCCCGTTTTCATGAGTAATAGAGACGTCAGCTTCATTGAACATGACGTAGTTGTATGTGCCTTCTCCCTTGTCTCTTGAATCGCCATCAAGATACTTAATGCCCTTAATGCCTGCTTTTGCTAGTGCTTCAGATGCTTGTTTGGGGTCGCGGGCGTTTGATTGCACCAACATGTCATAAAGGTCGCTACCTCCCATTTTTCGTGTGATTTTGCTAATATCAAAATCTAAACCTTTTTTTATCTCAGCCTCCAGATCTTTTATCTTTTTGGCTCGCCCTTTAAATGGTTTTGTCTGAAGTAATTCCTGAAACCTTTCGCGTTTTCTTGCGTTGGTTTTAATAGCATCCTGAACCTTCTCGCTTTGCTCACTCAGTGGCTTATCCCAATCGAGTAACTCGTTTTGCTCTACATCAAGCTCAACCGTGTATAGGTTCCCTTCTTCGCTATGAACCATCTCCAGTCTTTCCTCTAAATCTTTATCAAATCTCGTGAGGAACACAATGGAATCAACAGCATCATTGTAATAATCCTCGCTCACCCGACCCGCCTTAATAAGGTCAGGGGCTTCAATCATCTTATTTATGTAATATTCCCTCGCCCCATCAAGCCCGCGACTTTCAACTGTGTTTAATGTTTGCTGCTGATAATAATTAAATTCTTGGTTAAGATATAACTTCGTCCCATCTAGTTCAACCCAACTAAGCCCAGCATCCATGTTTTGATACATTTCGGCAATTGATTTGGTTTCCGTGAAATATAAGCCCCATCCATAAACTTGTTGCCCCTCACCAGAGCCGATCTTGTCCGTGGACATTTCCCCCTCGATCTTATGCCGAGTGCCGTGGAATGCTGACTGCATGTTGATCAAACCTGCCGCGCTTAGAGTCCTGCCGTCGTCCGTTCGGATCATCTTAACCTCATCACTTATTTGCATCCGACCATCTGACGACTTCCTGAAGCTATTTGGTGACTGGGTGCTGACTCCCTTGCTTTCTTTCTCTTTGGTCTTCCTTTTACTTGCAGCTTTCGCTCTGTATTTAGTGACTTGGTTGGACTGAGTGTTGTCAGCAGTAAATATTTCATCAAGAACATCCTTAACCCGCTGGTCATACATCTTGGAGCCTACAGTCTCCCCTTCGACGGACTCGTAATATTTTTGCGCCCCGTCTGCAAGGGTTGCAATAGAGTCTTCAATTTGTGCTGGGGCTTTACCGTTGCGGATGTATTTCTCTATAGCTTCCGCAACAAGCTCTACTGGATTTCCTCCTTGGTTAATAGCATCCCTCATCCAAGAATTGAGCTTTTTAATACCCTCTCTTCCTAGCGCGTCATACAGGAACGAATTTCCGCTAAGAGGGTTCTTTCTCTCGGTAAGGACGTGAATAAACTCATGGGGAGCGGTGGTCGGGTTGGCTCCTCGTCCAAATTGCACGGTTTGCCTGCCTATCCCCAGCCCAGTTTCTCCCTCAGTATTAAGCTGACCTCCATACATCCTGTATTCATTACCCCTGCGAGCTTGCATCTCTGATAACGCCTCGTCATAACGTGCGAGGATTTGTGCGTCGAGCTTCTCGCGCTCTTTAATGATTCGGTCTGAATCTTTTTGCATTTGGGTCTCAGCCCATGCTCCCTGCTCCTCTTTTGTTAAATTCTTCTTAAGCTCGGGGTCAAGCTTCGCTAGGTAGTCTTCAAGGGCTAAAGCTCTAAACTCAACGCCTAAAGCTAACTTTTTCTTGATTAGGTTCTTGGCGTCGGCGGCTTTCTCGAGTTCGCTTTCGTTTGCGAGCTTTTCCATCATCTTGTCCGTAGCCTCAAGTATCTGGGCTAAGTAAATGCGATTTTTGGAATTGCTAAATAGATAGGTGAATAAACCCCCTTCATCCGCCGCGAGTTTCATTTGGCGAACAGCCGCTGGAGCACTGTCCTCGGTAAGCAGTGGTTTTGCCGTTTTTTTACCTTCGACAGATTTATTCATTTCATTTACTAACGCCATTTCTGCGGTAACAGCCGCATCACCTCCTCTGGCGTCGAGTATTTGTCTGAACCCGTCCATTAACTCAGACAGGGCTTCGGAGCGGCGTGATAGCTGGACGTGGTCTACAGATGCAAATATGCTTTCAGCACTGTAGCCGCTATTTTTGGCAACAGATTTCACCATCGCAACAATCGTGTTTATAGACGCGAGCAGTTCATCTCGGGTAATTGCTCCAGACACTAGGGCTTCTGCATGAGACCTTTTTATATCTTTGATTGCCTGTTTCTCAAACTTGCTTGCATTTAAGGATATCGCTTGGTTTCTTGTCCTCGTTTCTCTGTAAGTTCCGTCAGGCATCATCACCCTGTAACCTCCGCGCCTCATTGGTGAGATGTTAGCAGGCAAGGTGGCGTCTGCTGTAGTTGCAATCTTGGTGGCTGGGGTTGCAATACCAAGAGCTTCAAGAGATTTTGGGCTTACCGACTCCTTGAGTAATGCCATTGCGTAATTCTCATATTGGTAAAGCTGCTCTCTTACGCTGTCGGGGGCAGTTTTGAGCAGTTTCCTCACCTCGTTGAGAAAGCTTCTTATGAATTTCAGCATCTGCTTAACGAAGGGTTTGTCTCCCTTTCTGATATGTGATTTCAGCGTAGCACGGAAAACTTTTTCGTTCAGCATGTTCTCCAAGAGGAATCTTGTTCCTTCTACGGGCGACATCTCTACATTTCCTTTTTCGTAAGTAAACCGCTTTGTAATCATTGCCTGTAAGCTTGCAGGCATAGCCTCCCACAGGTTTGCGGCTCCCGAGTCGGTCATGGTTTCTTTTGTCACTCGGGATATCAATGCCCTAACCACTGCCTCCGTGGTCTTCGCTTTGCTTAATCCAGCCTTTAGGGTCAAGGAGCCGTCTGGGTTGATCCTGAAGCTCTCCTTCATTTCAGCATCTTCAGTGACATCAGTGAATAGGGCTGAAAGCAGTTCTTTCTTGCTTGTTGGAGCTGGTTTCGGGGCAGGCTTGGTTGGGGTGTCTTTTGGTTTTGCGGATTCCTTTGGTTGGGTTCCTGCCGCTGGCGACTGGGGGGCTACGACCCCTACCTCTTCGGTCATGTTGGCTTCAAGGACTTCCCCGTCTTTGGCGTGATCGAGAATCGCTTTGTCCTCAGCTTCTTTGATCGACCCAGCTTCTACCTCTACCGTCCTTGGGCTACCATCGGTAGCAGTCAGGGTGACCCTGAACTTCTTGGTTGCAGGGGCTTGTGTCTCGGTTGGCTTCCCTCCAGAGGGTGGTGCAGATTCTTTTGGTGATGGGGTTGTCTCCGCGCCTTCTGGAATTTCCTTGCCTTCGACTTTGTTTTCAGCAGTTTGTGCGGATTTCTCCTTGGCTGCCAATCTTTGACGCTGCTGAGTCTCATTCAATGTGATGAGATCTCCAGCGGCATCTGGATATGTTGTTGCAAGCTGTGCAATAGAAGAGTCGGTGATTACCACCTCATCCCCAACCATTTCATAGGAAGCCGAGTCATCCAGCAGATTGGCTTCAAATGCTTTTCTGTCATCAACGTTGAGATCGCTAACTTTTGTTCCGCTTGCAACTTTTATGATTGCTCGGGCGCGTCGAGCTTCTTGCGCTGCTCGCATACCAGAATCAACCATTTCATTGTCGCCTTTCTGCTGACCTTCTTCGATCTGGCGTTTAGCCTTGGCTTCGGATTGGGTTATTTTTTCCTGCGTCTCGATCGCTGTTTTGAGGTTTCTTGCAACAATTTCTGAATCTTTTGAACCTTTAGCTGGGTCGCTGTTGATTAACTCTAACCCTGCCTTGACTTGCGCTGGTTCAAACGCTCCTTCTTTTCCATATACAGCTCGAAGGGCATCGGTTGCCGTTTCTACATTAGTGAGGTTCTGTGCATTTACGCCCGTAGATATGAAAGATCTAGGGGAACCAGCCACCCCGCCCATAATGCCGCCAGCTATAGCAGCCTCCCAAAAGGCGTCCATGGATTGACCAAACGATCTTCCCTCTACCGCAAGGGAGGCAAGCAATTCGTCCGTGCCTTCATCCGCCGCCTCAAATAAAATCGGCTTCAACACATCGTGTATACCCTTCCGAAGAACGACCATTTTTTGGCTTTTGGTCATCGTTTTGCTGCCAACAAGCCTAAAGAAGTCCCTCATGGTTGAGTTGCGAAGACTGGATGACGGCTTGAATATTATATCTGCACCAGTCCTGCCAAACCCAAGCATCACTGTCGTAGTAATGGCTCCAGCAAATATGGCTTTTCCTTTTACATCAGATGAATTTGCAATTTCTTTTTTCTCGTCGTCAGTCAGGGATCTTCCCAGCTCTTTTTCAGCCTTGTCAATTGCCGCAACATAGTTTTGTGCGTATGTTAACCCGTAAGATTGCAACCCTCCAGCGGCGGATGCTGTTCCAAATCCAGCTTTTCCTATAACTTGTCTTACAGCATCTTTGGTGAGGGTTCGACCGATGGCTTGTTGAACAGCTTTGTCCGCAAGGCTCCTGCCGCCTTTAATTGCTGTCTGTTTGAGACCCTGCTTTACGACAAAACTTGCAACCTTGCTGCCTACTCCGCCTTTGCCTAAAGTCATTACCATAGACTGAGCCTCCTCAAAGAAAACATCGGTAATCTTAGTTCCTACTCCGCCCTTGGACGTGGTTATATCACGGGTCTCCCTTACGAGAGTGGACTCTCGGGCAAGATCTTCCAAAATGTCCCTAAGTGGATTTGAGTCAGAGATCAAAGTTGCTGATCCATAAACATGTTGCCCAGCCTTCAATGCTCCAAGATTAATAGTTTGTCCAGCCCTGTCGAAGAAATCGCCTACACCAGATCCAGCAAAGCTTACGCCTCCATCTGTAGCTGTGTTTGCTACTTTCAGGAAAGCTTGCACCTGATCAGCATAAGATAAGTCAGAAAACTGGTTTTCACTACCTTCTGTGAGTGCTATTTGGCGGTTAAACCACTCATTCATGCTTTTTTCTGCGCTTGTCGATGTTCTTTCCAGCATCGCCCCGTGCTGGGTCACTGTGTTGTCCCTGTGCTGCTCAATGGCTGAGGGGGACATCATTCTTTGCTGTATATATGGAGCAGTCCCAGATTCCTTAACCATCCTTTTGTATTCATCGGCGTCTAGTTGTTTTGCAATCAGGTTTGGGTTAAACAAAACCGTTCCGTTATTTAAAACTCTGGTTTCTTCGCTGGCATCTTCCCAATCGTCAGCACTTTTAACGTAATCCTCATACACTCTTAGCATTTGCTCCTGATTGAGGTTGTTAGCTTTTGCAAAATCATCTACCCACGGTGCATCTTCATAGTTATCGAAAGCTCTCGTTACAGCGGCTCCAGTCTTCCGAAGCGTGGACAATGTTGCACCAACCACATTGACACCTGCCTTCACTCCGCCAAACAAGGGGTTATTTAGTGTTCCTTGAATTATGCCTCCTTGGCTTTTTCTTTTTTTGTCGGATATGACAAGGTCGCCAGAAGCCCTGAACGCCTTCGTCATAAACCCTCCTTTATCGTTGACCTTCAGCTCTGGTCTCCATCCGATGTAGGGGGTGTCCGCTAAAACGTCCGCATATGCTGCGCCACCAATTTCATTTACTTTAGAAGCAAAAGCATCAACAGTTTTTGCGTGAGCAATGCTTTTAGCATTAGCTTCTTGGTGGATTTTTTCATAGGTGGTGTTGGCTTCCTCGGTTGTAATATTTTTATTGTAAATATCATCCGCCAATTGGCGCATTTTTAAGCGTGTTTCTGGAGATGTCTTTTTGAAGGTGTCTGCGTTGTCATATAAATCTTGTCGATAAGCTTTCCTAGCGGCATCAACCTCCTTTATCCTGTCCTCCTTGTAGGCTCCAGCAACATCCTCGATGAACGGTTTTAGTAGCTGAATGGATTTATATTCTACGTTCATAAGCTGATCTGCATCAGCGTTGTTGGTGTAGTTTCTCTCAAGGTAGGTTTTGTAAGCCCCACTTATAGCCTTGTCCCTTGACTTTTTGGCGGCTTCTACTTGCTCGGGCGTTCCGCCTCCCTTTACCCACTCCTCATAAGCTCCCAGTATTCTCACCTCTTCATCGCGGTATGCGTTGGAGTTTGCTAGTCTGGATTTGGTCAGGGCTTTGTTTTTTTCTTCGTAGGCTCGTGATCTGGCGTTGTATGCCTGAATCATCTTGACGCGCTCCTCGTTGTCCTCGGGGACAGCGTTGGGTATTACGAGACCTTCAGGTATGCCTCCTTTGGCTACAGACCTTGCTGTATTGTATTGCTTGTCCGCTTCGTCGTATTTTGCTCGCTTGTCGTCGTCGGTAAGTATTCTGGCTCGCGTATCTTCTATGCTTTTGGTTAGTGCGTCCCTGCTTTCAGCATAGCCGTCCTCATTACTCATCTCCTCGTTGACCGCTAGTTGCTGATCAAGGCTGAGAAGTTCTTTTTCCGCCCTTTCCCTTTCGTATTTGGTTAAAAGGTCGGTTTTGAGCTTTTGTTTTTTCTCAGAAAGGTAATCTGCGCTAATGCTTGCCGATTCGCGCTCTGCTTTTTGTGATGCTTCTAGGCTTCGCTTCTGGGCGAGGTCAGCGTGTTGCTCTTCAGTCAGTCCAGACCTAGACGCCCCTTCCTCGTCCGTATATACATACTTGCTGTATCCCCCCTCCTTCGCGGCGGCTTTAAACCTTTTGTTCCGTGCCGACATTGATTCTGCGGCGGCTCGAGCCGAATCCCTTTTTAGGGCGTTGGCTTCTGACTGCCTCGCGGCTTCAGCTCGTTTAGCCTCACGGTCTGCGAGGTGCATGCTTCTGCTGTATTGGTCAACTGCTGATGAGAAGTCGTCGTAGGGATCACGGAGTGGTGTTGGGGGCATCTTGCGATAGTATGTAAATTATTAATTAGAACTAAAAGCCGTATTTGTTGATTCCAGTCTCTTTTTTGACGGATTCACTCGACGCACCCTCCTTTCTCATGGCTTCGGCTGCTCTTAGGCTTTTCATGTATCGTTCTTGTGCGGCTTTTTGGGCGGCTGATACCGTGTTCGCTCTAACAAAATGCTCCCCAACAGCTTTACCAGCATCGGAGACATTTTTTACCGCCACTTTACCAAGATCCATAACATTTTTCCCTGTTTTAAGTAAATCTCTCGAGGCTGCATATGCAATTTTCTCTCCTTGGGTCTTGGTTCGATCTGCATTTTCCTGCATCCTTTGTGCGCTGACTTTTTCTAAGTTAGCATGATCTGGAGTTGGCATACTGAAATCATCCACATCTTTGATGTCGTCGGACGACGAAGAGGCATATGATGGCATTTTGGCTGGTTCATCGGGTTTTGGTATGCTTACGGGACTCTGTTGCAACTGTGTTGGGGCGGTCGCCATGCCTCTTGTGTCTTTGTTTGTTAACGGGTTCGCTGTAACCGAGCTGGGTCGGGTTGAGTTCGTATTTTCAGGTCTTATGTTTTGAACCCGATCCACTGAGGATTGATCAACACTTTTAAGTTTTGTGTCTAGCTTGTCTTTGTTAAAATTTCCGCCTGCCGTTCGATACTCATTGTTTGCGCCAATAGTGTAGCTTTTCTTCAATGAGCCGTCATCATTGACAGCCGAATCGCTGGGCATCTGTGTAGTAGAGCTAGATGCTGGGCTTCCCATCCTAAAATCTTCCGCTTCAAGCTTTAATGGAGGCTTGCTCGCTGTTGACGTTTCTGGCGGTTGGCTTACAGGGCTTGGGCTTGATCCGCTCTGTCTCGCTTCCTGACCCCCCTCCCTTCTTAACCTAACTTTTTCCTGAAAGTCTTTTGCATCCGCAATCTGCTTCTCTGTAAGCGGAACGGGCTTCATTCTTGAGCGTGGCTTTTGTGCTGGCGGGCTTACGGGGCTTGTAGGGGAATCCTTTGGTGTGGTGACCAGTATTCTTGGGTCTTTATATTGATCATAAGGCTCTTGCTCTGCTCCTGATGCTGGCTTAGTTGCCTTGGGTGATTTTTCAACTTTGTTTGGCGAGGGGGTGGAATTGTTGGGGCTAAAGTTGCCCGCTGGGTTTCCTTCTGTTTTTTCTCCAGTCTCTCCTCTGAGCTTTCTGTCTAGCTTTTCTTTGTCGCGCAGGTCTTGGTCTGTGATCAACTTCTGCCTTCTCGCTGTTTCAAAGGCTTCCTTTTGTTTTCTTTTTTGGTCTGATTCATTTTGCGCCCTAATGTCAGATGGGTCGGTTCCAAATTTGTCCTTTTGGGCTTTTGGTAAATTCCTCCATCTGCGCCTCGCGTCCGCATCAGCCATGGTGGGGGTTTGACCTTTAAACCTTCCTTTCGTATATTCATTTGTGCCTGCCGCTTGTTTTCCACGTCGGTCTCGATGCTCTTGTAGGTATTTTCCCCAGCCAGAGTGTTCGGGGCTTCCCTTTCCCCCGCCATTTGACGATCCTTGACCTCCAGATTGTTTTAGGTATTCTGCGTTTTTAGCCGCCTTTGCCGCTTTGGCGTTCCTCCTTTGCGTGTAGCTTTTATCCATTATGCGAAGATCGTTTGTCATCGCTGGGTTTACCACTGGTCTTGCTGTTGACATAACGGTATCGGTTGACGGTTTGTTTTTATTTTTTAGTGACATGGCGCAAGGATCTTAATTGACTTGCAAGCACTATGGCAAATAAGTATGGTGATTGCAACGAATAAAACACATGATTGACCCTCAAAAAACCCCAGACTTTATTACGCCTCCTTCAGCCATTACCTCTACTGAGAAAATTGCATCACACGAAGGTAGTGCCAAAACTCTAACCGAGGCTGCAAAAGATGGTCGTGTCGCTGTCCGCCCTAAAGAAATAGGCTTGGCGGTCATGATGAAACTAAATAAACAATTCGGAGATAATGCAGTGGTCGATACTTTGGTTGAGTGCATGGCTGCAACAAAAACGATTGCGGTAGGGGGTCGACCAATGGAGGTTCCTGACTATAAAATCAGGTTAGATTCCGCCAAGACCGTGATGCAATACCAAGTTGGTAACGCTGTAACCCGAACCGAGGTTGTCACTCACAATGTTGACACCCTGTCTTCGTTGCAATCAAAATTGCAAAAATCGCCAGCTTTACGCAGAGCTGTAGGAAATATGCTCACTGGTAGCGGAGGGGGTGGAGTTGATGGCGAGGGGATTGTTGATGTCTCCCCCCAGAGGGAGCTTAGCAACGAAGAAGCGTCCGAAGCTACGGCGGAGCTACAACGCCTCCCTCAACCTGAGGATACTGAGGTGGGTAGAGCGATCCGAAAAGTAGTTCCTGTTGAAGATTTGAGATCGAAGGGTAGCATGAAGGATGCTGTGCAGAAATTCAGCAACTAATAACCAACCATTTTAAGGTTGTCATTTTGTGTTTTTGTGGTTACATGGTCTTAGCGTGACTAAGTCTATGGCAAAATTACACTCTATTCCTCTCTGTTTGATTGACGGGGGATGGAAAGATATTGGCTACCTTAGTTCTTTGCGTATCGTAAAAAAAGAGGTGGAGGGGGGCGGCACTCATGGCGGGTGGGTTGTCCAACACCGCCTCGAAGGGCAAATTAAAACATTCCCTTTAAGTTGGTTAGTCGATGATCACCCTATCCTCAGACTAGTGCTTGAAAAAGAAAGTGAAAAAAGTTCTTGTGCTGCGTAGTAACCCGTGTAGGTTGCCACTGCAAAACAGCCACACGAACAATGTTATACAAATATCAAGAGCTAGTCACCCGCAGCGTTAACCCTCAACAGGAGAGTCTGCACAGTGCCTAAGACTAAGTGTTGGAATACCAAGGCTGATGCGGAGTCAGCTTTACCCTTGTGGCTCCGTAATAGGGGTTTGGTTTCCGTGAACAAAAACTATGTTCACGACCGACTAAAGATAGGGGGCGCGGTAAGGTATCGCAGAAAGTCTGTAGGCATGAGCCTGCGATGCCTTGCAAAATGGATTGGGGTTTCTCATACCCACCTAAGCAATCTTGAACTCGGGCAAAAGCCGTGGAGTCGCGAAAGGTTGCAAAACGTCAGCGACGTTTTAGATATGCAAGAAAGATCCCAAAACGGCTTAGATATGCAAGAAAGATCCCAAAAAGAATTTCCTCCCGCACCTGCTGGAGAAAAAACCAAAACAGAAACCAAATAAAATTATGTCAAATAATACTAAAAACATTATCCATCTCGGCTACGGTCGATATGTTAACGCCAATGATGTGTCATGCATCTCTCAGCAAAAATCAGCCAAGTTCCGAGCAACTACTGACGGTCACCTTAATGGCACTCCCGTGGACGAGGTGAGTGATGATGAGTTGACCATCGATGCTTTTGTCGTCGTCACCCCTAAAATCGGTCAGCCGATCGGTCTTAGAACTACGGATGACAAAGTGGAGGCATACACGACCGAGGTGGTGAACGCCGTTAACGAGTCCCGCGATGTTGTGCACCCATCTGACTACGAGCCATCCGAAAAGGAGTCTCCTGAGAAGATTGTGCCTATTAGCGGTTAATTTAACCATAACGTGACACTTGGGGGAGGACACGATAAAATACCCCCCAAAACAACTAATAGCCAAAACAAGCCATGATAACCAACAGACCAGTTAAGAAAAAAACCAGATCAGTCCCTATGTCGGAGGCTGACCAGAAACTTTTTGATATTTCCGTCAAAATACGCAACGAAGTCATAACGTCAGGGGTCAGGGTTGATCCTAGACGATGCGATTCTTGCAATTTGCAACTAAAAGCAGTCGCTGGCGGGTGGGTGTGTCCAAGCTCAACCTGCGATTATTTTCAGTCCTTGCTTAAGCCCTCAACCACCGCATAGAAGAATCTTTTAACATGAAAAAAACCATGAAAGAACTAAACCCAAGAATCAAATGCGTAGATGGGGTCTCCCTAAGTGTGCAGGCAAACCAATATGTTTATTGCTCCCCAAGAGTTGATGAGATAGATACATGGAACCAATACACTTGTGTGGAAGTCGGATACATCACCGACGCCAACGACACACCGCTGACGCCCCCCGACGATTGGAGGGAATACTCGGATGGTTCATTCCCCTCCGATGTATATGGCTACATCCCAACTAAAATGGTCGAAGCTTTCATTGAGACGCACGGAGGGGAGATTTCTTTGCCTGACGCTAAGAACAGCGAAACCAACTCAGAACCGTTAGCGGTCGGATGCAGCGACTTGTTAGCTTTGTTGCATATCCAGCCTAGGACGGGAGGTCACATAGTTATCGAGGGGCATCCAGACGACGAAGAAGAATACCTACACATGTCCGAGGTTAAGAAGATAATTAAACATCTTTCGAGCCGTGGAGAGTTAACCAATACAAAGAAGATTAACCAAACACTAATGGTGATGGACGGATACGATGACTGTATCATTGGAGTGGTAGAACGATTTGGGCAAAGCCCCATCGTGTGCTACGACAAAGTAAAAATAATCCAAAAGTTAGAATCGGACGGCATGGACAATGAAGAAGCAGAAGAGTTCTTCAGTTTTAACCAACTCGGTGCGGGAATGGGCGATCTTACTCCCTGTTTCTTATCCCCAACGGAAAGTGATGTTACCGAAACAGATTTCGGGAACATGCCACAGCATTAAACAACATGAGCGAACACAACACGCCAGAGAATAACGCCTCAAAATTGAAAAAGACCGCCATAAACAACACCCTCCCGTCTATCATCGGGGGGTTTGGGGGCTTCCTTGTTTCTGCTTGG
>Ga0066605_10000616_pt1 | contig 23468 bp, 18 predicted proteins | sample SaaInlLV_DNA_10m_FD_60385 | JGI IMG/M metagenome (GOLD analysis project Ga0066605, IMG submission 60385) | Marine microbial communities from expanding oxygen minimum zones in the Saanich Inlet - SI075_LV_DNA_10m | ecosystem: Environmental > Aquatic > Marine > Unclassified | place: British... | reverse complement strand
GTGTCGTCGGGCGGGCGCTGCAAGGTGATCGTATCGACCAACGTGGCGGAAACGTCGATCACGATCGAAGGCGTGCGGGTGGTGATCGATGGCGGGCAGGCACGTATCGCGCGTTATGATGCGCGGCGTGGGGTGAATTCGATTTTGGTTGAGCCGATTAGTCGTGCCTCGGCGGAGCAGCGCACGGGGCGTGCGGGCCGCACCGGGCCGGGCACCTGTCTGCGGCTGTGGAGTGAGGCCGAGCATGCCGCGCGAGCCGAGCGCGATGAGGCGGAGGTGAAGCGCGTCGATTTGTCGGAGACCTTATTGCTGTTGGCGGCGGCGGGTATTTCGCAGCCCAAGACCTTTGCATGGTTTGAGCTGCCAGAGCCGAAGGCACTCGCAAGAGCACATGATTTGTTGCTGGATCGGGGGGCCTTGAATGCGGAGGGCGCAATTACTGTGATGGGCCGCAAGATGGCGGGCTTCCCGTTGCACCCACGTTATGCGCGCATGTTGCTCGAGGCGGATCGTCGCGGCGTGTTGCCGGAAGTGGCGCTGATCGCGGGCTTGAGCCAAGGGCGCTCGTTTTATCGGGTGTCGCGCGATGCGCGTGTGCGCAAGGAGCAGCTCCGACAGGTCGAAGATCAGGCCGACCAGCGGTCGGATTTCTTTGTGCAGTTGCAGGCCTGGCATCTGGCGCGGGCGGCGAAGTTTAATGCGAACGCCTGTGGTGTGCTGGGGATTCATGGCGGCTCGGCGCGGCAGGCGGGCGATACGGCGCGGCAGTTATTACAGCTTGCGCAGCGACAGGGCCTAGACACGCGCGAGGCAGCCTTGCCGGATGAGGCGGAGCGGATTGCTAAATGTTTGCTCGCGGGTTTTTCGGATCACTTGGCCAAGCGCAATGATACGGGCACGCGGCGTTGCCGTATGGTGCATGGGCGCTCGGGCGAGCTGCGCCGCGAGAGCGTGGTGGATGCGCCCTTATTTGTGGCTGCCGAGATTGAGGAGCGTGAAGTGCGCAGCGAAGTGACGGTGTTACTTGGTATGGCGACGGCGGTCGAGTTCGCCTGGTTGGAGGAGTTGTTTCCGGATGATTTTTCGGATGGTAATCAGACGACGTATGATCCGAGCCTGCGCCGGGTGGTGGCGCGCAGTGAGCGGCGCTTTCGCGATTTGGTGTTGTCCTCGACGGATCAGGGCGAGCCGGATCTGGATCGTGCGGCAGAGCTGCTGGCTGCGGAAGTGGTGGCGGGGAATTTAAATTTAAAGGGCTGGGATGCGGTGGTGGAAAACTGGATACTACGGGTGAATTTCGTAGCGCGGCATTGCCCCGATGCGGAGGTGCCTGAGATCGATGAGGAGGCGCGGCAGTTGTTGGTCGAGCAGATTTGCCACGGTGCACTGAGCTATAAAGAGATTAAGGATCGGCCGGTGTTGGCGACGGTGCAGGAATGGATTAGCCCTGAGCAGCATTACTATATCGATACCTATGCACCGGCAGAGATGGAGCTGCCGCGGCGGCGCAACCCGGCGAGGATCCGCTACGAAGCAGATGGCCGAGCGTTTATCGCATCCAAGTTGCAGGACTTTTATGACGTGCCGGGGTCCAGTTTGATCGTGGCGAATGGCAAGGTGAAGTTGCTGGTTGAGTTGTTGGCGCCGAATCAACGGCCGGCACATCTGACCGATGATCTAGACGGCTTTTGGGCCGGCGTATATCAGCACGTGCGCAAAGACCTGGCAGGCCGTTATCCGAAGCACGAGTGGCGGTAGGGCTAATAGGTGGCAACGACGGAGCGTTGCCCTCCACTGATTTACTTGATCAGCGCAAAGATCGCGATCGCTAGGGCGATGCGATACCAAGCGAACACTGCGAGACCATGCTTACTAAGGTAACCGACTAGCCATTTGACCGCGAGTGCGGCTGCGATGAAGGCGACGATGCAGCCCACCAGGACGGGGCCGATGTTGAGGGCAGCGAGCATTTCGGAGCCGTCGGTAAGGAATTTATAAGCTGAGGCGGCGCTGAGCGTGATCAGCCCCAGCAGAAAACTAAACTCCGCTGCGTGCGCGGGCGATAGTCCTGCGAGATAGCCGCCGACGATGGTTGCCATCGAGCGACTGGTGCCGGGCCACATGGCAAAGCATTGGCAAAAGCCAATCATCACCGACTTGCCGAGAGTGAGCTCGGTCAGGCCAGGGCCGTCTTCGGGGGGCACGGCGCCTTTGTTGCCGTGCTGACGCCAGCGCTCGACGATCAGCATCACGAAGGCGCCGACGATGAGAGCACCGGCGACGGCAAAGGTATTGTCGCCAAGTGCGGATTCGATCAGGTCATTAAGTAATAAGCCGAGTACGGCGGCGGGAAGGAAGGCAGCAATCAGGTTGATCGCGAGTTTGAGTCCGTTGCGGTCTTTGCCGAGGCAGCCGAGAATCAAAGTTAGGATGGTGCGCCAGTAGAGCAGCACCACGGCGACGATCGCACCAGCCTGAATGACGATCACATAAGCATAAGCGGCGTCGCCGATCGTGTAGGGGCGTAGCTTGCCAGCGTCGTCTTCGACTAGGATCGGTGTGCCGCTCTGGTCGGTCATCGGTGCGTCGCCATCAAGGCCTAGCAGTGCGTTGGCAATAATGAGATGGCCGGTCGAGGAGACGGGCAGGTATTCGGTGAGACCTTCGACCAGTCCGAGGATGACGGCGTCTGAATAGCTTAAGCCTTCAGAGCTTGAGGGTGCTTGCTGGGAAGCGGCGATGCTTAGCTCAGCACCATGTGCGAGCGAGCCGATCAATAAATAAAGGGCTAGGATGAGGGTTCCAGTTCGTTGCATCGTGGCAAGTTACTTGGATTTGCGTCTAATGGAAGACGTAATGTGGGTCGCGGAGATTTTCTATTTTGATGGAGTTCGGCTTTTAGCTTGAGATTCAAGTAGGAAGTCATTGCTTTTTACGGGAAATCCTTCACATGCAAGTACTCAAACCATTTACAGATATTCTAAGCGCAGGTGTCGACCTTGAGGCCGATCAGGCGACCGTAGTTGCCGAACTTTTGATTCGCTCGGAAGTGTCTGCGACTTCGAAACGCGAGTGTCTGCTGGCCTTGGCGCAGAAGGGGGAAACCGCGACCGAGGTAGCGGCGTTTGCGCATGCCTTTCGTGAGCATGCAGTGGATCCAGGCGTGGACGAGTGGGCTAGTCGTGCGATTGATGTGTGTGGCACGGGCGGTGATGGCTCAGGCACGTTTAATATTTCGACGGCGGTTTCGTTTGTCGTGGCTGCGGCGGGCGTCCCTGTGTTTAAGCACGGCAATCGCTCGATTACTTCGAAGTGTGGTAGTGCGGATTTAATGGAAGCGCTTGGCATTCGCCTGGATGCCCCGCATGAGATGCTGCGTGAGTCGCTGCATGCGTTGAATTTCGGATTCTTTTTTGCGCCAGCATATCATCCGGCGTTTAAAGAGATCATGCCTGTGCGGCGTGCCTTGGCGGAAGAAGGGCAGCGCACAATTTTTAATTTGTTGGGGCCTTTAATCAATCCTGGTCGACCTGCGCATCAATTGCTGGGGGTGTTTTCTGAGGCCTGGGTGCAACCGTTGGCAGATGCGCTTGGTGAGCTTGAATTGTCGGCAGGGCTAGTGGCGCATGGTCGGCCTCAAGTAGGCAGTGCATTGGATGAGTTGAGCTGTGCGGGGCAAAATTTTGTAGCGGGCTTTGGCGCTCTGGCGTCGATCCCAAAGACCTTGAGTCCCGCGGATGCTGGCCTGAGTGCCTGTGAGTTTTCTGATTTAAGCGGTGGCGATGTCGCCGATAATTTAGCCACGATGCATGCGTTACTGAGTGGCGCTGCCGATGCGGTGCCCACTGGTTTGCGAGATAGTGTTTTGTTGAATGCGGGGGTGGCGCTGTGGATCGCGGGTGCGGCTTCGAATGCAGTAGCAGGAGTGGCGCAAGCGCGTGAGACCTTGCAAAGTGGTGCCGTCGCGCAGTGGTTGGGGCGAGCGAGTGAATTTTATAAAAAGGGTTAAGTTTTAGGAGTTTTATTATGGGTAAATATTTTGGCACAGATGGCATTCGTGGTCCTGTAGGTGGTGATTTAATTAATCTCGATGTGGCGTATCGTTTGGGCTCGACCTTAGGACGCTATTTAAAGCAGCTCAAACCAGAGCTGCCACTAAATGCTGTGATTGGGCGAGATACACGCTTAAGTGGGCCTGAGCTGAGCGATGCGCTCATACAAGGGCTTAATCAACATGGCGTCTATGTGCATGACCTTGGGATCGTGCCCACGCCATCAATTGCGCAATCTTTGTTGGAGCAGCAGGCCGATATTGGTATCGCCGTGACGGCGTCGCACAATCCTGCCTCAGATAACGGCATCAAGCTGTTTGACGGTCGTGGCTGTAAATTCGATGACGTCGAAGAGTCTCGCATCGAAGCATTGCTCGATGCTGAGCCGTCGGCAGTAGCTGATTTGCCGATGGCTAAATCGTACCCTTTGGATGCCGCCGCTTATTATATTAACTATGCGCGGTCGTTAATGAATCAGAATTGCCTGTCGGGCTGGAAAATCGTGCTCGATCTTGCCAATGGCGCTGCTAGTAAGACAACTCCAGCGGTGTTTGCGCGTTGGGGTGCGGAGCTCATCCTGATTGGAGACAATCCAGATGGTGAGAATATTAATCAAGGCGTCGGGAGCGAGCATCCTGAACTGCTTGGTGCGGCGGTAGTCAAGCACGGTGCGAAGCTTGGCATTGCCCATGATGGCGATGCTGATCGTTTGGTTGTTTGCGATGAGGCGGGCACGGTGGTGGATGGAGATGTTTTGCTCGGTCTATTTGCGGTCTATGCCTTGCGCTCCGGAGCACTGAAAAGTAACACGCTTGTTGCAACTATACAAAGTAACCTTGGCCTCGACCATGCAGTGCGCGATGCCGGCGGTAGGGTTGAACGGACCGATGTGGGTGATCGTAATGTTGCGCAGAAGATGCGTGAGATCGGTTCGAATGTCGGCGGTGAATCCTCTGGTCATGTTATTTTCTCGGATTTTGCGACCACGGGTGACGGCCTTCTGGCTGCGATTAAGTTGATCGATTTAATGTGCAAGACCAATAAGTCGTTGTCTGAATTGCGCCAAGAAATAGGCTTGTTCCCGCAAGCGACCTTGAATCTAGCTGTCGCAGAAAAGAAACCATTGGCGTCACTGAAAACACTCCGCGCGGTAGTCGCAGCTATTGAGAAGGACTTCGGTGAGGATGGTCGTGTGCTGATCCGTTATTCAGGAACAGAGCCGAAGTTGCGCTTATTGGTCGAGGGGAAGGATGAAAAGCGTGTGCTTACTGGATTAAAAGACTTGGAAAAAGCTGTTTTTTGCGATTTGGATGTAATCGTTCGTTAATCCCCCCTGATTTTACGCGCATCAATATCGATTTAATATTATGGAAGAAGTAGCTCTCAAGGACCTTGACCCCCGTCTTCAGAAGCAGATTGAAAACGCCCGCAAAGCGGTGGATAAAAATCCCTCTTACGCGGTCGACATCATGTTGAACATCCTCACTCGTCATCCAGAATGTTTGGATGCGCGCAAAATCCTTCGCCAAGCGCAACAACGCTTCACTGCAGGAAAGAACAAAGGATTGGGTGGCTTTATCTCTAAAGTGACTAGCATTCCATTTTTGATTGGTAGTGATGCGAAGGTCAAAAAAAAACCCACTGAGGCACTGGTTTCAGCGGAGCAGATGTTGAATGCAAATGCTTCGAATGTCGCTGCGCACAAAGTGGTCGGTGCGGCCGCTGAAGCATTGGGATTACTTGAGACGATGGCATTCGCTTATGAAGAAATTCGTAAGATCGAGCCAGGCAATGCCGAAAATATTAAAGCGCTCATGTCTGCCTACATAACTATCGGTAAAAGTGAGGAGGCAATTCGTATCGGGGATGCGGCTTATCACGCGCATCCCGCAGACGACGAAATTCAATCGTTGATCAAGAAGGCGTCGGTCGAGCAGTCGATTAATAAGGGCAAATGGGAAGAGGACCAAAGCTTTCGTGACAAGCTTAAGGATGAAGAAGAAGCGCAACGGTTGGAGCAAGCGGGTCGCGCAAAGACAGGTGATGCTGGTTTGCGTTCAATGATCGCCGACGCCAAAGTCTCCGTTGCTGAGCAACCAGGCAATATCAATTTTTATCGCGAGATTTTCAGCAATTATCGCAAGCTCGGAGAGTTTGATGATGCATTGGAGTGGATCGGTAAGGCCCGCCAACTCGAGGCAGGTAGTGCGGACGTCAATCTTGAACGGCTCGAAGTCACGCTCAAGCATGAGAAAATGGCGCATGCAATCACTGCGAAGGAGGAGGAGCTTGAAGCAAATCCAGAGAGCGTAGAACTTAAGAGTGCGCTCGAAGTGTTGCGCCACGACGAACGTGTCTTCCGTCTCGCACAGGCTGAAGATATCGTTCAGCGCTATCCAAATGAATTTAGCTACCGCTACGAACTTGGCGAACTTTACCACGCTGAAGGCGAAACAGATAAGGCGATTAAAGAGCTTCAACTCGCACAGCGTAGCCCTAAAGTGCGCATTGATGCGTTAATTCTTCTCGGTAAGGCTTATAAGGTGAAGGGCTTCTCTGATCTTGCTGCCGAGCAGCTGAATTTAGCGAAGTCTGAAATTCCGGGTATCACTGAGCAAAAGAAGGACGTGCTGTACGAACTCGGTTCTTGCTACGAAGAGCAGGGCGACATGGATAAAGCGATGGTTGAATTCAAAGCACTTTACGGAGCTGATATCAGCTATCGGGACGTGTCGCAGAAGATCGACGAGTTCTACTCGCAGAAGTAGTCGCCCGAGCATCGAGGAATTCTGGTTAACAATGGAGTGGGTTTTTGCCCGCGCCATTAGTGGGGCTCAGCTTCAGAGTCACTTAGCTATTATGATCAGCTGTGTTTAGCGCACCAGCGCCGATGCGATCAGACGCCTTGTCTGTTTCTCTGTGCAGATGAGCAGAGGCTTAAACGGTAAAGTCGATTTACCCTTCAGCTATCAGCAGGAATGCGCCAGCACCATCGTGTCCGGTTTCCCACGGCAGGCTGATTGCGCTGTCGTTAAGCGTGAATCGTTCACCTGCTGCGGATCCAAGGAAATGATCGACGACTTCTTGGTTCTCATCTGTCTCGATACTGCAAGTGCTGTAGACCATTCGCCCGCCGGGTTTGACGCACCGTGAGGCAGCTGCGAGCAGTTGCTTTTGCAGGAAGGCACAGTTGCTGATATCTCTACCGCGTAGGCGCCATTTGACGTCGGTTCGGCGCTGAATTACACCGGTGTTAGAGCAGGGGGCGTCGAGCATAACTGCGTCATATTTCACCGGCAGGCCTTGCTCTTCGAAGGCCGTAGGGTCAAGTTCGAGTAAGTCGCCTTCCAAGATGGTGCACTTTAGTGAGGCGGTTGCGAGGTGCTCGAGGTTTTCACTGAGTCGCTGGATACGATTGCCAGGCAGGTCGAGTGCTACAATATGTCCTTCGAGCTGCATCATGTGAGCGATGTCGTAAGCTTTGCCACCTGGAGCCGCACACAGGTCGAGCACATCGTCGCCTTTTTTAGGTGCGAGCAGACTAGGGGCCAGTCGAGTTGAAGGGTCTTTGACGTATGCATTTCCTTTATTCAGGAGTGGATGCAGGTCCTCTTTCCACGATGCCGTAGCTGAAACCTTGTAGAATTGATCCCATTGTGTTGGCTCGAGCCCCTTTGGTAGTTCACTCGGGGTGTCGTAAAGCTTGAGGTAAGTGGCTGGGATGCGTTGATTCCATTCCATCAGTTTAATCGCAGTGGGTGGCCCAAATTCACGATTCCAGCGTTTGAATAACCATTTCGGAGTGCTAAAATGAGCGTCGGGGCGATTGCTCGGGTGGGTCGAATCGAGCGCTTCGGGAAGTTTGCGTAGTACTGCATTAAGTAGGCCAGATTCGGATTGTGCGGCTTGGCTTTTACTGCGCTCGACGGCATGGTGCACGATTTGAGGGTGCTTTTCTGAGGGGTTAGAGAGTATTTCAAAGCCAGCTACGAGGAAGATTGCCTCGATCAGTGGACGTGGTTTCTGTCGAATAAACGGTTGAAGCGCATGTTGAACGCGGTGGCCATGCCGCAGTGCACCCAAAAATAAGGACTGGCAAGTCGCTCTGCGTTCGCCTGAAAAGCCCTCCGGTAAGCGCTCTAGGAGTTGATTCGCCTTAATGTTTTCAGTGAGGTAGGCTTCGGTGAGTGTGACGGCTCCGTCCCAGGCGCTGGCGTTGGCTGTAGATAAGTTGAACTTAATACTTCTCATTGGTAAATAAACTGTGCATATTTCAATGTTTACGACTTAAAAGAACAGCATTCGCAATATATTATGAACAAAGAGGCCATAGACGCTCTCATTGAAAAAAATCCAAAACTTGTTTCTGCTCGCGCGAAACTCGAAGCCATGGCTTCAGGTAATTATTGCCTGCATCGCAGCTGGGGTTTCGGCAAAATCGTTGATTACGACGCCGTCGAGGCGAAGATCATTATCGATTTTGAAGAAGGTAAGCAAGGCCACGCCATGGCGCCCGCATTTTGTGTGGACAAGTTGGACGTGCTCAAGCCAAACAATATCTTGGTTCGTTCTCGCATCGAAGCAGATGTGATTGATGAAATGATCAAGAAACAGCCAGGCGATCTTATGTGCGAAATTATCGCCGCAGCAGACGGCCAAGCGATGACCACTGCAGAGATTGAGCGTGTTTTGTCTCGGGTGATAGGGCCGATCAAATATAAGAAGTGGTGGACTGCGACTAAGAAGGTATTGGTCAAGGATCCTCGCATCGGTGTGCCGATCAAAAAGTCTGATCCTTACATTTTTCGTGACGAGCCGGTGAAGCCAGAGCAAGAGATACTCGAGCAGTTTCATGCCACCAAAAATTCCAAGCAGAAGATTCTCCTCGGTGAGAAGCTGTATGCATTGTCTGAAAATATATCGGTTGTTCGCGAGGAAATGCCGAAGATCCTCGAGGAGTTGACGGACGCGATCAAAAATGCGAAGAGTCTCAGCCAAGCCAACCGCCTGCATGGTGTGTGGGTGCGTAACAATTTGGCCCGCGATCTTCACGAGGATGTTGAAGGCTTAGATCCATCTTCCGCCTCGATCCTTGATGCAACCAGTGATTACTCTGAACTGGCTGCTGAGTTGCCGGCACTTTACTTTAAGCGCTATCTCGACCTGATTCGCCGTACTTACCCAGATAAGTGGCAACAAATGGTCGAAGACTTGCTGCGCAGTTCAAGTGGTAAATTCACCAGTGAGTGTATTAACTTTTTGATGGAGCAAGAGCAACAAGAGCGTATTAGTTATTGCCTAGATCGTTGGCTCAGTGAACAAACGATCAAAGGGCCACTGCTGTTGTGGGTTGTTAAAAACCGTAATTCAAAGAAGTATTACCCGATTATCCATCCGTTAGTTACGCCACGTCTTCTTGCTGCGATGTTCTATGCGATTGACTATGAGTCGCTGCAGAATGCAAGCACACGTCGTATCCCGTTGGGTGATTTACTCAGTGATGATACTGATTTGATTCCTGATTTGCTAGCAGATGCAAATGTCGAGACGGCTAGTGATCTTGCGCAAACACTGCTACTCAATCAGGGCTTCGAGGAACTGACGAAGAAGTCATTGCTTGCTCGTTTCATTAAAAAGTTCCCAACCGTGCAGAGCCTGCTTGCAGGTGAGTCTGCCGATTCCTCCGAGGACAATGCATTGATCGTCTCGCAAGAGAGCTTCAATACTGCAAAGGCGGAATACGAAGACTTGATTGCCACTAAGATTCCTGAAAATAAGCAAGCGATTGTCACTGCTCGTGAGCATGGCGATTTAAAAGAAAATTCGGAATACAAGATGGCTCGTCAGGATCAGGACATGCTCCTCTCGCGGAAGAATGAGCTCGAAGTCGATCTCTCACGTGCTCGTGTCACGGACTTTTCTGAAGCTACAACGGATAATGTCGGGATCGGCAGTATCGTTGAGTTGAAGCAAGGCTCTACTGGTAAGAAGCTTAAGTATGCGATTCTTGGTGCTTGGGATAGTGATCCTAAGAATGATATTCTCTCATACAAGACGCCACTAGCTCAGCAATTACTGGGTAAAGAGCTAGGCGCGACTGCGGCGACTAAGATTGGCGGTAATCAGGAAGAGTGGACGATTCTTAAGATCACTCGTTGGCTCGATAAGAAGTAATTCGGCTTCATTTCATACACGAAAGCGCCTTTTTCGGAAGGCGCTTTTTTTATCGATTGCTGGAATATCGTTGTTTTCGCTTAACTGCTAGGCAATAAGAATGTCATAAATAGATTATATTGATCGATTTACACCCCTCTAATTTAATTACTGATGATACGCACATTTGGCCGCTCGGCGTTGACCGTTGTTCACGAGCTTGGAGAAATTAGTTTATTTGGAGTCGGTGCCGTGCGCGGCTTCTTTAGTCAACGGCACCGTGCGGCTAAATTGATTGTTGCGATGTATGAGATTGGGGTGCGTTGTTTCCCTATTGTCGCAATTGTAGGTTTGTTTACTGGCTTGGTGATGGGGCTACAGCTCTACTATACCTTGGTGAAATTTGGTGGCGAATCGGCATTGGGCACGGCGGTGGCGCTGTCGCTGATTCGCGAACTGGGGCCGGTGCTGACGGCGTTGATGGTGGTCGGACAGGCGGGTTCGGCGATGGCCTCTGAACTTGGTATCCAGCGCAATGATGAGCAAATTGATGCATTACAGACGTTGAGCATTGATCCTCGCGGGTATTTGGTCGGTCCAAGGCTGTTGGCAGCCTTATTCTGTTTCCCGATGCTGACTGCGGTATTTGATTTGATCGGTATCTTTGGTGGCTATGTCACTGGCAGCCTGTTGTTACATGTGGATAGTGGTGTTTATTGGAACCGTGTGTTTGAGACTGTGAGTTGGGCAGATGTGCGCGGCGGTTTTATCAAGGCAGTGGTATTTGGTTTAGTGACGATGGCAATTTGCACCTACCGCGGTTTTAATACGCATCGTAAAGCGTCATTTCCAGGTGTGCGCGGCGTGAGTGAATCAGCAACTCGGGCAGTCGTTTGGTCGAGCGTCATGGTACTCGCGACCGATTATTTAATCACTTCTTTTCTTCTATAATGGACGACGTTTTCCTCAAAATCCGCGGACTGAAAAAACATTTTGGCGCAGCCAAGGTGCTCGATGGTGTGAATCTAGATATTGTGCGTTCTTCGGTAACGACGATTATTGGTAAGAGTGGTATTGGTAAGTCGGTGTTATTAAAATGTATCGCGAATTTGCTAATACCTGATTGCGGTGAGATCGAGTTGGATGGTCAACCGATCGAGCAAAGGCGTCGTGGATCGAAGGTTAACGATGCGGTGACTTTCAGCTATATGTTTCAGAATAACGCGTTGTTCGATTCGATGACGGCGGCGGAGAATGTAGCATTGCCGTTGTTGGAAGCATCGAGCCTGAACAAGTCGGAAATTTGCGAGCGTGTCGACGCGATGTTGGCGCATTTGGAACTGACGGATTCGGCGCAGCGCTATCCCGGCGAGTTGTCTGGAGGAATGAAGAAGCGCGTAGCTCTGGCGCGTGCGCTGATTACGAACCCTCAGGTGGTGTTATTTGATGAGCCCACGACAGGCTTGGACCCAGAGCGTAAGTTTAGTGTATTTGAAATGATTGCAGATTATCGCGAACGTTTTGGCTTTACCGCGTTACTGGTGAGCCATGATATTCCAGAAGTTTTTGAAATAAGCGACCGTGTCGCGTGGCTGGACGAGGGAATCATTAAGTTTTTTGGCAAGCCATCTGAGTTGGATGCGGGTGCAGAATCGGCTCTTTCAGGCTTTTTGAGTAAGGCGAACTACGGGCGCAGTCAGGGATCTAAAAAATAGTGGAGAATGTGAGATATGAATAATCGCAAGATAGAATTTTTGGTTGGGTGCTTTGTGCTGGTTGGCTTCGCAGCCATTCTATATTTGGCCATTCAAGTGGGCAGTGCACGATTTTTCGGCAACGATAGCTACGTATTAGAGGCGCGGTTCCGAAGCACTAGCGGTGTGAACGCTGGAAGTCGTGTGGAGATTGCTGGAGTACGTGTTGGCACGGTTCGATCGATCATATTGGATGATGATTTTTATTCAATCGTGACGCTGGAACTGCCGAATGATCTGACCCTGGATGATGATACGATCATCTCGGTGAAGACGGCGGGTTTGATTGGCGACCGCTATTTAAATGTTTCACCTGGCGGATCCGGCTTCCCGCTGGAGCCGGGCGATATGGTTGTTGATACGGAATCCGCTTTGGACATCGAAAGTTTAATTAGCCGTTTTGCCCTCGGTGGTATTGACGGAGAGAAAGAATAACTTATGCATTTTAGGATGAATTTTCTAAGTTTGATCGCAAGTGTGGCTTTGTTCGCAGTACTGCCAGTGCAGGCGAATGAGAAGGCGAAGCTGGCAACTACCATGGAGGCGACCTTGGATATTATGTATCTGGATGTTTATAAGGACTATACCAGTGCACAGCGGCAGGATGCGGTTCGAGCAATCGTTGAGGATCAGTATGACCTGGAGGTGCTGATTCGGCGTGCGATGGCGCGTAACTGGAGTTTGTTGACGGCTGGTGAGCAGATGCAGGTTCGCAATCTCATAGACCAGTTAATTATTAAGAGTTTTGTGGAGGGCATGGCAGGTAAAGATCGGCCAATCTTGGACTGTGGAGCTGTGATTGAGGTGACTAGTAAACGTATCGAAGTGCCGGTCGTAATTAGCTTTCCGAGTGGTAAGACTTTTAATGTGTTATACCGTTTAGGCTTGTTGAAAACGGGCTGGCAGATCTATGATATTGTAGCTGAGGATATCAGCTTGGTGTCAAATTACCGTCAACAGTTTGATGATCATTTTCGTAAGGAAAATGGCGCACAATTAATCGAGAAATTAGAAAAACTTTTAAAACAGGAGGAATTGGATGTCACAACGATCATATTATAAACCCTTGTTTCTGCAGTACTGTGCGTTCGCGCTCACTCTTTGCGTGAGCCTGAAGATTGGATTAGCTGAGGGTGTGTACAACTACCTTACCGAGGAAGAACTGTACGGCGACTTTGAAGAGGAACTGATAGTGGTGCGTGACCCGCTGGAGTCAGTCAACCGGCTGACGTTTAAGTTCAACGATTTCATTTATATGAATGTGGTGAAACATATCGCTGAGGGCTATCAGAAGGTGACTCCTGACGCCGTAGAGCGTGGGGCCTCAAACTTTTTTAAGAACTTAGGCTATCCGGTACGTCTTGCTGGAAACCTTTTACAGGGTCGCATAAAAGGTGGATGGCTCGAAACAGAGCGTTTTGCAGTGAATACTACCTTGGGCGTCGTCGGGGTGTTGCCTGCCGCGAATCGTTTTGATCGTCTACTGCCGCTCAAATCTGAAGATATTGGGCAAGCCTTTGGGGCTTGGGGAATCGGTGAGGGGCCTTATTTGGTATTACCTCTGTTGGGACCTTCAAATCTACGGGATCTGTTTGGTATGGTCGGAGACCGTGCTGTCAATCCTTTGAAAGAGCCTTACAGCATGATTGGCGACTCTGGAGTACGGACCGCGTACAGTGTGACTAGTTTTGTGGTGAAGAGTCCGACTTTAATGGGTACTTACTCGCAGATGAAAGACGGTGCGGTGGATCCTTATAGCGCGATGAAAAATGGCTATTCGCAAATGCGCCGTGGAGTGATTGAGGAGTAGTCGCATACGAGGCCCATCATTACTTTGTGCGTGTGCGTCGCTCTTCCTCGAATGAAAGATCATCGCAATCTGCTGTTCGATTGGCATGTAGCTCGTCAGGTAGGCACATGTAGTAAATCATTAACCAGCAGCCCCAGCTGAAGCGGTAGAGCAGCACTGGCAGTAATAGAGCCCCAGTGGCGGCAATCGTCAAGGTGAGCTTGGTGGCAATGTAACCGAAGAAGCCCAGCAGCAGTGTCGGTAACACAAAGGTAAAAACGGCGACTGCGTAATTGATACATAGCGGGCCGAGATAGTAACCGTCGCCTCGTTCGATTCGCATGCCGCAATTTGAACAATAACGATGGATGCGCAGGCGCGTTTTGAAGAGTTTAGTCTGGCCGCAGTTGGGGCACTGGCAGCGTAGTCCACGCATCAATAACTGGCGGCGTGTGACATGCGGGGTTGGCTGAAGCTGAAATTCTTCCATGGCGTGTCAGGTATGTCTAGCTAATGAAATAGTGTTCGAAATTGCTGGCGACTTGTTGTCTTAGAAATTCGATCGGTGTGGCGCGAAGATCTGCAATGGCGGTATAGCCATCAATGAGGGTGGCAGGGTGTGTGAGTGCGTGTCCGCTAACAGAATTTGGGAGATCGAAGCTTCGCAGTCCCGTTGCTGGTAGCATGTCGGGCGCATCGGTTTCGATCAGTAGTCGCTCTGCTGGCACGGCGCAAATACGTTCAGGTGTTTTCGATTTTCTGGTTCTGAGTTGTCCGGCGTTGAACGAGAAATAGGCACCAAGCTCAACCAACTCAGGGATCAATTCGACCGGACCGTTATAGGCGTGGAGGTGAAAGCCGCGCTTGGGCAGTGTATCGCTGCGCACTATTTCCATCAGCGGGCCAATGGCTTTAAGGCAGTGGATCGAGACTGGCAGATTGCGCTGAGTGGCTTGAGCAAGTTGCCAGCGAAAAGCGAGCTGTTGCTGCTCAAGATCGTGGCCTTCAATCCATTGATCCAGGCCCACCTCGCCGATGACTCGGGCACCGCGATCCAGCGCCCTCAGGAATTGTGCCTGCCAGTCAGTTGCTGCATCGTTCACTTGCCACGGGTGCATGCCAATGGCGGGAATCATCTGTGGATCTGATTTTGCGAGTTCCAGAACTGCAGGCCAATCGTTGGGAGAGGTGCCGTTGACGACGGCATACTTCAGGTTGATCTTCTCTAAGTCATTACTGATCTGCTGCCAGTCTTGTCGCAACGCTGGGGCGGCGAAATGAGCGTGTGCGTCGTAGAGTGGGGCGGCCATTGCTGATGAGACGCGTTGGAATTGGCAAAGCGACAAGAGTGTCGCTTCTACGCTATTACGAGTCTGTCAAACAGGATTGTGCGAATCGTTGGATCGACTCGACGATACGGCTCAAGCCATTGCGTCGATTAGGGGAAAGGTGCTGTGTGATACCAACTTCACCGAGGAATTCAGCATCGGCGGCAATGATTTCTTCGGGCTTTGCATCGCTGTAGAAATTGCACAGTAGTTCAGCGATTCCTTTAACAATTGCTGAGTCAGATTCGGAGCGAAACGAGCACAAACCATCCTTAAATGCCGGCACGACCCAGAGCTGTGACATACAACCCTCAATTTTGAAGCTATCAATGCGCAGGTCTTCGGTTAGTCCTGCAGCCTTTTTGCCGCGGTCAACGATATAGCCGAGACGTTCATAGGCGTCGGGAATCAAGGTGATCTCTTCGACGAGCGCGTCTTGTTTTGCTTTTAAGGTCATGATTTCTAAGAATGTTGATTAATTCATAAGCATTTCGAAAATTGAAGCGAGCAATTTGTGGGCCGGGATCGTGGCATCTGAGAGGCAACGGCTCCCTGATGGAAGGCTTGTTTGAGCAATTGACCGCGATAGGAGTGTGGGCGACTCGCCCACATTGATCCTTTGTTGCTGCAAAGGAGGGCGAGTCGCCCTCGCTCCTTTAATCACTAATCGTCGATGGCCATTAAAAAAGGTTCATCGTCATTTACCGGGGAAATACCACTCTGGCCTAATGTGGCGCCATTCTGTTGGGGAGGGTCGACCTCCGTGTCGCCCGCCAGCGGTTTAGAAATATCATGAAAATCTAAGATTCTCTATCGGCTGTTAGTTATGTCTGCCACTCCCGTATCGATACCAGACGACACGGAGGTCGTCCCTCCCAAGAGCCAGAAGCGAACCACCGTCCATCTATGCCTTTCCCACTAATCGACAATGGCCATTAAAAAAGCCCGACGGATAACCGTCGGGCTTGGTGATAATTCAATCTGAGGGACGCTTAAAGTGTGCCAGCGTAAACCGCGTTTTCGCCCAGCTCTTCCTCGATGCGAAGGAGTTGGTTGTATTTTGCGATACGGTCAGAACGGCTCATGGAACCAGTCTTGATCTGTCCAGCGTTCGTCGCAACCGCGATATCCGCGATGGTGACGTCTTCTGTTTCACCGGAACGGTGTGAGATCACAGAGTTGTAGCCGTTTGCCTTGCCGAGCTCGATTGCTTCGAGTGTTTCGGTGAGTGTGCCGATTTGGTTGACCTTAACGAGGATCGAGTTGGCTACGCCGAGATCGATACCCTTTTGTAGGAACTTAACGTTGGTGACGAAAAGATCGTCGCCGACGAGCTGCACCTTGTCGCCGATCGCGTCTGTGAGAGCCTTCCAGCCGTCCCAGTCGTTTTCGTCGCAACCGTCTTCGATCGAATCGATTGGGTATTTCTCAGAGAGCTCTTGTAGGTAGGCTGCTTGCTCTGCGGAGTTGCGCTTTGCGCCGCCTTCGCCTTCGAACTTAGCGTAGTCGTAGACGCCGTTTTCGAAGAACTCAGAGGCAGCACAGTCGAGTGCGAATGTGATGTCTTTTCCAACACCAACTTCGTAGCCAGCGGCTTCAACTGCTTTAGTCAATGTGTCGAGTGCATCTTCTGTACCGTCGAACTTGGGAGCGAAACCACCTTCGTCACCCACCGCTGTGCTGAGTCCACGATCGTGGAGCACCTTTTTGAGGCTGTGGAAGCACTCAGCACCCATGCGAACTGCTTCGCTAAATGTCGCTGCGCCGATCGGGCGGATCATGAACTCTTGGAACGCGATAGGTGCGTCAGAGTGTGAACCACCGTTGATGACGTTCATCATTGGCACTGGCAGAACCTTTGCATTGGGTCCACCGATGTATTTGTAAAGAGGAAGACCAAGTGCGTCTGCTGCTGCGTGAGCAACTGCAAGGGAGACACCGAGCATGGCGTTGGCCCCGAGCTTGGCCTTGTTGGCAGTGCCGTCTAGTTCCAGCATGATCTTGTCGATGGTGAGCTGGTCACAAGCATCGAACCCGATCAATTCGGGAGCGATGACGTTGTCAACATTGTCAACGGCCTTAAGGACGCCCTTGCCGAGGAAGCGAGCTTTGTCGCCATCACGAAGCTCTACAGCTTCGTGCTCACCAGTGCTAGCACCAGATGGGACGGCTGCACGGCCAACGATGCCGGACTCGAGTTCGACGTCGACTTCAATGGTAGGATTGCCGCGCGAGTCAATGATTTCGCGGGCGCGGATGTCTGTGATGATTGTGCTCATAATAAAGCGGTATATTTCTAGATGAGATGAATTGCCCTGCCTCCGTTTAATCAGTCTAAGCGGATAATCGGACAGCGCGATAGTTGTTGTGCACTCTACAGCGGGACTGTCAATGCTTCCTAGATAAGACTGCTTAATGATCTGGAAATGGCTGACTAGTAAATAAGCCAGGCTAATTTTACTGATTCCTGTGATAAGGCCTTGGTTGCGTTACCCTTTGTATGTCGAGGTGCAGTGAAGAGTTTGCTTACAAAAAAACGCACAGGCGTTTGCCTGTGCGTTTTGAGAAAGAGCTTGTTCGAGCAACTAACTACTGTGTTTGTTGCTGGTAGTAGCTGAGACGCTGTTGCCATTGACCAGCCAGTGGCGAGTCGTTGATTTGTGCGGCGAAGCTTTCAAATTCTGCGCTGCGACCCGCGGTGTCGGCTTCGACTGCGAGATGGTAGGCGGCTTCGGCGCGTGCGGCTTCGGCGAGGCTGCTGTCCGCAGTAATGGCATTGAGCTTGGCAAGGCCTTCGTCTGTACTGCCGTTTTGGTAGAGTGCAAACGCTTGCCCGAGTTGAGCGCGGCCGGCGAGTGCTGGCTCTGTCAGTGCGGCGGCAGCCAAATTGTAGAATTCGAGTGCTTTCTCGTAGTCTTCAGCTGTGTAAGCGGCGTCAGCAGTGCTGAGTGCGGCAAATCCACCGAGTGCTTTGTTGCTATTGGCTTTGGCGAAGTCTGCGAGTGTTTCACTGGCGTTGGCTTCAGCATATTCGGCTTGGAGGGCTATTTCTGAGCGGTCCTTGAAGATGCGTAAGCTTTGGTAACCAGCGACAACCAGTAGCAGCACAGTGATGCAGCCAATTAGGAAGCTCTTGTTCTCCATCCAGTAGATGCTGACGCGGTCTTCGAAAGAGATCTCCGCAGACTCTTCGAGATCGATGAGGTGGCGTTCGTCGATAACCTCGTCTTCGGGCATGAGAGGGTTTTTGTGTTTCTTTTTTGGTGGGTGATTCATGGAAATTAATGGCTAATGATTGATGAATAATGGGTAATGACTGATATTTAGCTATTATCAATTAGCAATCAGTCACTGCGACGGAGTCGCTAGTCGAAGACGACGGTTTTGTTGAGGTAAACTAGAATGCGGTTGTCGAGATGAAGACGGATCGCTTGGGCAAAGACGGATTTTTCGAGGTCTTTTCCTTTGCGAACCAGATCAAGCACTGAGTTGCGGTGATTGATCCGCGTAACGTCTTGGTGAATAATTGGGCCTTCGTCAAGGTCTGCTGTGGCGTAGTGCGCTGTGGCCCCGATAAGTTTGACGCCCCGAGTGTGCGCTTGGTGATAGGGCTTGCCGCCAGCAAATGCAGGCAGGAAAGAGTGGTGAATGTTGATCACGGGGCAGCCTGCCTTGTTCAGGAAGTCGTCAGAGAGCACTTGCATGTAGCGCGCCATCACGACGAGGTTGGCATTGTGCGAGTGCACGATCTCGAGCTGCGTGGTCTCGGCTTCGGCCTTCGTGTCTTTGGTCACGGGCACGTGGTAGAACGGGATGCCGTAAGTTTCGGCGTCCGTTTTGAGTGCTTCGTGGTTGGAAATGATGCATGCAAGTTCGCCTGCCATTTCGCCAGATCGGAAACGCAAGATCGTGTCGTGGAAACAATGATCGATTTTAGAAACGAACAGGGCGACTTTGGGGCGATCCGCCGATTTCGCGACTTTGACCGTCATGCCGAGCTCTTCGTGGGCAAATTTCTCAAAGGCCGCAGCCTCTTCGTCGATTTGACCAGATGGGGTCCATTCTACGCGTTGGAAGAAAATATTCGCTTCCTGATCTTTATGTTGATCGGCGTGATGAATGTTGCTGCCACGTAAAAAGATCCAACTCGACACGCGCGAAACGAGACCGGGTTGATCCGGCCCGTGGAGCAGTGCGATAATTGTTGGGGCTTTCATTTATGAAGAGTGTAATTCTTCTCTTTATCATAATCTCCTATCTCTGTAGGAATGATGATTCAGAGTCGGATCAAAAGCAGAGGCGAAATTAGCGTGGATTGGCTTCTTGGCTGTAAGACTGAATCGAACGCACCTCGTAGCCCTTCTCGCGCAGTGATTTGATGCCTTCGACTGCTGCAGAGGCGGCCGAGATCGTCGTCATGATGCAGATGTTGTGCTTCACGGCTTCGGTGCGGATCATGTTCTCGTTTTGGCGAGGCACGGTGCCTTGCGGTGTGTTAACGATCAGCGAGACCTTGTTGTTCTTGATCAAGTCGATCACGTTCGGGCGACCTTCGCTGAGGCGGCAGACGTGCTTCACTTCAATGCCGTTGGCTTTGAAGAGCTTGCCAGTGCCTGCTGTGGCGATGATGCCGAAGCCGAGTTCGCTGAGTCCGCGAGCAATTTCAACGGCGCGCTCTTTGTCGTAGTCTTTCACGCTAATGAAGACGTCGCCAGAGTCGGGCAGTGCTGGCTTTGCTGCCATTTGTGATTTTGCAAAGGCAACGCCGAGATCCTTATCGAGCCCCATGACCTCGCCAGTCGAACGCATTTCTGGGCTCAACATGACTGGAGCGCCTGGGAAGCGGTTGAATGGGAACACGGATTCTTTGACCGCCCAATAAGGAGGAATGATTTCTTTGGTAAAGCCGAGGTCTACTAGCTTTTCGCCGGCCATGATACGGGAAGCGAGCTTCGCGAGTGGCACGCCGATCGCCTTGGAGACGAATGGTACGGTACGGGAGGCACGTGGGTTGACTTCAATGATGTAGAGTTCGTCGTCCTTGATCGCGTATTGCACGTTCATTAGGCCGACCACTTCGAGCTCTTTCGCTAGCGAATAGGTAGCTTGGCGAACGGTTTCGAGGATCTCTTCGGAGAGCGTGTGTGGTGGCATCACCATGGTCGCATCGCCAGAGTGCACACCTGCGAACTCTACGTGTTGCAGCATACCACCGATCACGGTTGTTTCGCCGTCGGAAATACAGTCCACATCGAGCTCGTAAGCATCTTCGAGGAACTTATCGAGTAGCACTGGAGTGCCGGGGGCGACGTCGAATACTTCGCGGACGATCTGCTTCATTTCGTTCATGTCGTAGACGATGAACATGCCGCGTCCACCGAGGACGAAGGAAGGGCGAAGTAGAATCGGGAAGCCGATTTCACCAGCGAGTTCGTAGGCTTGCTCTTGCGAGTTGGCGATACGGTTGTCTGGTTGCTTGAGGCCAACACGGTCGAGGATGTCGCGGAAGAGGTTGCGGTCTTCTGCTGCGTCGATCATCGAAGGCGATGTGCCGATGATGTTTACGCCGTGTGCTTCGAGTTCGGTTGCGAGATTGAGTGGTGTTTGACCGCCGAATTGGACGATCACACCGTCACAGCCGGACTGTGTGTAAATTTCTAAAACGTCTTCGAGTGTAAGTGGTTCGAAGAAAAGCTTGTCGGATGTATCGTAGTCAGTCGAAACGGTTTCTGGGTTCGAGTTGACCATGATGGTTTCGAAGCCTGCCTCGCGAAGTGCGAAGGAGGCGTGCACGCAGCAATAGTCAAACTCGATGCCTTGGCCGATGCGATTCGGGCCACCGCCGAGAATCATGATCTTTTTCTTGTCGCTCTTAGCGATTTCGTTTTCGGAACCGTAAGAGGAGTAATAGTAAGGTGTGAACGCTTCGAACTCAGCCGCGCAAGTATCTACGAGGCGGAAGTTTGTTAGCACGCCGAGCTTTTCACGACGCTTACGCACGGCTTGGCGGTTAGAATGAACCAAGTCAGCGATCAATGCATCACTGAATCCGGCTTCCTTGGAAGTTTTCATTAGCTCAGTATCTAGCTTTGCGAGGCTGCTCTTGCGCAGGTCACCTTCGATTTCAACCAGCTCACGGAGTTGGCTAATAAACCAAGGGTCGAGTGCGCAGGTATCGAAGATTTCTTCATCAGTCATTCCATTGAGGAATGCATGACGCAGCCAGAAGACGCGTTCGCAAGTCGGAATCGCGATGCCTTCGCGGATCGCCTGCATGTCGGTGATCTTTTCTTGGAATTTAGCTGGGCCAACAAAGCCTTTGGCACCGATTTCGAGTGAGCGCAGTGCTTTCTGAAACGACTCCTTAAAGGTGCGCCCGATTGCCATGGCTTCACCGACAGACTTCATTGCAGACGTTAAAGTGGTGTCCGCTCCTGGGAATTTCTCAAATGTGAAGCGAGGAATCTTGGTGACGACGTAGTCGATGGTCGGCTCAAAGCTGGCCGGCGTCTTCTGAGTGATGTCGTTGCTAAGTTCGTCGAGGCTGTAACCAACTGCGAGTTTCGCAGCGATCTTAGCGATCGGGAAGCCTGTTGCCTTTGATGCGAGAGCTGACGAGCGAGAGACACGCGGATTCATCTCAATCACGACCATACGGCCATTCTTCGGGTTGACGGAGAACTGGATGTTTGAACCACCAGTTTCGACGCCAACTTCGCGGATACATGCAAAGGATGCGTCGCGCATAAGTTGATACTCCTTGTCGGTCAACGTCATCGCAGGAGCGACTGTGATTGAGTCGCCAGTGTGGACGCCCATTGGGTCAAAGTTTTCAATCGAGCAAATCACCACGCACTGATCCTTGTGGTCGCGCATGATTTCCATCTCGTATTCCTTCCACCCGAGTAGGCACTCTTCGACGAGCACTTCGGTGGTGGGGGATAGGTCGAGACCATTCTGCACCATCTTCTCGTATTCTTCGCGGTTGTAGGCGATGCCTCCACCGGAACCGCCGAGCGTAAAACTGGGGCGAATAATAATCGGAAAATCGCCGATGGTGTTGTCGGCAGCTTCAATCGCTTCGGCCAGTGTGTGGACCGTTTCGGATCGTGCTACGTCGAGGCCGATCTTGAGCATCGCTTGCTTGAAAATATCACGCGCCTCGCCCTTGATGATGGCTTCTGGCTTCGCGCCAATCATTTCGACGCCATACTTCTTAAGTATGCCGGCATCATGTAGATCCATCGAAAGGTTCAGCCCAGTTTGACCCCCGAGCGTCGGAAGTAGGGCGTCTGGGCGCTCTTGGTCGATGATTTTTTCGAGTGCATCCACTGTAAGTGGTTCGATGTAAGTGACATCGGCGAACTCTGGGTCCGTCATGATGGTCGCTGGGTTACTGTTTACGAGGACGACTTTGTAGCCTTCTTCGCGCAGCGCTTTACAAGCTTGAGTGCCTGAATAGTCGAATTCACAGGCTTGGCCGATAACGATCGGGCCGGAACCAATGATAAGAATTGTCTGAATGTCGGTGCGTTTTGGCATAAATTGGTCGAAAGGGTGGATTTTTTGCACTCTCATGCAAGCACGAAGACGCGACAGATTAGTGGGAAAGTCATTTTTTTTCGCGTCGCAATTTTACACTTGGGCTGTTGTCATAAATATTAGTTTATACGCTAATTATTTTTTATGACCCAAAACAAGAAATCAGTCATCTTTGTCGCCATCGTTTTAATTGTCTTGATGGTAATGCCTGTGATCGTGCTCATGGTTTCCAAAGGAGGTGATTCGGCTGCGGCAAATCGAGTAGACATGTCGATCCCTACAGGCGGCCAAAGCGTCGAGGCAGTCAACTATGATCTGCGTCAACTGGCGGAACGTGCGGAGGAGTTGCTAAGCGAAGATTTGGCAGCCGCACTGCGAAGGGGCGATGTGTCACTCGATTTTATGGCGGCGTTAAACAAGGATCTTGATAAGGCGCGGGACGCGTTAGCGGCAGGAAAAATCGAAAAAGCCGAGCAATATTACAGCACTGTGGTGGACGCGGCGAATGCACAGCTCGGTGCTTTGGCAGTGGCCGAGACGGCCCGCGTTCTGGATAAATCGACCTATGCGGAACTTAAGCGCCTCGAATACTTAAGGACTGCCTTTGAAAATACTTATCGTGAAGCGGTGGAGACATACAACCAGGGATTGCGTGATTTGAATGCCGGCAATTATCAAGAGAGTGTCGATGGCTTTGAAATGACGAGTGCGATTCTGGGCGATTTGGAAGGTCGCTCAGTCCAGCAAGTTGGTGGGATGTTGGAAGCCGCGAATGCCGCATTAGCAGAGTTGGATCTAGTCGCAGCTCGATCCGCATTTGAAAAAGTGCAGCAAATCGATTCCGCAAATA
>Ga0066605_10000602_pt1 | contig 23693 bp, 18 predicted proteins | sample SaaInlLV_DNA_10m_FD_60385 | JGI IMG/M metagenome (GOLD analysis project Ga0066605, IMG submission 60385) | Marine microbial communities from expanding oxygen minimum zones in the Saanich Inlet - SI075_LV_DNA_10m | ecosystem: Environmental > Aquatic > Marine > Unclassified | place: British... | reverse complement strand
ATTTTCACAGCATCAAGAGACACAGAAGCCTGATTTGTAACACCACCTTCAACTGCTATACCTTCAGCATCTAACTCTTGGAAAGTACCATAAACCAAATCTTTCTCTTGCACTTTATCTGGACTCGACATTTTACCGTAACGCTTCGCTATGTCTTCTGCGTATCGGTCTATCATTACATCATCAGCCTTAATGTTGTAATAATCGATTTTATTCTTTTTTGAAATTTTTAATTCAAAACTAGGTGATAAACCCAATTCATATTCAAAGACAAAATCTTCTTGATGTTCCCAGTCAATTTGCTCAGCTTCTTTAGGTAATGGATTACCTAAAATATCTAACTTTTCGTCAATGATATACTTTGTAAGAGAATCTGAAATAATTTTATTAATTTCTTCAACTTTAACTGGGATGCCGTAACGTTTTTTAACAACGCCCATAGGCACTTTACCTTTACGAAAACCTGGCATATCTGCAGTTTTACGATAATCTGCTAAAACAGAATCAACACGTTCTTGATAATCAGTTAGTGATAATTCTATTTTCAATATTGCGTTAAGAGAATCTATGTTTTGTTTAGAAATATTCATTAACATTTTTTTTGTTGGTTAAACCCTGTAAATGAAGCTATTAAAATTGAATTTAATCGAAATTGGGCGCAAATATACGTATTTTTTAAAGAGATATTCATAATGAATTAAATTATTACAAGAGTAAATGCAATATAAATACAACCCTTTTTAAATAGAACGAAATAATAAAATAGCATTTTGTGAACTGTCTTTAAATCTTATCTTTACAACGCAAAAATTTCTATCATGAAAAACTTAATATCGCTAATAGTACTGTTTCTTTTTAGTACATCTCTTTGCGCTCAAAAAAAGTCAAAATTTAACACAATGGATAAAAACATCTCTAAACACGAGACAAGGTGGGATGGGAGTATTAGTTATGGAAACACTATATTCATTGGAGATTTAAGTAAGACCTCATCTACAAAATACGTTCCCAATGTAGCTTTAGCGATAAAATTTAACAAAGAATACAATCCAGAAACCTCACTTCAACTGAGTATCATTACAGGAAAAAATAGTGGTGAAAATGCACCAACAAGCCCTAACATACCTTCAATAAACTTCAGAAGTCAATACACACAAGGTTATATAGCTTACCGAAAAGCAATTACACCAACTGGCATTCAAATTCCTCAATTACATCTTCATGCTGGAATTGGATTCTATTATGCTGATGCAAATAGAACTTGGACATTAAACGGAGCAGTGGCTGACCTTTCAGATGAAGTTTCATCTTTAGTTTTCCCATTAGGATTAGAACTTAGTTATTACATTAAAGAAGAGTGGGGGATGGTACTCGGAATTGCCAACAACATCTTTACTCGTGACGATATTGACTTATACGAAAACAATGATAATATAGACCAACAATTAATCATTAATCTAGGTATTTGCTATTCTTTTAATTAACATTAGAAATATTAAATCACTAAAAAACACCCAAAACAACCTATGAATAAGGGGAACCCGGTACTTTTAAAACAATTTATAAAAGAAAACGCGTCACTCCACGGTGATAATTCCGAAGCTATATTAAAAATTTTAATTGCGGTACAAAAAGCATCCACAAAGGTACATACTACAATTAATAAAGCCGGCTTAGAAGATATCTTAGGTGCAGTAGGTGGTGAAAACATTCAAGGTGAACAAGTTCAAAAATTAGATCTATTTGCTAATGATCAATTTATAAAAAAACTAAAAGACATTGATCACGTCGCAGCAATTGCAAGTGAAGAAAATGAAGAAATTATTCCCTTAAACGACACAGGAGAATACTTATTTGCCACAGACCCTTTAGATGGTTCTTCAAATATTGATGTCAATATTTCTGTAGGCACAATCTTCTCAGTATTTAAAAGAACTAGAAAAGGAACGCCAAAGAAAGAAGAATTTAATCGCTACGGATACGAGCAAGTATTAGCAGGTTATGTTCTCTATGGAACGTCTACTGTTTTAGTATATACTTGTGGGAATGGGGTCCATGCATTTACATTCGACACAAACATAAATTCATTTGCCCTAACACATGCCTCTATCAAAACACCTAAAAAAGGAACTATTTTCTCTATAAATGAAGGAAACTATAATACTTTGGAGAAAGGAGTACAAGATTATATAGCCTATTGCAAAAAATTGAACAGCGAAAAAAAACGTACTAATACTGCAAGATTTATTGGCTCGTTAGTAGCAGACTTTCATAGAAACATGCTCAAAGGAGGTATTTTTATTTACCCTGCAACAGCAGATGCTCCCGAAGGCAGATTAAGACTATTATATGAATGTAACCCAATAGCAATGATTGCAGAACAAGCTGGTGGAATTGCAACTTGGGGCAAGGATCGACTATTAGATATTAAATCTAAAGATATTCATCAAAGAACACCATTTTTCACTGGATCTAAAGAAATGATGGAAAAAGCTATAACTTATTTAGATTAAATAGACTCCTATCAGAATAAAGATCTTGGTTCGGTTATTAAAATGAAAAAAAGTGAACTATTTAATGGTTATTTAGAGAGTCTTCAAGACAAAAAAATCCTTGAACATCTAAACCAATACAAATCAATTCATTTAAATGGATTAACCGGTTCTCTAGCTTCTATAATAGGGGCTGCTTGTTTTAAATCATCGGAAAAAGCATCTATTTTCATTTTAAATGATAAAGAAGAAGCCGCCTATTTTCACAACGACTTGGAACAATTCATTCCAGAGAATGACCTACTCTTTTACCCAGGCTCATATCGTCGCCCTTATCAAATTGAGGAAACAGATAATGCCAATATTCTAATGAGAGCAGAAGTACTAAATAGACTTAGTTCTCGGAGAAAACCTTCATGTATTGTTACCTATCCAGATGCCATTTTTGAAAAAGTCATTACAAAAAAAGAACTCAATAAAAACACCTTAAAACTATCAGTAGGAGAAGGTATAAGTATAGACTTTTTAAATGAAACCATGTTTGAATATGGTTTCGAATACTCTGATTTTGTTTCAGAGCCAGGACAATTTGCCATTCGGGGTGGCATTGTAGATGTATTCTCATTTTCGAACGAACATCCTTACCGTATAGAATTTTTTGGTGATGAAGTGGAAAGCATTCGAAGCTTTAACATCAATACACAATTATCAATTCAAGAAGTCAAGAAGCTTAACATCATTCCTAATGTAGAAGATAAAGGCATAACAGAATCCAGAGTTTCATTCATGAATTACTTGGGAAACAATGCTCATATTTGGATAAAAGACAAAGCTTTTTGTAATGCACAATTAGATAAATTATACCAAAAAGCTGAAGAAAGCTACAAAGATATTAAAGGTCAAATAAAGCATCTCACCCCACAAGAGCTCTTTATTAATTCAAAAGTATTTAGTTCAGTAATTCAAGACTTTCAAATCGTTTCATTTGGAATGCACAATGAAGATGACTCAAAAGAAATACAATTTGAATCCACTTTTCAACCTAGCTTTAACAAGCAATTTGATTTGATTATCGAACATTTTAATCAGAAAACTAAAGAAGATTACGAGAATATAATACTGTGTTCAACTTTAAAGCAAGAAGAACGTTTTCAAAATATCTTTGAAAAAATTGACGCAAACTTTAGGTTTACAACGATGCTACTCCCACTGCACGAAGGGTTTATAGATCATCAAAACAAAATACTTTGTTACACAGACCACCAACTTTTTGAACGTTACCATAAGTTTAAACTAAAATCAGCAAAACAATACAAAAAAACCATCACGTTAGATGAAATTACAAACCTAGAAATTGGCGATTTTGTAACCCATATAGATCATGGTATTGGCAAATTTGGCGGACTTCAAAAAATAGATGTCCAAGGAAAAAAACAAGAAGCTATAAAACTTATTTATAGAAACAACGACTTACTTTATGTAAGCATACATGCACTTCATAAAATTAGCAAATACAATAGCAAAGAAGGTACCGCTCCAAAAATCCATCAACTAGGTTCTCCTCAATGGGCCAAAACAAAAAATAAAACTAAAACTAAAATCAAAACCGTTGCATATGATTTGATTAAGTTATATGCCAAGCGAAAAGCTGCAAAAGGTTTTGCATACAGCCCAGATAATTATTTACAATATGAATTGGAAGCAAGCTTTATATATGAAGACACGCCCGACCAACTAAAAACAACACAGGCTGTAAAAAAAGATATGGAGTCTGACATCCCTATGGATCGATTAGTTTGCGGTGATGTAGGGTTCGGTAAAACAGAAATTGCAATAAGAGCAGCATTTAAAGCAGTTTGTGACAACAAGCAAGTAGCCATACTTGTACCAACAACCATTCTAGCCCTTCAACATTATAAAACATTACGGAAGCGCTTAAAAGACTTCCCCTGTAAGGTTGATTATATCAATCGTTTTAAAACAGCAAAACAGCAAAAAGAAACCTTACAAAATTTAGCAGACGGAAAAGTAGACATCATTATTGGCACACACCGACTTGTTGGTAAAGATGTAAAATTTCTTGATTTAGGTTTACTCGTTATTGATGAAGAACAAAAGTTTGGTGTGAGTGTAAAAGACAAACTAAAAACTATCAAAGCAAACATAGACACCCTAACCCTAACAGCTACACCTATCCCCAGAACGCTTCAATTCTCTCTGATGTCAGCAAGAGACTTATCAATCATAAAAACGGCGCCACCCAACCGACTTCCTGTACAAACTGAAAACATAGGCTTTAATGAAGAAACTATTCGAGATGCAATACAATATGAGGTTTCAAGGGGTGGACAAGTATTCTTTATACACAATCGTATAGAGAACATTCAAGAAGTAGCTGGAATGATTCAACGACTTTGTCCAGACATTAAAATAGGCATAGGTCATGGACAAATGGAAGGGCCTAAATTAGAACGTTTGATGCTGGACTTTATAGAAGGTGAATTCGACTTACTGGTTTCTACAACAATTATAGAAAGTGGTCTAGATATTCCAAATGCAAACACCATCATCATTAACAATGCGCAAAATTTTGGATTAAGTGATCTTCACCAAATGAGAGGAAGAGTTGGACGATCTAATAAAAAAGCATTTTGCTACCTTATAACCCCTCCTAGAATAAGCATGAGCGAAGAGGCAAGAAAACGTATTCTAGCTCTAGAACAACATTCTGAACTTGGTGCAGGATTTAATATTGCCATGCGTGATCTTGAAATTCGAGGCGCTGGTGACATACTCGGTGCCGAGCAATCGGGGTTCATTTCGGATATTGGATTTGAAATGTATAAGAAAATTCTATCAGAAGCAATAAAAGAACTAAAAGAAACTGAATTCAAAGGCCTTTATAAAAAAGAAGAATCAGATTCTTTTATTATAAATGAATGTCAAATTGAAACAGATATGGAAATCTTAATCCCAGATCATTATGTAAATTCTATTTCTGAAAGACTACAACTTTATAAAGATTTAAACACAATTGTAAACCAAGACGAACTGATGATTTTTGAAGAACAAATGACAGATCGATTTGGAACAATACCTCCAGAAGTTGAAAAACTTTTTCATTCTATACAATTGCGATGGCTTGCAAAAGAACTGGGCTTCGAAAAAATCATTCTTAAAGCCAATAAAATGATTGCTTATTTTATTGCAAATCCAAAATCATCTTTCTTCCAATCAGAACAATTTGGGCATATTCTAAAATACATACAGTTCAATCCTAAATCTTGTCAGATGAAAGAAAGAAACAATAAATTAAGTTTGGTCTTCGAAAATGTATGTGAAATAAATACAGCCGTAAATCATCTAAAGATGATTAGAAATTGATACTTCTGAAAAATATGATTTAACAATCTAAACCTGAGGCTGAACTCCTAATTGCTTTAGCATCCTATAATGAGAATAAACTGCTTCTAAATAAGTCTTATTACAATTATAAATAAGACCATATTCCTCTACTGTAGCTCTCACGATATCAGATATATTATCATAATGTATGTGACAGATGTTTGGAAAAAGATGGTGCTCAATTTGAAAATTTAAACCGCCTACAAACCAAGTAATTAACTTCGAATTTTTAGCAAAATTGGCAGTCGTTTTAAGCTGATGAATCATCCATTCATTTTCCACCTTACCTTCTTCTGAAGGTACCGGAAATGAAACACCTTCTACAACATGAGCCAATTGAAATGTAACCGTTAAGATGAATCCAGCAACCAGATTCATAACAAGCCAACCTGACAGGATTTGCCACCAAGAAAATGGAGAAAAGATGATTGGCAAAACAAAAATGAAAGACCAATAAAACATTTTATAAATAACTAACTTTCTGAATTGTTTGGCTTTATCAAGTTTTCCATCAGGACTCATACCCAACTTGGTAAATCTTCTGTATTGCACAAAATCAAAAACTGCCCAAAGAAGGGTCCCTAATGAATAAAGAAAAAAAGCGTAAATGTGCTGAAACTTATGGCTTCGCATCCATTTTTGTTCTGAAGAGAGCCTCAAATATGGATCTTGATGAATATCGCCATCTAAGCCATCAATATTGGTATATGTATGGTGGAAAATATTATGTTGGACTTTCCAATTATAAACATCACCTCCAATAAGATAAATACAAATACCCAAAAAATGATTCACTTTAGGCTTAGATGAATACGCACCATGATTCGCATCGTGCATCACACACATTCCAATTCCAGCCATTCCAAACCCCATTAGAATTGCTAATATAAATCCAAAAATACCGGTAATCAATCCAGAATAAACAAGAGCATAGGGAACCAAATAAATTAAAAAAACAGAAATGGTTTTAATTACCATTTTTGCATTTGCATTTCTAGAGATATTGTTCTCTTTAAAATAAGCATTTACTCGCTTACGAAGTGTTTTTACAAATGGAACTTGTTCCTTATTCTGAAATCGAACTCTTTGCAACATAAATTCTAAATTAATTTAGAATACAAATTTAATGTTAATATCGGATAATAACTGTTTTGTATTGTTAAATATTTGATGAAAAAATAACCACATAATACTGATTACCAATACTTTAAATATAATATTCGTAAAAAAAATACAAATACAGTATGAAGTGAATACAAACTACATCATATTAGATATGAGTAAGGTCAGATAAATTATAAATTTAGACTCTTTACCACCTGGTCTTCACCATCAAGTAAGATATCAACTGGATTTTCAAGCGCCTCCTTAACAGCACACAAGAAGCCTACAGATTCCCGACCATCAATAATACGATGGTCATAAGATAATGCAACATACATAATTGGTCGGATAACCACTTCTCCATCAACTACTACAGGACGCTCTACAATATTATGCATTCCTAAAATTGCCGATTGAGGAGGGTTAATAATCGGGGTAGATAACATTGAGCCAAACACACCTCCATTCGTAATTGTAAATGTTCCACCAAGCATATCATCCATACTAATTTTACCATCTCTAGCTTTTATTGCCAAACGCTTAATTTCAGATTCTATTCCAGCAAAATCTAACAACTCTGCATTACGAACAACAGGAACCATCAGTCCTTTTGGAGAACTTACAGCAATAGAAATATCAGCATAATCATAATACACGACTTCTTTGCCATCAATCATGGCATTAACATCTGGAAACAATTTTAATGCTCTAGTAACTGCCTTAGTAAAAAAAGACATAAAACCTAAACCCACGCCATGCTTCTCTTTAAAATCTTCCTTATACTTCTTTCTAAGATCCATTATAGGTTTCATGTCCACCTCATTAAAGGTAGTTAACATAGCTGTTTCGTTCTTTACGGCAACCAAACGCTCCGCAACTTTTCGCCGTAACACAGACATTTTTTTATGTTCTGAACCACGTGGACCAGGCCCATTACCCATGGCTGTTTTCGCAAGTAAAACATCTTCCTTAGTAATGCGACCATCTTTACCGGAACCATGAGTAAGCTCTACACCTTTTTCAGCCATCATCTTTCGAGCTGCAGGAGAAGGTGAGCCCGAAGCGTAAGAAGTAGTCGATGTATTAACAGGCGGAATATTATTAGATGAAGATGCCGTTTCTGGAACATCTGTATTAGAAACTGATGGAGAAGGAGTTCCTACAACGGAGGTATCGATTGTACAAGCAACATCACCTATAGCGACCGTTTCACCTTCTTGAACTTTAATTGAAATGGCACCACTTTTCTCTGCGGCTAATGTTAAGGTTGCCTTATCAGAATCTATTTCACAGATCTCTTGATCTTGCTCTACATAATCCCCATCAGCAACAAGCCAAGTAGCTACCTCTACTTCAGAGATCGATTCACCAGGTGACGGCACATTCATTTCTACAATCATAACTGTATATATTTTACCTTCTTAATTTCTTTATTACAATTCAAATACACCTTCAACTATAGCTTTCTGACGTCTTGCAGAACGCTTAGCAGAGCCCGATGCAGGCGTTGCGCTAACACTTCGAGCAACGAGCTGAAGAGGTAATTCGCGCCAATGTCTAAGCACAAACCCCCAGGCACCCATATTTTCAGGTTCTTCCTGTGCCCATATATAACACTCGGCATTTGTATATTTACTTACAACAGCCTCTAATTTCTTTTTAGGGAATGGATACAATTGTTCCAAACGCACTAAAGCGACTTCTTCTGCATTTCTTTTTTCTTTCTCTTCAAGTAACTCAAAGTAAAGTTTACCCGAACAAAAAACCAACTTTTTCACTTTAGCTACTTTAGAAGAGGCATCATCAATAACTTCTTGAAATCTTCCTTCTACTAGCTCCTCAACAGATGAAACACATTTGGGATGACGAAGTAAACTCTTAGGCGTCATTACAATAAGTGGTTTACGAAAATCGCGATGCAACTGACGCCGCAAAAGATGGAAAAAATTAGCCGGAGTGGTAGCATTAGCAACTTGCATATTGTGTTGTCCACACAATTGTAAATAGCGTTCTAAACGTGCACTAGAGTGCTCTGCACCTTGACCTTCATACCCATGAGGCAATAACATTACTATACCATTATATATTTGCCACTTATCTTCTGCTGCAGACAAATACTGATCAATAATTATTTGTGCACCATTAGAAAAGTCTCCAAACTGTGCCTCCCAAATTGTTAAACCATCCGGAGAAGCCATTGCATAGCCATAATCAAAACCTAATACACCATATTCCGACAACAAAGAATTGTATACTTCAAATTGGGCTTGATCATTACCAATAAAGTTTAATGGATTCACACGTTCTTCTGTATCTATATTTCTCAATACTGCATGACGATGAGAAAAAGTACCACGTTCAACGTCTTGACCACTCATTCTTACTTCTTTGCCTTCGTCCAAAATAGAACCATAGGCAAGCAATTCTGCCATTCCCCAGTCCAACCGATTGGTCTCGTTAAACATTTTCTCACGATCCTTTAACAAGCGTAAAGCCTTTTTATAAAACTGGTGACCTTCAGGTGCGGTATACAAAGCACGTGCAATAGTTGTTAACTTATCTCGAGACACACCTGTGGCTGGAGAAGAATCAAAGTCTGAGGCATCTGCTTTTTTAATATGCGCCCATTCTTTCTCCATGAAGCGCGTCATACTCGTAGTTTCTTCTTTTCGAGCTTCGTCAAGATCTTGTTCAAGCAATTTTTTAAACTGATTGGCCATTTCCTTAACAATGGAAGATTCTACTACACCTTGAACCATGAGTTTTTGGTTGTAGATTTCACGAGGATTAGGGTGCTTAGATATGGCCTGATATAATTGAGGTTGTGTAAAACGAGGTTCATCGCCTTCATTATGCCCATAGCGTCGGTAACAAAGCAAATCAATAAAAACATCTTTCTTAAACTCTTGCCGATAAGCTGCTGCAAATTGCATCGCATGGACAACAGCTTCGGCATCATCACCATTAATATGCAATACCGGACATAAAGTTGTTTTAGCAACATCTGTACAATACGTACTCGATCGACCATCTAAGTAATTGGTTGTAAACCCAACCTGATTATTAATGACAATGTGAATACTTCCACCTGTTTTATAAGCCGGGAGTTGAGCCATTTGTACAATCTCATAAACTAAGCCTTGACCAGCAACAGCAGCATCACCATGAATAATGATTGGTAAAAGCTTAGAGTTATCACCAGCATACTTGTGATTAATTTTAGCTCTGGAAATACCTTGCATTACAGAACCCACTGTTTCTAAATGAGATGGATTAGGTACCAAGCACATACTCACATCTTTCCCAGAATCTGCTGTAACATCATAAGAATAACCCAAGTGATATTTCACATCTCCATCAAACTCTCCATTTTCATATCCCTTACCCTCAAACTCTTTAAAAACACGTTTATAAGGTTTTTTGAAAATATTAGCTAGAACACTCAGTCTTCCTCGGTGAGCCATTCCTATAACAAACTCTTTAATATTTAAAGTAGAGCCGTATTCTACTATGGCATCTAAGGCTGGAATTAATGCTTCGCCACCTTCTAGTGAAAAACGTTTTTGACCTACATATTTTGTGTGCAAGAAATTTTCAAAAGCAACAGCTTCGTTCAATTTCTTTAATATTTGTTTTTTCTGATCGGGTGTAAAATTGGGTTGATTATCATTTTGGTGAATGTAGTTTTTAATCCAATTTCTTTCTTTTGGGTCGCGAATATACATGTACTCAACCCCTATAGACTGACAGTAAACTTTTTTTAAGTGACTGATGATATCTTTTAAAGAAAGGGCTCCTATCCCACATTGTGTGCCGGCCTGAAAAACAGTATCGAGATCGCTATCCGATAAATCAAATTGACTTAATTCCAATTTCGGATTATAATCTCTTCGTTCTCTAACTGGATTGGTATTGGTAAACAAATGACCACGCTGGCGATACGCATCAATAAGGTTTATAACCTTAAACTCTTTTTTAAATGAGTCTGGTAGTAAGGCTTGGAATTCATCTTCCATGTAGGCCTCATTAGCAAAATCATACCCTTGAAAAAAACTCCTCCAACTAGATTCAACGGAATCTGGTTCTTTGAGGTATTGTTGATAAATCTCCTCGAAAAAAGCAGTATTGGCGGCTCCTAAAAATGAGTAATTGTCCATCGTTTTATAAAACGCAATATATTCAACTCAAAAATAAACAATTTATGATTCTAAGCCCTTGTAAAAAGACTCTTTTTCATTGCTTTTAAAATAGTTCCTTATCAAAACTTTCTGTAAACACCTAGAAATTATCAACTTTGATAGAACTCTAAAAAATTGAACATCAACCTCTGATGCTGAAGCGCGAGCTATTTGACTTTCAGAAACATCAATTTTATAAAGTAATTGTTTGCAATAAGAAAGACCTTTTCGATCCACCAATTCTTTTAGCCTAGGCTCTAATTGAAAAACAACCTCTTCAAAAACTTTTTGAGGATCTGAGGGTTTTAAGAACACCCATTTTTCACTTTCAAACTCTTTTTCTAACTGAGCTACAGCTTTTAACATCCAGTATAAATCTTTATTATAAACCGAAACATTCTTAAGCTCAAAATCCATCAATTTACACGAAGCATCAATGTTTCAATAAATTTAAACAAAACAGATTTTCTCTCTTCAGCCACGCTAACAGCATTTAAATAACCAAGAGCGAGGGCATGATTTTCAGCCATCATTTCTAAGCACAATGTTTTAACACCAATAGCATCATACACTTTTATCACTTCTAAAACCTTCTTTTTAGGTTCAAAATCTTGATGTGAAAAATAATAATCCAAGACTTTTCGCTGATCTATATTGGCTTTTTCGTAAGCAGTTATATACAAACATGTTTTCTTATTACTCAGGATATCACCGGCTACTTGCTTCCCAAAGTCTTTTTGATCACCATACACATCTAAAATATCGTCCATCAATTGAAATGCTATACCAATATGAATACCAAAATGATATAAATTTTCTTGATCTTCATCAGAAGCATCAGCTACTAAAGCACCAATTTTCAATGAACAGGCTAATAGAACTGCTGTTTTAAAACGTATCATTTTAAGATATGAAGACATAGACACATCAACTTGTGTTTCAAAATTCATATCGAGTTGCTGACCTTCACAAACTTCTATAGCTGTTTTATTAAACAACTCTACAATTTTGGACAAAAACCTAGACTCTGCTTGAACAATTAACTGATAAGCTTTAACAAATAAAACATCACCTGAAAGTATTGCCACATTGGCATTCCACTTTTCATGAACGGTTGTCTCACCTCTTCTAATAGGCGCTTCATCCATGATATCATCATGCATTAAAGTAAAATTATGAAACAATTCAACTCCAAGAGCTTGTGGGATTACTTTGGTTAAATCGAACTGATACATATCTGCAACCATTAACACCAAATTAGGTCTTAAATACTTACCTCCTAAACTTAAAATATAACGAATAGGATTATACAATTCAGACGGTTCAAGTGGCAAATCAACCTCTTCTATAGCTCGATTGATAATACCTTGTAATTCTTCAATTGACTTTAAATTATTCATCAAGTTCCATCAAATATTTTCCATAACCACTTTTTATTAAGGGCTTTGCTATGCTTCTCAAGTCTTTTAGGTTAATAAATCCTGAACGGAAAGCACTCTCTTCTATACAACCTACTTTTAATCCTTGTCGCTCTTCAATAACCTGAACAAACTGACCGGCTTGCATTAAAGAAGAAAACGTACCTGTATCTAACCAAGCTGTACCTCTATCTAATATTCCAACCTGAAGCTTACCTCTTCTTAAATACTCTTTATTCACATCAGTAATTTCGTACTCACCTCGGGCCGAAGGTTCAATTGACTTAGCAATCGATACGACATCATTGTCATAAAAATACAATCCCGGAACTGCATAATTTGACTTAGGGTTTTCTGGCTTCTCTTCAATAGAAACTGCTTTTTGCTCTGAGTCAAACTCTACCACTCCATATCGTTTTGGATCAGCTACATGGTAAGCAAAAATAACGCCGCCTTTGGGTTTGTTATACTTTTTTAACAAATTAGAAACCCCTACACCATAAAAAATATTATCTCCTAAAATTAGGGCAACATCATCGTCTCCAATAAATGTTTCACCTATTACAAAAGCTTGTGCCAATCCATTTGGAACTTCCTGAGCAGCATATTCAAACCTACACCCTAATTGTGAACCATCTCCAAGTAACTTTTTAAACGCGGGCAAATCATGCGGGGTTGAAATAATTAAAATCTCTGAAATTCCAGCTTGCAAAAGCGTAGATAACGGATAGTAAATCATTGGCTTATCATAAACAGGCATCAATTGCTTACTTACGGATAAGGTAAGAGGATGTAAACGCGTGCCAGATCCACCAGCCAAAATAATTCCTTTCATAATTAGGACTCTTTTCTAATTTTTAATGCATCTAATTCTATATCTTCTTCCTCATCTAAAATATCAATCAATGGTTCTCTAAACGAACGTGTTGTAATCATTCGTTCTAAAGATAAAAGCAAGGAAGGCAACAACAAAAGATTGGCCATCATCGCAAACAAAAGGGTTACGGAAACAAGTAATCCTAAAGCAACAGTTCCACCAAAATCTGAAGCTATAAAGATAGAAAAACCAAAGAAGAGCACAATTGAAGTGTAAAACATACTGACCCCAGTTTCTTTTAAGGCATTAATAACAGCAAGTCTGATATTCCAATGATTGGCTTTTAATTCTTGGCGGTACTTAGCCAAGAAATGAATGGTATCATCAATAGAAATTCCAAAAGCAATACTAAAAACTAAGATGGTAGAAGGTTTAATAGAAATATTAAAATAACCCATTAAAGCACCAGTTAAAACTAATGGAATTAAATTGGGCAGCAAGGACACCACCACCATCCTAGAAGAAGAAAACATCCAAGCCATAAGAATCGCAATCAAACTAATGGCAAGTAACAAACTACTAAATAGATTCTTAACAAGATAAGTCGTTCCTTCCAAAAACAAAACACTGGTTCCAGTAATCGATACATCATATTTTTCTGGATTGAATATGGCATCAATTTTAGGTTTTATAGAATCTCTAAGTGCTCTCATTTGCTTGGTTCCAATATCTTTCATTCTTGCAGATATACGCGCAACACTTTTTGTACTATCAATAAAACTATTAAAAATATCGGCACTATCGCCCAATGTGTTTTTAGCATATTTAAGTATAAAATTCTTTTCTTGTGAGGATGGTAAACTATAATAATCCGGATTACCATTGTAATATGCTTGTTTCGAAAACTTAGCTAAATCTGCAATAGAACTGGTACTCGAAATCTCAGGATATTCAGCCAAAACATTTTCTAACTTTTGAATTCTTTTCAAAGTAGACGATTTACTTACACCATTATTTTTATGGGTATTTACCATCACTTCAAAAGGCATAACTCCAGCAAAATTACGTTCAAAAAAATCAAGATCTACAGCAATGGGGTCATCCTTAGGGATATCGTCTACTATATTTCCTGTTGTTTCGATTTTAGAAACACCATAGAAAGCAAACACCAACAATAAAACAGTACTAAAATACACAATGTCTCTGTGATTTAGAACCACTTTTTCCATCCATGCAGAAAGCTTATTCATCCAGGTTCTTTCTAAATGAGACAAATGACGTTCTTTAGGTGTTGGTAAAAAACTGTAAATAGAGGGAATAATGATAAGTGAAATAAAAAACACCAATAAAATATTTATGGATGCCACGATACCGAATTCAACCAACATTTGTGTTTGGGTAATCACAAAGGTTGCAAAACCTGCTGCCGTAGTTGCATTAGTCATAAAGGTTGCATTACCCACTTTTTGAATGACGCGCGTCATTGCTTTTATCTTGTTACCATGAAGCTTAAACTCATTATGGTATTTATTGAGCAGAAAAATGCAATTGGGGATACCTATTACTATAATCAGTGGCGGAATTAATGCAGTTAAAATGGTGATTTTAAACCCTAACAGTACAAGGGTTCCAATAGCCCACACAACACCTATACCTACCACAAGCATTGAATAGAACATCGCAGAAAATGAACGGAAAAACAAAAGCATAATAAATGCGGTAACCCCCATAGCTAAGAAAATAAACATCTCAACCTCTGCTTTTGTTTTAACGGTACTTTTTGTCCTGATATAGGGTAACCCAGAATAATGAATATCAACGCCAATTTGTTCGGCAAAAGGATTTATTACATCTTCTATAGACAATATCAAATCAATACGAGACTCATTATCTAAGAGTTGCTTATTAAGCGTTAAAGCCATTAAGTGCGTCTTATTCTTATCGTTATAGAAGAGTTTTCTGTAGAAAGGAAGAGATGCTAATTCTTTTGCAACCGCGTCTACTTCTTCTTGTGTTTCATATCGCTGCGAAGTAACAGGCTTAAACTCAAAAGATTTTAAAGCCTCATTTTTCTTCATGTTTCGAGCTTGAAGTATTGATACAACTTGGTCAACACCTTCAATTTCTTTTAACTGGCCATACAGATCATAAAATGCATTGTATTTTTCAAGTTGGTATAAGGAGTCACACTGAAAACCAACAACCATAACGTTGCCTTCTTGGCCAAAATAACCTAAAAACTCTTGATATTCTATATAAATAGGATCATCCTCAGGCAATAAGGGCAAAAACTCATAAGAGTACTGAACTTGCATTGCTTTATTTGCCATAAAAATGGTAGCAAACAATAAAGAAATAAGTAAGAATAGTTTATACCGGAGGATGAATCGAGAAATATGCGCCCACATACAATTTTAATTCTATTAATTGTTTATAGAATAAGAGCAAGTCTAAGACTTGCTTTTTATTAAACTTTCATGATATCGGTTTCCTTATCTTTTAAAATCGACTCGACCTTTGCAATATATAGATCAGTGAGCTTTTGGACTGCATCCTCAGCATCCTTAACCGAATCTTCAGGAAGCCCATCTTTACCAAAACTTTTAACCTCATCATTAGCATCTTTCCTAGCACTTCTAATGGATACCCTACAGTTCTCTGCCTCTGCTTTAGTTCGTTTCACCAACTCAATACGTCGCTCTTCTGTTAAAGGCGGAATGTTTATGATTAACATTTCACCGTTGTCCATTGGACTAAAACCTAAATTGGCATTAACTATCGCTTTATTTAATTCCATAAGCATTGCTTTTTCCCAAGGCTGAACCGTTAGGGTACGTGCATCAGGTGTACCTAAATTTGCCACCTGAGTCAATGGTGTCATGGTACCATAATAATCAACCTTAACATTAGAAAGCATGTGAGGATTGGCCCTACCAGCACTTATTTTTAACAATTCAGATTCAAAATGACCAATAGATTTAGCCATATTTTCTTCTGCACTATCAAGACAAAACTGTACTTCTTCGTTCATTTTACTTATTTTTTCCTTAAAAATTAACTAAAGTTCCAATCTCTTCACCATTCACAACATTACATAAATTACCAGGCGTATTCATATTAAACACCATAATCGGTAATTTATTTTCATTACATAAGGTAAACGCAGTCATATCCATTACGTTAAGTCCTTTTTTATACACCTCATCAAAAGTAATCGTATCATATTTCTTAGCTGAAGTGTCTTTCTCAGGATCTGCGGTGTAAATACCATCTACTCGAGTACCTTTCAATATCACATCGGCTTCAACTTCGATGGCTCTAAGTGTGGCAGCAGTATCTGTCGTAAAATAAGGATTACCTGTTCCAGCAGAAAAGATAACAACTCTACCTTTTTCAAGGTGTCGCACTGCTCTACGACGAATAAAAGGTTCTGCAATTTCATCCATTTTAATGGCTGACATTAAGCGTGTTTTTACATCAATATTTTCGAGTGAAGACTGTAAAGCTAAACCGTTAATTACGGTAGCAAGCATACCCATATAATCACCTTGTACACGATCCATACCACTGTTTGCAGCTTGAACGCCACGGAAGATGTTACCCCCACCAATTACAATAGCCACTTGACAACCCATATTTACGACGGTTTGAATATCTTTTGCATATTCAGCTATTTTTTCAGGCGCAATACCATACTCACCATCTCCCATCAAGGCTTCACCACTAAGCTTAAGAAGTATTCTTTTGTATTTCATTTGGAATAAATTGTTTCTCAAAGATAGATAAATCAGTGAAAGAAATAATGAACAATTACAGAAGTTTTGAACACAAAAAAACCACTCATAATGAGTGGTTTTTAATTCTTTACTTAAAAAAGTTTTAGCCTAAGGCTACTCTTTTAAAATCAGAAACAGCAACATCTCCATATGAAGCAATATAGCTTGCAACATTTTGCTGCTCATCTTTAATATAATCTTGATCTAAAAGACACATCTCTTGATCAAGCGTGGTATTGTCAGAAATGAAACGTGTTAACTTTCCAGGAACGATTTTATCCCAAATTTTTTCTGGTTTACCTTCTGCTTGTAATTGTGCTTCAATATCTGACTTTGCTTTTGCAATAACTTCATCATTCAATTGAGACATTGAAATATACTGAGGTACATTTTTGAGTGTTTTACCCAATCGAGACAACTCAATATTTTCTTTTTCAATTACAGCAATTCTCGCTTCTGTTTCAGAGGCTACAAAAGCAGCATCAAAATCTTTATAAGACAATGTCGTTGCACCCATTGAAGCCACTTGCATTGATAAATCTTTCGCCAATACATCGGCATTATCAACAACATTATTTAATCCTATTAAAACGGCAATTTTAGAACCGTGAGTGTATGAACCAATGTAATTTGCTTCAACTTTTTCAAAACCTTTGATCTCAATTTTCTCGCCAATCACACCAGATTGTTCTGTTAACTTCTCAGCAACCGTCATGCCATCAAAATCAGCTGCTAAAAAAGCATCTTTATTTGGTTGACCAAGTGCAATATCAGCAAAATCTGAAGCCAAAGATTTAAATGAATCATTAATGGCAACAAAGTCTGTTTCACAAGCTAACACAATTGCAACACCAACAGTTTTATCAGCATTAATTTTAGTTAAGGCTACGCCTTCTGATGCATCGCGATCGGCACGTTTAGCAGCAATTTTTTGACCTTTCTTACGAAGGACATCTACAGCAGCTTCAAAGTCACCTTCGGCCTCTACAAGAGCTTTCTTGCAGTCCATCATTCCGGCACCTGTTTGCTTTCTTAATTTATTTACTTCTGCGGCAGTAATTTTCATAACAAGACTACTTCTTTAAAATTATTCAGCTTTTGTTTTCTTTTCTCTTTTAGGTTTATCAGCTTCAGCTGTCTTTTCAGATTTAGCTTCTTCTTTCGCAGCTTCATCTTTTTTGGCAGCAGCTTGAACCTCTTTTTCCTTCTTTCGCTCACTTAAACCTTCTTTAACGCTAGCAGTAATAACGTTCATAATGGTTGTGATAGATTTAGAAGCATCGTCATTAGCTGGAATAGGGAAATCTATTAACTCTGGATCTGAATTGGTATCTACTATAGCAAAAGTAGGAATCCCCAACTTCTTTGCCTCTAAAATTGCAATCGATTCGCGCATCACATCAACAACAAACAAGGCTGCTGGTAAACGCGTCATGTCAGAAATTGAACCTAAGTTTTTTTCAAGCTTAGCTCTCTGACGGTCAATTTGTAAGCGCTCTCTTTTCGAAAGAACCATAAAAGTTCCGTCAGACTTCATTTTGTCGATAGCCGACATTTTCTTAACAGCTTTACGAATGGTAACAAAATTTGTTAACATACCACCTGGCCAACGCTCAGTAATGTATGGCATGTTTACGTCATTTGCTGCACTTGCAACAATCTCTTTAGCCTGCTTTTTAGTAGCAACATACATGATTTTTCTTCCCGAACGGGCGATCTTTTTCATGGCTTCTGCCGCCTCATCAAGCTTAACAGCTGTTTTATTGAGATCGATAATGTGGATTCCGTTGCGCTCCATAAAAATATAAGGGGCCATGTTTGGATTCCATTTACGCGTTAGGTGGCCAAAATGCACACCTGCGTCTAAGAGTTCTTTAACTTCAATCATTTGTATTTTCTGTTTACTTTCTTTTTACGTTTTTTTCGCAATCGTTAAGTAATGCCAAAGCAGTCTTAACAATTTAGATACTAAACCAATATTAACGTTTAGAGAACTGGAATTTCTTACGAGCTTTCTTTTGTCCTGGTTTCTTACGCTCTACCATTCTAGGATCACGCGTTAGTAATCCTTCTGGTTTCAGCGCTAAACGGTGATCAGGATTCAACTGAATCAAAGCACGAGAGATGCCCAGACGAATTGCTTCTGCCTGACCGGTGATACCACCACCCTCTACGTTTACTTTAATATCATATTGACCCTCGACACCGGCCAAAGCTTGAGCTTGCTCAAGTTTGTATTGTAGCGTAGCTGTAGAGAAATAATCTTTAACGTCTCTACCGTTTACTGTAATCGCACCTTTACCATCTGTGAGGTAAACGCGAGCTACCGCTTTTTTTCTTCTACCGATTGTGTGAACAACTTCCATCTTATTTGATATCTTTTAAGTTGATTAATTTTGGCTTTTGAGCGTCCATTCCGTGAACATCGCCAACGAAGACACGTAAATTTCTGTTCAATGCAGCTCCTAATTTGTTTTTAGGAAGCATTCCATAAACAGCCTTGGTTACAAGACGTGTCGGATCCTTCTCAAAAACTTCTCTTGCTGTTGCGTTACGTTGACCTCCAGGATAACCTGTGTGGCTAATGTATTCTTTAGCTTCCCATTTGTTGCCAGTTAAAACAACCTTCTCAGCGTTAATCACAATCACGTTATCTCCACAATCTACATGTGGTGTGTAACTTGGCTTGTGTTTTCCACGAATCAAAAATGCAACCTTAGAAGCCATACGCCCCAACGTCTGTCCTTCAGCATCCACCAACAACCATTCTTTTTGAACAGTTTGCGCATTGGCTGAGACAGTTTTGTAGCTTAATGTATTCACCTTTTTATTATTTAGGTTAATTAATTTTACCTTATAAATGGACATACCATGCCCATAAAAATGGAGGGCAAAGTTAATTATTTTTTTTACAAATAACTACCTCGCCCTTATTATCTTTTAATACCCGATAAAAGCTCACATATTAAGACCAAAATCACAGGAGTGATAAACCTTACTTTAGACTTAAATAACGCCCAATTCTTGACCAACTTTTATGAACGCCGAAATGGCTTTTTCAATATGCGCTGAACTGTGTGCAGCAGAGAGCTGAACGCGAATACGAGCCAAACCTTTTGGAACGACTGGATAAAAGAAACCAATCACATAAATTCCTTCCTCGAGCAACCTATTTGCAAAACGTTGAGACAACTCTGCATCATAAAGCATAACGGGAACAATAGCATGCTCACCAGGTCGTAAATCAAAACCAGCGGCTTCCATACCCAATCGAAATTGCTTGGCATTGGCTTCTAATTTATCTCTAAGCTCGGTTGAGGAAGAGAGTAAATCAATCACCTTATTGGCTGCCCCCACAATAGAAGGTGCTAAAGAATTCGAAAACAAATAAGGGCGCGAACGCTGACGTAAAATATCTACAATTTCTTTTTTAGCAGAAGTAAATCCGCCCATGGCACCACCTAATGCTTTCCCTAAAGTACCAGTAATGATATCTACACGCCCCATCACATTGCAATGCTCATGTGTACCTCTTCCTGTTTTTCCTACGAAACCTGTTGCATGACAATCGTCAACCATAACCATGGCATCATACTTCTCTGCCAAATCACAAATCTGATCTAGCTTGGCAATATAGCCATCCATAGAGAAAACCCCATCGGTAACAATCATTCTATACCGCGCAGACTGGGCTTCTTTAAGCTTGGCTTCAAGATCTTGCATATCGCTATTTTTATATCGATAGCGCTGTGCTTTACACAGGCGAACACCATCAATAATAGAAGCATGATTAAGCTCATCAGAAATAATGGCATCTTCGGCGGTAAGCAAGGGCTCAAAAACACCACCATTGGCATCAAAAGCTGCAGCATATAAAATGGTGTCCTCCATCCCTAAAAAAGATGACAGTTTGGCCTCTAAGGTCTTGTGAATATCTTGAGTACCACAAATAAAACGCACAGATGACATTCCGAAACCATGCGAATCCAGCACATCTTTTGAAGCCTGAATCATCTCAGGATGAGATGACAAACCCAAATAATTATTGGCACAAAAATTAACCACCTCCGAACCATCACTCACCTTAATATCTCCACCTTGTGGGGATACAATAATTCTTTCATTCTTATACAAGCCTGAAGACTTGATCTCCTCTAATTGTTTTTTTAAATGTTCTTTGTAAGCTCCGTACATTTTAGATGTTTATATGTTATAAATATACTTCCATTAAATTCTAAAGATGCAAAGATAAAAATAGTAGCCCATTTAAAGTCACCTTTTTAACGAATTAAAAGCCATAAAAAAAGCGCCCATTTGGGCGCTTTAAATTAAATTAAAAATTATCTATTTAGACCACACCTTGATCTAACATGGCGTCGGCTACTTTAACAAAGCCAGCAACATTGGCTCCTTTTACATAGTTGGTATAACCATTACCGTCTGAACCATAAGCCACACAAGAGTTATGAATATCTACCATAATGGCGTGCAACTTGGCATCCACTTCTTCACGTGTCCAATTGTAGCGTAAAGAGTTTTGCGACATTTCCAAACCAGAAACGGCAACCCCTCCAGCATTGGAAGCTTTACCAGGGGCAAATAAAATTTTATTTTGATCAAATACCTCTATCGCTTCAGGTGTACATGGCATGTTCGCACCTTCGCTCACACAATTACAACCATTGGCAACCAAAGCCTTTGCTTCTTCAGCATTAAGCTCATTTTGCGTGGCACAAGGCAAAGCAATATCACAAGCTACAGACCAAGGTCTGGCACCTTCATGAAATTCACATCCAAAATGATCGGCGTAGGCTTTAATACGTCCGCGCTTCACATTTTTAAGCTCCATAACGAAGGCCAATTTTTCTGCATCAATTCCTGCAGGATCGTATATGTATCCAGAAGAGTCTGACAAGGTCAATACTTTTGCACCAAGCTCGGTTGCTTTTTCACAGGCATACTGCGCCACGTTTCCAGAACCTGAAATCACGACTGTTTTTCCATCAAAGCTTTCGCCTTTGGTCTTTAGCATTTGTTCTGCAAAATACACATTACCATAACCCGTTGCTTCAGGACGAATTAATGAACCACCCCAAGCTGCACCTTTACCGGTAAGCACACCTGTAAATTCATTTCGAAGCCGCTTGTACTGACCGAACATAAATCCGATTTCACGACCACCCACACCAATATCACCAGCTGGCACATCTGTGTTTGGACCTATATGTCTGAACAACTCCGACATAAAGCTCTGACAAAAACGCATCACTTCATTATCGCTTTTTCCTTTAGGATTAAAATCAGATCCTCCTTTACCACCACCCATAGGCAATGTGGTAAGGCTGTTTTTAAAGACCTGCTCAAAAGCTAAGAATTTTAATATTCCTAGGTTAACCGAAGGATGAAATCGCAAACCACCTTTATAAGGTCCTATTGCACTATTCATCTCTATACGAAAACCTCTATTTACTTGAACGTCGCCTTTATCGTCTAACCATGGCACACGAAACATAATAACACGTTCGGGCTCAACCATACGTTCCAACAACATAGCGTTGTTGTACTTTGGATTGTTTTCGATAAAAGGGAGGACGGTCTCAGCTACCTCAGTAACTGCTTGAATGAATTCCGGCTCGTTGCCGTTTCTAACTTTTACACTATCGATAAAAGCCTGTATTTTTGCTTCCATTTTTTGAGCGCTTTAAAAATTAAAATGCAATGCAAACCTAAAACAATTTTTCCTCTCAGCCATAATATAAAATGTTATTTTAAGACTTTGAATAGCGATTTCCTGCGATAGCCTTTACCAAACCTTTAAGTTCGAGTTGAAAAAGCAAATGCATGATTTTTGAAATTGGAAGTTTTAAATGTATTGCAAGCAGATCTGAAGTCACTTCCCCCTTATGATTCAGCATACTTAAAACGCTTGCTTCTTCTTTATTTAAGTCAATCTTCTGTTCTATTGGTTTTACTGTTTTTTTATCGGTCTCATCATCCCAAGCCATTAAATAACAGATATCACTTGCCGATTGGACTAAGGCTGCCTGATTTCTACGTATCAATTGGTTGCAGCCTTCCGAATTTTCATCACCCACACGACCAGGAACCGCAAAGACATCTCTATTGTACGAATTGGCAATATCGGCCGTAATTAAAGCGCCTCCTTTTTGACGTGCTTCTACCACAAGGGTTGCATCCGAAATACCTGATATAATGCGGTTTCTTTTAGGGAAATTTTCTCTTTCGGGCTTTGTACCTCCTCTACATTCTGTAAGTAAAGCACCTGTTTCCTGCATCTGCCTAGACAACTGTGTATGCATAGACGGATACAAACGATCTATACCATGAGCCAAAACACCTAGCGTAGGTATATTATATTTTAAACAGGCCTTATGAGCTGCTACATCAATTCCATAAGCCAAACCACTTACCACCAACAAATCATCTAAATGACTCAAGCCGTTTACGATGGTCTCGGTCATCGCTTTGCCATAATCAGATGC
>Ga0066605_10000583_pt1 | contig 24110 bp, 19 predicted proteins | sample SaaInlLV_DNA_10m_FD_60385 | JGI IMG/M metagenome (GOLD analysis project Ga0066605, IMG submission 60385) | Marine microbial communities from expanding oxygen minimum zones in the Saanich Inlet - SI075_LV_DNA_10m | ecosystem: Environmental > Aquatic > Marine > Unclassified | place: British... | reverse complement strand
AGCGTTGGTTCGTTGGCTAAAGGTGAACAACACCTCTTCCAACCATCTGACCCGCTAAGATTCGGTCAATGGCATCGGATACGTCATCCAGCGTCAGCACCTCTTCAAGATCACTTAAATCCATAAGCCATTCATCACCCAATCGATGCCAAATTTCGGCTTTTTCCTCTATGGGCAACTGTACTGAATCTATACCTAGCAAGTTTACGTGACGCAAAATGAAGGGCAATACAGACGCTGAAAACACCGGTGCGGCAACAAGACCACAGGCGGCTAAGCTGCAGCCGTAGCGTAGGCTCTTCACGCCATTGAAAAGAATGTCACCCCCCACGGTGTCCACTACACCGCCCCAGCGCTCAGCCAACATAGGCTTATCGCTACCCGCATTAGCCTCTTCTCGTGACAGTATTTCGCTGGCCCCAAGGCTGCGCAAAAAGTCGTGCTTGTCCTCTTTACCGGTCACGGCAGCAACTTCATAGCCCAATTGCGCCAGTAGCTTAACGGCCACCGAACCTACACCACCCGTTGCTCCAGTAACTAAGACCGGGCCAGAGGCTGGGGTCATGCCAGAACGCTCAAGCTTCTGCACGCATTCAGCAGCGGTAAATCCAGCGGTGCCAATAATCATGCTGCTGTGCATAGACAGCCCTTTAGGCATTTTTACCGCCCAAGATGCAGGAATGCGCACGCGCTCAGCGAATCCGCCAGACGTACCCATACCCAGATCAAAACCAATTGCGATGATTTCGTCACCAACCGCAAAATCAGCGTGATCGGATGCTAGAACCACACCAGCAACATCAATACCCGGCGTATGCGGGAAGTTCCGAGTAACGCCTGGGTTGCCTGTTGCGGACAAACCATCTTTGAAGTTCAGCGAGGAAAATTTGACCTCAACCAACAACTCTCCTGCCGGTAGATCGTCCACCGACCTAGTGACAACACTACGCTCAAATCCAGCGTCAGTTTTTTCAACTCTAAAAGCTTTAAATTGCATATTTTTCCCCTTACTACTTACGAACAAATTCTAATACGTGACTGACTCTGTCTAACATGCCATTAAACTTGTCCAGTACTCTATCTATCGGTTTCTTGGTTTCTTCCCATGTGACTTCAAAGACATCTCTTGTCTCACACAGTTCTATCAAGTACTCATCACTGGTGGCCAAACCATCCACCAAATTCAATTCAAGTGCGCGTTTGCCGTACCAAGCCTCGCCTGTTGCCACCGCCTCTATGTCTAGTTCAGGACGATTTTCCGCAACAAACTCTTGGAACAATGCGTGCACATCTTCCAACTCTTCACGGAACTTCTCTCGGCCTTCGTCTGTGTTCTCGCCTAAAAGCGTCAATGTGCGCTTATATTTGCCGGCGGTAAGCACCTCTACATCGACATCATTCTTTTTCAACAGACGGTGCAGGTTAGGAATTTGCGCAACCACGCCAATAGAGCCAATGACTGCAAAAGGCGCAGCCAAAATCTTGTTCGCAACAGCGGCCATTAGGTAACCCCCACTGGCGGCAACCCGGTCGACTATCGCCGTTAGGGGAATGCCCTTGTTGCGGATTCGCATCATCTGGGATGCGGCTAAACCATAGCTGTGGACCATACCGCCGGGGCTTTCTAGACAAATCACAACTTCATCATTTGCTCCAGCCATAGTCAGCACGGCGCTGATCTCGACACTCAAAAAATCGACACCCGAGGCGGCTGTGTCGCCATCAAAGTGAATGACAAAAGTTCGATCTTTCTGCCCTTCCAATTTTGGGGCTACTTCAGCTACCCCTTGGCCTTCGGTGCCAGCATCTGAGTCGCCTTGCTCATCCGCGACCGCTGTCTTTTTGACGCCCGGCTTTTGCTTGGCAGCAAGCTTGGCTGCTTTGGCCGCCTTTTTTGCCTCAGCTTTTTCACTCTTAGATTCGGACTTATGCTGGCGCTTAGCTTCCTCTGCGGTGAGTAAGTGATTTTCCATAGTGAAACGCAATTCGCGCACGCGCTCGTTGAGTTTGCGGATGACTAAGTGGCCCTGATCCCCGTGCTGGCGACCGGAAAGTCCTGCCAGCGAGGAGGCAATGATCAAAAATGCAACGACTAAGGTCACCACTTGTCCCAAGAACATTAGATATTCAAAAAGAAAGTCCATATAGATTTTGTCTAACTGAAGAAGGTTGGGTACTTTATCTATTGCGCCGACTCAGCGCCAGCACAGCCTTAAATACTTGACCTTTGCAGCAACTTTGCCCACCTTTGCCTTGTGATGAAAATGAGCAGTATCACTACTTGGCGAGGTCAAATCTCGAGGTAAAAAGACCCGTTAAAATGACGTGGTCAAAACAGCTGTTCAGCATAATAAGAATGGCAGAAATATCATGCGCAGTTTTCTTGAAAATCAGTTTTGTAGCGAAAAATCCGGCGAGCTTGATGCGCGGGTGCGCATGCAGTGGGCTGATGGTCAGATATGCTTCCAAATACAAGACGGCGCTATAAGCTTCGCCGAAGACAGTGACCCTGAGTTAACAATTTATTTCAAAGACAGTGAGGATGCCAAGGGGCTGATTAGCGGAAAGAGAGATCCCGTACATGCTTTTATGAACGGCAACCTCAGAGCAAACGGCCATTTAATCTGGGTTTTTCAGACAATGGCCGCCTTGAGTGGCAAAACGAATACGGCTGCTACTTAGCCAAGTTGATCTATAAATTCTTGGATTAGCCAGCCGGAAATAGCCGTCTTTGGAGGGATTTGTGGCAGAGTATCTTTCGTATACCACTGCGCATCGGCGATCTCGCCAGGCTGACAGACAATGTCTCCGCCAACGTATTTAGCATGAAACCCCAGCATCAGCGAATTTGGGAAAGGCCAGCTTTGCGAGCCAAAATACTTCAGTTCACCTACTTCTAACCCCACCTCTTCCATCACCTCTCGGTGTACGGTTTGCTCAATAGACTCGCCAGCCTCAACAAATCCAGCCAACGTACTGTACATGCCTTGCGGCCATGCAGCATTTCGCGCTAACAACATTTCATCGCCCTTTGTAATCAGCACGATAATGCTTGGGGACAAACGCGGATAGGCAATAAACCGACAAGCACCACACTGCATTGCTCTATCGGCGCCATGCACCTGCATAGACTCGCCGCAGCGACCACAAAATTGGTTCGTTTGATGCCAGTCAACCACCTGCTTGGCTCTACCCGCAAGATAGAACAAGGATTGTGAGGTGCGTCCAAGCAAACCGCGCAGGCCTAGTTTTGCAAAACCTTCAGGCACTGCGCCTTTCACTGACAAGGCGAAACAAGGTCGGTTAGCATAATGACCCAGAAAATGCTTACTGCGCGTTTCTACGTCAAACCAGCGGAAGTCGTCGGCTGTAATAGGTTCTGGGATACCCTGTACGCTCTTACAAATTAGCTCGTCGCGCATAAAGGCAAAATACCAAGCTTCACCGGAATCGTCTCCCTCTGCCATAACGTGATTTGCTGAAAACTCATCTGGACTACTTGGCCACATAGAACTGCCCCACCGCTTTATTAGAAAAAGAAAATAACATAGCACAAATTGTTGTGTGATTTGCCGACACCTTACCCTCGAAGTGACCACCACATGTGCACTTATATTGACCACACGCCACACCCGCTCTAGTTGCTGCAAACGCTGGGTGTAGTTCGGTTTTAGTTCGGTTTTAGTTCGGCTGGAGTTCCGGCGTCGGATGATGCTAAGGCTCACGTGAATCCAGCGTAACCAAGGGGGTAATACTGTCAGATTTTCACTCCAAGACATGCCCGCAAATTGCGCGAAATCGACCACTTTTCCACCGTTAACAGTTGCCCGCAAACACAGGTCAGGCTATCTTTAGCGGTTGTATTTGGGGGAGCATGGTCACCGTATATTGGCGACCAAAAGGGCACGCCTAAGACAAAATAGATCGTAGACAATAAAAAGCGACACCTACGGGTAAACAAAATACCCTCGGATAAAGGCGCAAAGGAGTGTTATGAAAGGGTTATCCCTCAGTTCGTTTTCTCAGAATTTTCTTGGTAATGCACCAGAATGGTACAAGTTGACCATCATTGGTTTTTTGATCTTCAACCCATTACTACTGCTGCTAACGGGTAACGCCTATTTGACAGGCTGGGTACTGGTACTGGAGTTTATTTTCACCCTAGCTATGGCGCTAAAATGCTACCCATTGCAGCCTGGTGGACTACTGGCCATAGAAGCGGTGGTGATGGGGATGACGAGCCCTGCTACCGTTTATCATGAAGTAGAACTGGCCCTCCCGGTAATACTTTTATTGGTATTTATGGTGGCTGGCATCTATTTTATGAAAGACCTACTGCTCTTCACTTTCACCAAAATTCTTCTGTCAATTCGCTCCAAAACGCTCATTGCGTTCTTGTTTTGTGCAATTTCAGCATTTTTATCAGCATTCTTAGATGCGCTCACTGTAACTGCGGTTGTAATCAGTGTGGGCGTTGGCTTCTACTCGATCTACCACAAGGTAGCTGCCGGTAAACTGGCACCAGAAGACAGAGTAGACGGCGAAGAAGACGGCGATGTTCCGTTAGAATATCGGGCAGAGCTAAATGAATTTAGGGCGTTTCTACGCAACCTGCTTATGCACGCAGCCGTGGGTACAGCGCTGGGCGGTGTTTGTACTACGGTTGGCGAACCGCAAAACCTACTCATTGCCAGCCAAGCCGGTTGGAATTTCGCTGAGTTCTTTTGGCGCATGGCACCTGTAACCATGCCAGTGCTTGCAGCTGGTCTGCTGACCTGCATCTTGCTCGAGCAAGTCAAAATTCTAGGCTACGGTGCGATTCTGCCAGAGCGCGTTCGCACTATACTGACAGAATTCGACGAAGCGGAAAGCGCACGCCGCTCAGACTCAGACAAGGCGAAGCTTGTAATACAGGCGATCTCTGGTCTTATTCTGATATGGGCGTTAGCTAATCATGTAGCCGAGGTAGGCCTTATCGGTCTGACCATTATCGTGTTGCAGACAGCATTCAATGGCGTCATTGAAGAACACCAGTTGGGCCACGCATTTGAAGAGGCCCTGCCCTTCACGGCACTACTCGTCGTATTTTTTGGAATAGTAGGTGTTATCCACGATCAACATCTGTTTTCGCCAATAATCGCGTATGTATTGAGTCTACCCTTAGATGTGCAGCCTGGTATGTTCTACATCGCTAACGGTGTGCTGTCTGCCATCAGTGACAATGTATTTGTGGCGACAGTTTATATTGGTGAAGTCAAAGCGGCTTTAGATAGTGGCGCGATCAGCAGAGAGCAATTTGATTTGCTTGCTGTTGCCATCAACACCGGCACCAACATTCCTAGTGTGGCAACGCCAAATGGACAAGCAGCATTCCTATTTTTGCTGACCTCGTCTATCGCTCCGCTCATCGGGCTGAGCTATATGCGAATGGTCACCATGGCACTGCCTTATACCATTGTTATGGGTGTGACTGGTTGGGCGGGGGTTAACTACCTACTGTAGGTGACGCTGAACTGAGTTTTGTGGCCCTTTTATTCGCTAGCGAGTAAGAGGGCTAACAGTTCGCGTTGGTCCCGGTTCTTTTTCAATATGGCAGTAAAGCAAAGGCCGCTGCCTTTAAGCAACTTTGACTCACATCTCGTTTATCCAGCTTAGACCTCTTGTCCTTCCCCACCCTCTGATAGCACTTAACCCTCCTAGCTCACCATTGTGAGGCGCGGAATTGGCAAAGCAACAAGAGAACATATTGGGAACAGCATTAGGCAGGTGACTTCAAAGTAACTTAAAAAAATCGTTAACTAAAAATAGTAAGAACGAAATAAAGTAAGCTTAGGCGCCGCTCCAGCAAGACACCAACTTCTCGCAAATCGCTCCAAACCTAACAAGTTAACAATGCCAAACTTACCTAGTGCTCGCGCCGCCACACAGGCCCACTCTCACTTCGCTCAGCAAGAAGATCTAACATCTTTTCGTGGGATGCTAAGTCGTCAACGCTGGCCATGATCTGTTTGAGCGGCGGAATTTCCCAGCTCTGGTCAATCTGGTTATCGTTATGACCCGCCGGGTCATCATTGGCATTGTTGCCGCCACCAAACAGATTGGTTTGACCGCCCGTCATCAATAAATAAACGTCTGCTAAAATCTCTGCATCTAACAGTGCGCCGTGGAGCTGGCGCTGAGAGTTATCTACCGCGTAGCGGCGGCACAAAGCGTCTAAGTTGAGCTTCTGGCCTGGGTGCTTTTGCCGAGCAATGGCCAATGAATCTATCACGCCACAAAAATCTTCAATTTTCCGTTGCGGCGCCAAGCCCTGCCGAACAAGCGCGCGAATCTCGCTATCAAGAAACGAGATATCAAAAACCGCGTTATGAATAATCAATTCTGCGCCGTCTAGAAAACGCTCGAGTTCTTCCCAGATATCAGCGAACTTGGGCTTGTCGGCCAAAAACGCCTCGGTGATGCCGTGGACCTCTTTAGCACCATCATCGATCTCTCGCTCAGGGTTTAGGTATTTGTGAAAGTGACGACCCGTAAATTTGCGGTCGATCATCTCTATGGCACCGATCTCAATAATTTTATGCCCTAGTGCCACCTCTAACCCGGTGGTTTCTGTATCTAGTACTATTTGTCTCATTCGCTTGCCTGCATTGTATCTATGGCGTCGTTAGCCGCTTGGTCCACCATTTCATTTTCTCGGTGGCCACTGTGTCCCTTGACCCACAACCACTCTACTTGATGCTCGGCAACTGCTGCATCTAAGCGTTGCCAGAGCTCCTTATTTTTGACCGGCTTTTTCTGCGAGGTCATCCAGCCATTACGCTTCCATCCGGCAATCCACTGGGTAATACCCTGCCGTACGTACTGAGAGTCTGTAGTCAGGGTTACGCGCACAGGTTTTTTCAACTGCTCTAACCCCTGAATAGCCGCCATGAGTTCCATCTGATTGTTGGTAGAGGTCTCTTGCGCCCCAGAGATCATTTTTTCAGTGTCTCCCTTGCGCAGCAGTGCCGCCCACCCGCCGGGCCCTGGATTGCCTCTACAGGCACCATCAGTAAATATTTCAACGGACATCTAAATCTCGATATTTGTTTTTTTGTTAGCGCCAATTTTATGCAGTGCTGCGGGCCGCAAAGACCTTCGTTTTGCCTTGTTGGCAAGCTTATCAATCGACTGCATATTTACTGAGGCCGCCTGCTTAGTAGCACTTACAAGCAGTAAACCGCCAAAGGGTAATTGCGAAAATAACGCGAGCTTTTTCAATCTGTGACTCGCGCCAGAAAAACTAGGACTCACCTTGCTAATTTTGCCCTTCAACCATGAATTGGAACCAAGACGCGCGTTGATCCACCCCAGCGGATTTTGACTAATAGGCAGGCTATACTCGAAATATTTTGGTCGACAATCTAATCGCAAATCTAGCAACGCGAGCCAATCAAACAACCGCATAGGATTAACTAGGGCGTGAGCACTCATGGGGTCGGAGAAAACTCTGGCATATAGTCGTCTAAGGCCATAAAGGCTGAAAGGGTTAAAGCCGCAAATAAGCAATTTCCCACCCGGTGCCAATACCCGTTCCACCTCTTTAATTGCAGCTCTAGGGTCTTTGACCAACTCCAAACCATGGTGCAATACCACGCCGTCTAAGCTTGCAGTTGCAAAGGGTAGATTGGTCAAATCGACCTGTAGCATTGGTTGTTTTAGCGCATCACCACGGGCTTGGTGTTGCACGGCGAAAATCGTGTGCCGAATCATACAGCCTTCAAGGGCCGCACCAGCATCTTGGCAGTCACCGACCCATAACACCACATCGCCATGTACCCGCCTAATTAGAGGTGCCAGTTCGGGCATTTGCAAAGCACAGGTCTTAGCGCCTAAAGCACTAGACCAAAGACGCTCAGTTTTCGAATCATTCCTCGTGAGACTAAATCTGTTCATGTGGTGAGCACATCGGTTAATATCCGCCGCCAGTTTAAGTCGTTTAAAGCTAGAGCAACAATCATTTTGGTAAAATCACAAAAAAGCAGTTGGATGAAGAGCGCCTGTTGGCGTTGCTTGGCAGTATTTATGCTGGCTGGTTGCCAGACGCAGCTCAGCGAGCCAAACGCCCCTGCAGAGGAAAAAACTCTACCCGTAGCGACCATCGAGGACATAGAGTTTGTTGAAGAGCCTGATGCCGTGGCCATTATGGACGGCGTTTCTGAGCTACCGCAAGAGCAAACTCTTAACCCAGATTTATGGTCACTGTTGCGCGAAAACTTGGCCTTGGACCATGAATTAGACCGGCGCTCAGTGCAGCAAGAAATACGTTGGTTTCAAAGAAATCCAAAATACTGGCAGCGCCTTGAAAGCCGTATGCAGAATTATTTGCCCTACATCCTTGAGCAAGTTTTAGAGCAACAAATACCCGCCGAACTTGCACTTCTGCCCATTATTGAGAGCGCCTTAGACCCCTATGCCTTTTCACCCTACGGCGCCAATGGACTGTGGCAATTTATGTCACCAACAGCCAAACAATACGGGTTACAAATAAACAAAGGCTATGACGGTCGTCGGGACATTGTTGCCTCTACAGATGCCGCGCTAACTTACCTAGAGCGCCTGAATAAGCGGTTCGACAACTGGCTGTTAGCTGTTGCTGCCTATAATGCTGGCGGCGGCACAGTCTCTAAAGCGATCCGGCGCGGCGACAGCAGAGATTTCTTTGCCCTAAAACTTCCGCGAGAAACAAGAGCCTACGTGCCGAGGCTTTTAGCCATGGCTGCAATCGTTAATGACCCTGCCAAATACAAGGTGGCGTTGCCTAATGTAGAGATGCGGTCCTCATTCTTTGTTTTGAACCTACCGGGGCAATTTGATATCGCTAAAATCGTCGCGATCAGCAAAGTCCCCAGCGCCACTATCTATAAATGGAACCCTGCGCTAAAACGCAGCCAGACGCCCAGTAAGGGACCGCACCGCTTGATCTTACCCTTTACCGCCCTTGCAGCTTTGCCGGGAGATGAGTCCAGTGAGGGGCCGACAGGCGATCCTTTAGAAGCACAAGTACTTGCTTTACAGCAAATGCTCACCGCGACGCCAGAAAATGAGCGATTGGCGTGGTTGAATATAGAGGTTCGCTCTGGGCAAACACTCAGCGTTCTTGCCCAGAGATACAATACCGATGTGGCCACTTTACGACAGGCCAACGGTCTCAAAAGTAACCGCATCATTATTGGCGAGGGTTTAAGAGTCCCACTATCACAAGAGGCTGTGGTGAAACCCCATAGCTCGCAATCGGTCACACATAAGGTGCGCAGCGGCGACTCTCTTTGGCTCATCGCTAAACAATATCAGGTCAGCATTGCTGAACTGGTCAAAGAAAATGAGATTGGTAGGCGAGCAACACTACGCATTGGACAAGAGATTAGCGTGCCAAATGCCAAGGTAAGCATTTCCGCGCTGACGGTGGATGAACCGCCGGCGGTGATGCGGAAAATACGCTATCGCGTTCGCAACGGAGACTCATTGAGTAGAATTGCTAATAAATTCAAGATCGACGTTCCAGCAATCAGTAATTGGAACGATTTAGATCCAAAGAAGTACCTGCAACCTGGCCAACATTTGACCCTGTACATCGACACCGTGGGTGGTCGATAGTACCGGTTTAGACGTGTTTCTTTCCAACGCCATTCAATCCGTTTTGGCCACGCCCTAACGCCCCTGAATAGACAAAACCCCTTAGACAAAAAGCCCTAAACGCAAAAAGGGCCACATTTGTGACCCTTATTCTTTTGCATTGGTGCGTCTTTGCACCCTGTTCTTCCGCGCTTACTCTGGTCTAACCACGCCTATAGAGTTTTCCGCGGCTTGGAAGAAAGCGATAAACTCAGCACGCTCCACCCTAGACCCAACAATCTGGCGAAACTGCTCAAGTTGCGTGTCAGTAGTGGCGTTAACGTCTCCTGGTGTAACCTGAGTAACCACCACAAGCGCACTACCTTGCTCGTAATCTGCCGAGCCAATAGATTTTTCCCCGGCAGTTGGTCGAGGCAATCTGAAGGCTTCCTGTAAAATTTCAACTGGCACATTTTCCACCCCACGGACCCGGGCAACATTTTCTAATGTAACCCAGCGCTGTCCAAGAGATGAAGCCACTTCACTGACACCAGTACCCGCTGCTAATGCAGCTATAGCGTCTAGTTTTGCCTCTTCTAGCGCCGCTAAACCTTTTTCACCGCGCAACTGGGCTTGAATCTCTTTTGTGACTTCTTCTAAGGCTCTCTCCATTGGCTCGTACTGCTGCGCTACTCTAACAACCACAGACTCGGTATCACTGACCTGAATCATCTGACTGTTTTCACCTGCTAACACCTCTTCGCTAAATAGCGCCTCAAGAACATCGGGGTTGCTGAGCAAAAGATCACTGGCATTTGGCTCACTGCCGTCTGCAACGGTTGGAGAATAGTCTTGCGTAATGCCTGACATTTGCACAACCGGTAGGTCTAGCTCTGCTGCTGTCTCACTTAACGCAAAGCGTTCGTCATAAGCACTTCGTTCTAACTGATCTAGTCGGTCCGAATATTGTTCTTCCGCTAATTCGGTTTTTACCCGATCACGTAACACCGGCAACTCATTTTCAAATGAAGGGTATTCGGTGACAATGATATTGTTGAGCTTGATCAAGTGATACCCAAAGGCTGTTCTAACGGGTTCCGACACCTGACCAATCGTTGTTAGGTCCCACAACGCCTCTTCGAAAGGTGCTTCAAAAACGCCTTTACCAGCCAAGCCGAGCGACCCGCCCTGCTCAGCAGAGCCAAGATCTTCTGATGTTTCTTTTGCCAATTGAGCAAAATCTTCGCCTTGGTTAATGCGCTCTGCAATCTCGGTGATACGCTTCAATGCTGCCGTTTCATCAATAGCATCGTTCACTTGAATAAGGATATGCGCGCTGTCTCTGGCGTCCGCTGAGGATGCCGCCGCGCGGTCCTCTTCGTACATGGCACGCAGTTCATCGTCTCCTACTTCAAGCGCTAACCCACCAGCCAAATCAGCTACGGCCAAGCGCACGTATTCAACGTCCAAGGTTAACGGTGTCATGTAGAGGGCTTGATCATCCGCATAGCGAGCCTCAACCTCCTCATTAGAGACCTCGGCATCCGCAGCATAGGCAGCCACATTCAACGACAAATAAGCGAAGTCGCGACGTTGTTCCAAAATTCTTACAGCTTCGGCTATTTCCCAATCAGGTACTAAAACCCCTTCTGCAACCCCGTTACGCAACTGCTCTGCGCTCAAAGCGCCAGCGTATTCATTTAAAAATTCTACTGGCTGATAACCCAGTATTTGCAGCTGCGAACGATAAACAGCTTCGTTGAATTTGCCATCAACCTGATAAACCGGACTAGCCAGCAGTTGTTTATTTACCTCTTCCATTGACACGCTGATGCCTAGGTCAGAAGCAGTTTGATACAAAACTTGGCGATTGATCAATTGGCTCAATGCAGATTGCTGCAAAAGTAATCGATCAATATCGTTTGGGTCAAAATCAGGACCCACTTGGGAAAGGATGCGACGTTTCTCGCGCTCCGTCTCAATATTCAACACGGACTCAGTAATATCGAAATCACCAACCTGAGCCACCTTTGGGTCGCCGCCAAGGAAAACATTGGTGGCGCCAAATCCAAATAGCGTCAGCACCAGTATGATGGCCACTACCAGAACTTTGAAGCCGGTTGATTGTGTTTGATCTCGTAGTTGCTGCAACATGCTAGCTAAACCTTAAAACGTAATGTGGAAAACTTAAAATACAAGGACATAAAAAAGGGCGCTTTATTGGCGCCCTTTCAAATCACCCAGTAGCCGCTAGTTTAAAGCGTCTTTAAGTGCCTTGCCCGGCTTAAAAGCAGGAACTTTGGCTGCTGAGATTTGAATCGTTTCGCCAGTCTTTGGGTTACGACCAGGGCGTGCAGCGCGATCGCGTACCAAAAAAGTACCGAAACCAACCAGTGCCACCGATTCGCCATCCTTTAAGGAGCCGGTTATTGCTTCTAATGCTGATTCTAAAGCTCTGCTTGCAGCGGTTTTAGAAATATCTGCAGATTCAGATATATGATCTACTAATTCACTCTTGTTCATACTGTGCCCCTCGTAAATGCGCCTGTCGATCGAATAGCTGGTGGGATGAGGAGCAAAACTCACATCCATAACGGCATATTTTCTCTGTGCGCATACAGTTTAATTAAGACCCTCTCGGGTTCGATTGTTTTATACCAACACAGCTAGTCGGGCGCAAGCTAATGCGCGCATGACTTTACTAGTGCGGGCTTATGCTAGAAGGCGTTTCAGCCGCTCCAGTGTCCTTTTTCGACTCAGAACTTGCGCCCTCACCGGTCCCATCATGAAGGATTTTGGGTTCAGGCATGCGTTCAAGCGCTATTTCTAACACCTCGTCTATCCATTTTACCGCATGGATCTCCAAATTGCTTTTCACATTGTCAGGAATCTCGATCAAATCTTTCTCATTTTCATGAGGAATGACCACATGCTTAATACCCCCTCTATGGGCGGCTAAAAGTTTCTCTTTCAGGCCACCAATAGGCAGCACTTGTCCACGCAGAGTAATTTCACCGGTCATGGCGACGTTGGCTTTTACTGGAATACCCGTGAGCACCGATATCATTGCGGTGCACATGCCAATGCCGGCGCTGGGACCATCTTTCGGCGTAGCCCCTTCTGGTACGTGAATATGGATATCACTTTTTTCGTGAAAATCGTCGGCTAAACCAAGAGATTGACCGCGACTACGCACTACAGTTAAGGCAGCTTGGATGGATTCCTGCATTACATCGCCCAACGAACCCGTCTTGATCTGACGCCCCTTACCCGGCACAGACACAGCCTCTATACTGAGTAACTCGCCCCCTACTTGAGTCCACGCCAAGCCCGTAACAATGCCGACTTGGCTTTCTTCCTCGGCCAACCCGTAACTGAATTTGTGCACGCCAGAATATTTTTCTAGATCGGCTTGATCAACAACAGTTTTCGGAAATGCTTTCTTGGTGCTCGCCTGGTCCAAAGACTGTTCTTTAACTACCTTGCGCGCTACTTTAGAAATTTCTCGCTCTAAGCCACGCACACCCGCTTCTCTCGTGTAGTAACGAATGATGTCTACAAGGGCAGCGTCAGTAATCTCCAACTCGCCCTTCTTCAAGCCATTGTTTTTAATCTGTTTTGGCACCAAGTAGCGGCGTGCAATACCCAGCTTTTCGTCCTCGGTATAGCCAGGCAAACGAATCACTTCCATACGGTCTAGTAGCGGCGCAGGAATATTCATTGAATTTGAGGTGCAAACAAAGAACACATTGGACAGATCGTAGTCTACTTCCAAATAGTGGTCGTTAAATGTGCTGTTTTGCTCGGGGTCGAGCACTTCCAGTAAAGCACTGGCCGGATCGCCGCGCATATCCATGCCCATTTTGTCTATTTCATCGAGTAAAAACAGTGGGTTTACCACACCTGTCTTGCTCATCTTTTGTATAACTTTCCCTGGCAAAGAGCCAATGTAAGTGCGTCTATGCCCCCTGATCTCGGCCTCATCACGCACGCCCCCTAATGCCATGCGCACAAATTTTCTATTGGTTGCCCGAGCAATACTCTCTCCCAAGCTGGTTTTACCCACGCCAGGAGGGCCGACAAGACACAATACCGGGCTTTTGGACTGACTCGTGCGATTCTGTACCGCGAGGTATTCGACAATCCGCTCCTTCACTTCAGTTAAACCAAAATGATCTTCATCAAGTATCTTTTGGGCCGCCTGTAGGTCTTTGCGCACCCGGCTTTTCTTACTCCAAGGGATGCTCACCATCCAATCAATAAAGCTTCTCACCACTGTCGCCTCGGCGGACATGGGCGCCATGTTCTTCAGCTTGTTGAGTTCAGACTGGGTCTTTTCTTTTGCCTCCTCGGGCATGCCAAGCGCGTCAATTTTGCTCTGCAACTCGTCCGTTTCGTTGGCAGAATCGTCGCCCATTTCTTTTTGAATGGCTTTCATTTGCTCGTTCAAATAGTAATCTCGCTGGCTCTGCTCCATCTGCTTTTTGACTCGCCCACGGACTTGCTTTTCGACCTGAATAACCGCCAGACCCGCATCCATCAAGGCAAGTAATAACTCAGTACGAGCGCCAATTTCAACAGCTTCTAAAACGTCTTGGCGATCTTTAATGTCCAATGACATTTGCGCTGCCATGGTGTCCATTAAACGTGATGGATCGTCAATGCCAGATAATGATGCCAATACTTCCTGAGGGATCTTTTTGCCGCTCTGGGCAAACGCTTCGAACTGAGCCAAAAGCGTTTTGTTCAATGCATCTGCTTCGCGGCGTTCCACTTCCGGCTCGTCCCGAACATCCACTTCAGCGCGAATATAACCAGCGCTGAAATCCAAACTTTGCACAGCTGCACGCTGGCCCCCTTCGACCAAAACTTTCACGGTACCGTCGGGCAGTTTGAGTAATTGGAGAATACTGGCGACAGTCCCCATGGCGTATAAATCGCCGGGTTCGACCTCTGTTTTCTCTGGGTCTATCTTGGCCACCAGGAAGATTTGCTTATCGTCCGCCATGGCTGCATCTAAGGCTTCAATAGAACTGGCAGTACCGACAAAAAGGGGGTGCACGCCGTGGGGGTAAACAACCATGTCTCGTAAAGGTAAGACCGGAAGAAAATCTACAGTATCGTCTGACATAATTTCTCTCTAACTGCTCAAATTGCTTGATATAACAATGTGGTCATAAAGCCAAAGCTCAAGGGTTATAGCAATGAAAATATGGGATTAAATTTGAGACTTTCTTAGACGTGAGATAACGATACGGAGGGAGTAGTTGGCCGCTCGCTGGAACTGCGAGCGGCACGAGAGTGCGAAAAGTATTGCTGACGGAAACTAGTCCTCTGGTGCAACCTTTGCTTGATCTAGATTTTCGTAAATCAACATTGGCTCGCTCTCGCCTTTGATCACGCTTTCGTCAATCACAACCTTGCTCACTGACTCTGAAGCCGGTAGCTCGTACATGGTGTCCAACAACACTGATTCAAGAATAGAGCGCAATCCGCGCGCGCCGGTTTTACGTTCAGTTGCCTTGTTGGCAATAGCGCGCAAAGCGTCTTCACGGAAATCTACATCTACCCCTTCCATCTCAAACAGCTTGGTATATTGCTTGGTCAGAGAATTCTTTGGTTCAGTCAAAATCCTAATCAGCGCATCGTTATCTAACTCGCCCAGTGTTGCTACAACGGGTAAACGACCAACAAATTCAGGAATCAGCCCATAGCGGACTAAATCTTCTGGCTCTACCGAGCGCAAAGTTTCGCCGATGCTCGTGCGGTCCGAGTCACCCTTAACTTGTGCACCGAAACCGATACCGGACTTGTCGGAACGATCGGAAATGACACGGTCTAGGCCAGCAAAAGCACCGCCACAGATAAACAGGATCTTTGAGGTGTCTACTTGCAAAAATTCTTGCTGAGGATGCTTGCGTCCACCCTGAGGAGGCACAGATGCCACCGTGCCTTCAATCAATTTCAACAAGGCTTGCTGTACGCCCTCACCCGAAACATCTCTGGTAATGGATGGGTTGTCTGACTTGCGTGAGATCTTGTCGATTTCGTCGATGTAGACGATACCCACCTGAGCGCGCTCAACGTCGTAGTCGCACTTCTGCAGCAGCTTTTGAATGATGTTCTCTACGTCTTCACCAACATATCCCGCCTCTGTGAGCGTGGTCGCATCAGCAATGGTAAAAGGTACATCGAGCATTCTGGCCAACGTTTCAGCCAAAAGGGTCTTACCGCACCCGGTAGGGCCAATAAGCAGTATGTTTGATTTAGACAACTCAACGTCATCTTTCTTGGCGCTGTAATTTAGGCGCTTATAATGGTTGTAGACGGCAACGGACAATACTTTCTTGGCGTGTTCTTGGCCAATCACGTATTCATCTAGCGTTTTATTGATCTCGGTAGGCACGGGTAACTTACTAGACTCACTAGACTGCGCTGCCTCAGAGACCTCTTCTCTAATGATGTCGTTACACAACTCAACGCATTCATCACAGATGAATACAGAAGGTCCCGCAATTAGCTTACGAACTTCATGTTGGCTCTTGCCACAAAACGAACAGTACAATAACTTGCCTGAGTCGTCTCCTTTGCCATTTTCTTCCGACATAGCTTCTAAATCCCATTACTCTTGCCCAGTATTGGTTGCTCAATTTGCCCCCAAATACTCTGGCTTTCACATTCCATTCTCGTGCCCTAATGTGACTGTAAGGCCACTACGCGAGAATATTCAATCCTGATTACATTGCTTGCTCAGGACGTTTAATGCAAGCCCGCAGGCCTGCTGAAAATATTCTAATCTTTTGCCGACTCAGCGGCGTCTGTACGACTTTGCTGCACTTGGTCGACCAAACCATACTCTTTTGCTGCATCTGGACTCATCCAAAAGTCTCTGTCAGTGTCTTTTGCCACTGTTTCAACGTCTTGGCCAGTATGCTTGGCAATAATTTTGTTCAACTGCTCGCGCATCAACAATATTTCTTGCGCCTGAATTTCAATATCTGAAGCAACGCCACGCGAACCGCCTGAGGGTTGATGCAACATCATTCGTGAATTAGGCAAGGCATAACGCTTTCCTGGCGCGCCAGCTGCGAGTAAAAACGCACCCATACTGGCCGCTTGGCCAACACAGAGCGTACTTACGTTTGGCTTAACGAACTGCATGGTGTCATAAATAGATAGACCCGCTGTCACAGAACCGCCGGGAGAATTAATATAAAGATTAATGTCTTTATCTGGATTTTCAGACTCTAAGAACAGCATCTGAGCGACCACTAGATTGGCCATATGATCCTCAACGGGCCCGACCAAAAAGATGATTCGATCTTTCAGCAACCTAGAATAGATGTCATACGCGCGTTCACCACGAGCGGTCTGCTCTACGACCATAGGGACCATGCCCAAGCCTTGCGTTGGTTGCGTTAATCGATCTCGAATATCTGACATTTTTTTCTCCAAGTCTGCCGGCATCAACCGGCAAATACTGCGCTTATCTAATAATCACTTTTGCCTAACCGGCAGCCTAATTTCCGCCCCAATTTTCTAGCTGGTGGCTTCTTCGCTGGCTTCCTCACTGGCCTCTTCTGGCGCAGCAATCGCCGCGCCGCTGATCACGTCTGTGTAGTTTGAAACTACCTCTTCTATGCTCGCTTGTTCCATTATGAGGTCGACTACCTGATCTTCAAGTACAGCCATTTCAATATTATTCATTTGCTCTGGGTTACTTCGATACCATTCAATGACCTGTTCTGGCTCGCCGTAAGGTGCAGCAATTTCTTGCAGACGCGCATCGATCTTTTCTGGATCAGCAACCATTGCTTTGCTGGTCATGATTTCATTCACAACAAGTCCCACTTTCACGCGCTTTTCAGCCTGATCTTGGAACAATGCATCTGGCAAATCTAACTGTTGGGCCTGACCAGGAGGCATTTGGAATTGGCTCATCATCTGATCTTTAAGCACATGAATTTCGCGATGCACAACGTCGTGAGGCAGCGAGAAGTCATGGATTTCGCTCAGACCGTCCATAGCCTGCTGCTTGACCTGGTTCTTAATCGCATTGTCCAGTTCACGAGTCATATTGGCTTTCACTTCAGAGAGAAAAGCCTCTTCTGTGGTTTCATCAATGCCAAACTTCTTAAAGAATTCTTCATTCATCTCCGGTAGTTGTGTCTCTTTGACATCAATCACCTTGACGCTGAACTGCACTGTTTTACCCTGCATGTCCTCGGCTTGGTAATCGTCAGGAAATACAGCATCAAAAGTTGACTCCTCACCGGCAGACAAACCCACCACGCCTTTGTCGAAATCAGCAATCATTTGACCTTTACCGAGAGTAAACGCCATGCCCTCGCCGCATGCAGATTCAACCCGCTCGCCGTCCAACATGCCTTCAAAATCAACGGTAATTTGATCGCCGTCAGCAGACGCGCGCTCAACTATTTCTTGTGTTGCATTTTGCTCACGCAACTTAACAATCATGTCGTCCAAATCGGCGGCCGTAATTTCTGCTGATGGGCGCTTAACCGCGATCTTATCGAAATTGGCCAGTTCAACAGATGGGAATACTTCAAATGTTGCAGTGAACTCAAAATCTATGCCCGGATCCATTTTGATCACATCTAACTTGGGCGAACCAGCTGGCGTTAAAGACTCCTGCTGCACAGCTTCTACAAAGCTGCTCTGCATTAATTCGCCTGCGACTTCAGCACGAATAGCGCTGCCATAGCGACGTCTAACTTCCTTCAATGGCACCTTGCCCGCTCTGAAGCCGGGTATTTTTACTTTGCCGCGAGCGTCATTTAAGCGCGCCGCTATCTGGTCTTCGAACTGATCGCCGTCGATGGTTATGGTTAATCGCCGTTCAAGGCCAGTCATTGTTTCAATAGATACGTTCATTCTCTAATTCATTCGAGGTGGATACAAAAGAAATGGGCTAACCAGCGGATTTCGATCCTACTGCCTATTAAGTGCAAACAGGTGCACCCCCTACCAAAAATTTGTTGTGACCCACGCAACCGCGTCGGTCAAATCGCCGACTATCTTACACCACGAATCATGCAAATGTTTTAGAAATGTTCACCTTTCGTGTGTGACCACAGACAGCTGCCTAAGCCGTCCAATATAGGTCTCAGTTCCTAGGCACGACAGCCCAGAACTGCCTACATGAATCTAATTCGACAAGCCGAGCTCTACATAGGACGCGACCACTCGATCAGGTGCAAACTCAGTCGTCCATAACGCGACGCATCTTTTCCGTGGCGGCTAAGAAATCCTGCATAAAATCGTACATTACCGACTTACAAGACTGCACTTCATTCATTAAGCCAACGCCTTGGCCCACCCAATAAGTGGCCAACTGCCTCGCACCAGGATGGCCCCCTTCCGCCATTTTAGTGATTTTGCTCAATGCGGGTTCGCTGACCAAGGGTTGTAGCGGCATGGGCAATGGATCTGGCGCATCCTCATCTTCCCAAGCATCTGTCCATGGTGATCTCATCTGTCGAGAATACTTACCCGTCCGGCTACGTGAGCGCACTGTATCTCTGGAATTGGTGGACAACATCTTCTCTTTAATCACCGGTGAAGTGGATGCCTCCGAGGTGGTTAGCCACATAGACCCCGTCCATGCGCCATGTGCGCCCATAGTCATAGCCGCAGCCATTTGCCGGCCAAGAACAATGCCCCCTGCGGCAAGTACCGAAATATCTTTGAACTCTTTGATCGCCTCGCAAACCTCAGGCACCAAAACCATAGTAGATACCTCACCACAATGCCCCCCAGCCTCGGTACCCTGTACAACAATCACATCAACGCCAGCCTCGGCCTGCTTTAAAGCGTGCTCTTTAGCGCCAACTAGCGCAGCAACGGCAACATTGTTCGCTTTACCCAACTCCAGCATGTAGCGCGGTGGCACACCCAGAGCATTTGCGATCATCTTAATAGGATGAGCAAAAGCCACGTCCATTAGTGCTGCCGCTTTACTCTCCCCCAAAAACGCATCGCTTGTGCCAGCACTAAAGTCGTAGATTCCAGCAGTGTCTAACCCGTGTTGTGCTAACACCGAGGAAGCAAAATCTCTATGTTCATTAGGCACTAAGGCACTGATGTTGGTGGCTACATCGTTTTCTTGTGCGGCCATTGTCGTGGGCACAATGATATCTACCCCGTAGGGTTTGCCATCAATGTGATCATCTATCCACTTCAATTCAATTTCTAATGCTTCAGGTGACAAGCCAGCGGCGCCAAGAATACCCATGCCTCCAGCTTTAGAAACCTCCACCACTACGTCGCGGCAATGGTTAAAGGCAAATATTGGAAACTCAATACCCAGTTTTTCACATAACTCAGATTTCATACTCCGCTCCCCAGCAAAAAAATGTAGGGCCAAAACTTAACACAGACACAAAAGATTTTTGGCAAAATTGGCGCCTTCATCTCAGCAACAAACCCACCTTAAAACTCAGAGGCGTGAGCGTCGTTGCTCACTCAACCAATGCAATTTACTCCTCAGTCGTTACTCACAGCAGCGTGCGATGGCGGCTTTAAGCTATTGCTTGCACCACACCTTTACCTGAGTATTCTCAAGCATTGTAGAAAATCAAAAATTGAGGACTGACACCCATGCTAAAATTACATTTTGCGCCGAACTCTCGTGCGGGGAGAATTGTTTGGTTATTAGAAGAATTAGAACTGCCTTACGACATCAACAAAATGGCTTTTCATCCACAAGACCTGAAGTCGGATGAACACAGAGCACGACACCCTCTTGGTCGGGTGCCGGTTTTAGATGACGGAGACATCACTATCTTCGAGTCAGGGGCTATCGTTGAGTATGTCATCGCCCGACATAAAAATGGCGGTCTCAAACCCAGTGAAAATTCCCCTCTGTTTCCAGAGTACCTGCAGTGGTTTCACTATTGCGAGGGAATGGTTATGCCACCAATCAACACTATTGTTGTACAAACCGTGCTATTACCACCAGATCGGCGCGACGAGAAAGCACTCAGCCAAGCCCAGCGACTTTTAACCAAGGCCTTAGAACCGGTCAACGAGGCATTAGCTGGCAGAGACTATTTGATAGGCGTTTTTTCAGCCGCAGACATCATGCTAGGCCACGCATGTTTTATGGGTAACCGACTGGGCTGTGTAGGCGAAGAAATGCCCCACCTAAAAGCTTACGTTGAGCGCGTAGCAAACCGGCCAGCGTTTAAAACCGCCATAGAAATGCAGTAACGAATGGACGGGGTTTTATACAGGAGGTTGGGACTAGACCTAAACCCGTTCGCCCTTGAGTAAAACCCAAAAACAAAAAAGCACAGGGCAAACGAAGGGCTTAAGCGGGGCGAACAATGGCGTGCGAACCCTCTAGCCTTCAGCCACGGCTTGGATCAGCTCAGTTCAGTTCAGACTAGCGCATCCAGGCGCGTAAATACCTAGCAACTGGGCACAGCTACTGCTACTGCGCGCACCAACGGTCATTTTCAGCGAACTGACAATGACCGTGCAGAGGTTTCTTCTACGGCGTTAAAATCAAATTGAGCCAAGAATTGAGCTTATTTTCTTTCGGAACTTTGGCCCAAATGGCGGTCGCGCACCAATGATTGGCAACACATCAATCATGGTTTGGCTGTAAATCGCCCGCGGATGGCTCATGTTTCTAAACCCTTCCGGACCGTGATAGGCACCCATACCAGAAGCACCAAAGCCACCAAATGGCAGATCCTCTTGTACATAGTGAAGCGTAATATCGTTGATACAGACACCACCACTTTGCACGTGGCTCAGCAAATACTCTTGCTCACTTTTATCTTTGCCAAAATAGTACATGGCGAGAGGGTTTCGACGGGGTTCAATCTTATCCGGAACTTCGCTGATATCAGCATAGGTCATGACAGGGAGGATAGGGCCAAAAATTTCCTCATGCATAACCTGCATGTCTTCATTGACGTTCTGAAGAATGTGCAGAGGCATACGACGATTATCTTTAGACGCACGAGCCTTCTCAGCACCGACTATGGTGAGCTTGGCGCCTTTAGAAACAGCATCATCAATATAGTTCTGCAATCTAGCAAAGTGCCTTTCGTTGAAAACACCCGCATAATCCGTGTTGTCGGTGATGTTGGGATACATTGACTGCGTCTCATGAATAACCCTTGCAATTAGCTGCTCTTCCAGCTCCTCAGGCACCAAGACATAGTCTGGTGATAGGCAGAGTTGTCCACCGTTCAAGAGCTTACCGAAAGCCAGGCGAGTTCCGGCGAGATCAAGTTTTGCACTGCGACCAATGACGACAGGTGATTTGCCGCCAAGTTCTAGAGTGACAGGAACAAGGTTTTTTGACGCAGATTGCATCACTTGCCGACCAACGTGAGTGGACCCAGTAAACAAAAGGTGATCGAACGGCAGCTCCGCAAATCTTTGACTGACATCTGCGCCGCCGGTGACAACCGCCACCTCATCTTCTGAAAAATATTTCGGCACAACTTCTGCAAACAGAGCCGCAGTTTCAGGCACGTATTCTGACGGTTTCAGTAATGCTCGGTTACCAGCTGCCAGCGCACTGGTCAAAGGCGCCACCGTCAGACCGAAGGGCAGGTTCCAGGGGGAAATAATACCCACAACGCCCTTTGGGAAATATCTGACCTGTCCCTTCCCACCCAAAAAATTCATCGGTTTGTTGGTTTTGCGCGTTTCAGGTTTCATCCACGCTTTTAGATGTTTCATCGAGTAGTCGATGGCTTCGACCTTTGATGCAAACTCCGAGAACAAACTGAATTCGTAAGATCGCGCACCGTTGAATTCGCGTTTTGTTGTGGTGGCAAACTCTGTCTTGTTTTCAACAATCAGTGCTTTGAGTCTTTTTAGACGGTCAATTCGTGTTGCATAGGTGACCTCGCCCTCTGCACGGAAATTGCTTCTTTGTCGTTCGACTAACGCATCCAGATTCTGGACCGCTAATTCTGTGACGTTGTTGTGCTCTGCTTCGCTCATATTAATTTTCCTAAATTGCCCTGCATTTTTTTTATTTGTTGATTCAACTAAACTTTTGGCTAGATGTTGGTGTGGCTTCTGCACGAATGCCTTCAATGATACGAACGACATTCCTGACAAAGAGTGGTTCAGACGCAAAACTGGCGATGAGATCCTGGACATCGTCAGGCAACTCTTCATTAACAAGCGAGGGACCCTGGTCAGCGCCCATCGCACCAATCAGCAGAACACCCATTGTTTTCACTACCTCCGTCGCTTGCGCTTTGCTCAATTTGAGAGAAGTTGACGTGGCCTTTGCAACGACTTCCACCTGCGTTATGAACACGCGCTTAGACTCGATTAATCTTGGAATCGCAACATTGTGTTCGATGACATGTTCAAGCCTGATGAGCAAGGGCAAGAAGGTGCCATCCGCCACGGCGGTGTTATACAGCGCCCGGGCATACGTCTCGCTGGTCATGGAATCAGATAAGTAACCTATAAAAACCTGGCTCCATCGAATGAGACTTTGCTCATAAAGGGTCAGAAAGAGCTCTTCCCTAGTTTTGAAGTAAAGATAGAGCGTGCCTTTGACGACCCCGGATTTCTTGGCAAGTTGAGTCATAGAAAATGCCTCGTAGCCAACGTCAAGGAAATGTGTTTCGGCAGCCTCCAGCACGGCTTGCCGCCGCTGCGCCTTTTGTTCTGCGCTTCTCGCCCTCCGATTAATTGCAACGACTGAATTCACATTTGTATCCAACTGTTTTTTACCTGTTTGTTCGACCGGCCTTAAGCAAGTCGCTTCTAAAATATAACTGACCGTGGTCATTTATATAGTTAGCCGTCGATCAATTCAAGTCCATCCTTTAAAAATTGTTTAGGAAAATTGGCAACACGCAGCGTTGAACCAAGATGAGACTGCTCGGAATTAGACTTTTTCCTTCACAGTCATCTGAGTTAGATCGCTTATGGACAGAGGCGGATTGCCAGCTTTGCCGCCAAAACGGGGGACAAGAATGTTGCAGCCACCAGACGACAAAGCCCGAGGAAGCTCACATAGTCGTCATAGATTTAGGAGAAGGAGTTGGACAAAAATTTGTAGGACAGCGCTTTAGGGTCATGCTGCGAAGAGGATTCTGCCCACCTAGGCCGGCTTTAAAGACGCGGTTGAGAGCACCATGCAGAATGAGATTTTTGCGGCTACTTTGTAAAAAATGCGAGCAAGTCGGCCTGAGAAACTAACAAGCGCTTAGCGAACGAAGGGCTTAAATGGGGTGGACGATGGGGTTTGAACCCACGACCGCCGGAATCACAATCCGGAGCTCTACCAACTGAGCTACGCCCACCATTGTGCCGAGAATTATAGGGATGTGTTCATCAGGACGCCAGAGGTTTTCAGCCTTCTCGTGGAATAGATCGCACATTAGGCGTTTAAATCAGTATCGGCTCTATAATTAGGTCTGGATAAGGGGGATTTAACTTAAAAACCTACAGCCCTAGATGTTTAGTTGCTCGAAAAGCAGAGTGAGAAGCATAGTGAGAAGCAG
>Ga0066605_10000571_pt1 | contig 24395 bp, 9 predicted proteins | sample SaaInlLV_DNA_10m_FD_60385 | JGI IMG/M metagenome (GOLD analysis project Ga0066605, IMG submission 60385) | Marine microbial communities from expanding oxygen minimum zones in the Saanich Inlet - SI075_LV_DNA_10m | ecosystem: Environmental > Aquatic > Marine > Unclassified | place: British... | reverse complement strand
GCTCGGATTCATAACGATTTGAGGTGTTAGACAAGGCTCATAAGAAATAGAGATGTTTTCAGTGTCCTCACCACATGGGTTTTTAACTCTGATAATTATGTTGTTTTGACCATCAGAAAGCATCACTTGAGTTTTGACTATACCATTGTTAAAGGCAAAAGGAATCGAAGTGCCACCATTTAAAACCGTAATCTGTCCCTTATTGGTGACATTCGTCAATTTCGCAATGACTTGAACCTTTTGGCTCGTACTCTCATGTGAGCTACTCGCCGGTAATTTTAAGCTTATATTCGGAGCTTGACAATCGTCATATACTACTGTCAAGTTCGCGCTTGCACTTCCACATGGGCTATTTACTGAAACCGTAATCGTATTCAATCCTGGGTTAAGGGTTAAATTGCTTAATAAATTCCCTTGCATAAAGGAGTAGTTGAGGTTTTGTCCGTTTTGTTTCACTGAAATATACTGGGACTGAATTACATTACTCAATTGTGCTACTAGAGAGTAAGAAGGATTAGTTACAGAAACATTTGTGCCTCCACTTAAAGAACCCAAACTTGTGATTGTAATGGTGGGATCTTTACAATCATTATAAATGATATGTAATGTTTCGACCGCTGTCCCACAGTCATTTGTAGCGCTCACATTAAAATAGTTATCACCAGGTATTAGTGCAATGTTTCCGTACAGGGTTTTATTTTGTGCATTGAAAATGAGGCCTTGCATACTATTCCCATTCAATTTGTAAGTGATATTTTGGGCTCCAAATATTTCATTAATTGTAAGATTCAAACCAAGACTCGATTGAGTTGTCACAAGTCCTGATTGAATTCCATTGAATACAATCGAAGGTGCAGTACAATTCTCAAAATCAATTGTGAATACCTCAGAATCAGTTCCGCATCCGTTTTGAATATCAACTGAAATGGTATTAATTCCCGGTGCTAAAACTACAGAAAAGCTAAGCAAGTCATTCACATATGAAGCAGCTGATATATTCATAAGCTTACCATTAACTTTGATTTGAATGTTATTCTTGCTTACATCTGTGCCTGTTATTTGAATATCAATATTTTGATTTTGAATATTCGTAGTTGCTCCTGAAGCTGTAGGGTGAATCAACTCTATAACAGGGGGTTCACATGATTCGTAAATTATTGTGCTGCTAATACTCCCTTGTCCGCAGTCGTTAGCAAAATCAATTTGAATATTGTTTTGCCCTGGGGTCAGTGATAGATTGCCTTGCAAAAGTCCAGTTGAAGGGTTAAAGTTAAAACCAAATAACTGATTATTGTTTACAAATAGTCTGATCAGTCCAGCATCCGTTATCCCAAGAATATTTGCTTGAATTAAAAGACTAGATGACGCCACAGTTGCTGTTGATAATGGATTAACAAAGGTTCCTGAAGGTGCTGAACAATTTGAATATTCAACATTTAATCGATCAGTGTCACTTCCGCAGCTATTTGAGGCAGTGATGAAAAATGTATTATTCCCTTCGGTTAGCGCAACAGATGCTGTTAACGTTTTAGAATTCATGTCAAAGTTAAAAGGTACCGAGAGCTGATTTATATTGGTAAATACAATCTCTGAGGCACTACTTACATTAAGGACTTGAGCATTAACGATGAGGACACCTTCGTTTACTTGTGCATTGTTTGCGTTTAAAACATTCACTACTGGAGCTTGGCACGGTGTGTTGGTGAAGGTGATGTTTATTTGATCTGTATCTCCACCACAGTTGTTAATTGCTGAAATGTAGAATGTATTTGTCCCCTCTGATAATGGAACTGATGCCGTCAAGGTCTTTGAATTAAAGTCATAATTAAATGGCAAAACTACTTGGTTCGTATTTGTGAGCTTTATTTCTGAGATGTTGTTGACATTTTCAATCAGCGCACTGATTGTTATTACACCTTGACTCGCTGATGAATTATTACTGTTAATGACATTAACCTCTGGTGAAGGACAACTTATATTTGTATGTTGTACCGTTATTTGTTCAGAATCACCGCCGCAACTATTTGCAGCCGAAATGAAAAATAAATTGTTTCCTTCTACGAGATTAACAGTTGCAGAAAGCATTTTTGTATTTACATCGAAATTAAAGGCAAGTTGCACTTGATTTGCGTTAGTTAATTTTATTGCTGATGCGTTATTAACATTTTCGATTTGTGCACTAATGGACATCGTACCATCACTAATTGAATTGTTATTAGATGTTAAGATATTGACGATTGGAGAAGGGCAGCTTGTGAATCCAGAAGAAGAACTAGTGGTGTTTTGTACGTTTAGACGTGCCATATCACTACCACAAGACGTTTTAGCATTTATAAAAAAGGTGTTATTTCCAGGTGCTAATGTTACTGTTGCAGTCACTTTATTCGTAAATGAATCGTAATCAAATGGAAGAGGCATCTGATTCATGTCCGTAAGTTTTATATCACCAACAGAACTTACGTTCGTTAATTGGGCTTCGATAGTCATTGTGCCTTGACTTGATGATGTGTTATTGGTATTAAGAATATTTACAACAGGGGAAGGACAACTCGTAAATCCTGAGGATGAATTGTTAGAGGAGGTTGGTGGTTTTGGATTAGGGCGTGGAGGACGCGAGGTATTTCCTGAACCCCCAAGTCTGAATCTTATAAATGCAGAGGTGTAATGGTATAAATCATTTTCAAGCATCGGTGTTTCTGAAACATAACCATCAAACTGGTCCCCACGCGTAAATGTAGTTTTATGTTCTAGACCGATGGATGTTTTTCCAAAATCATAGGCAAGTCCAAAACCAAGACTCGGCATGAAAAGCTTTTGCTTGCGGATTAGATCTGTTTCGAAGTCAAAATCCAAATCATTATTCAGCATTTCAGTTTCAGAATATAATTCAGCCTCATTAAACTCATTTAATGAAGTCAAGTCTGCTTTGATTGTTTTCCACGAAAAACCTAAGCCTCCAAAAATGTATGGGTCAAATCCAGTTTTCTCACGAATTTTATTCAAGTGAATGACCAGCTCAAGACTTAAACGTCTGAGATCTGTATAGTAATTAGGTATGAAGCCACCATATTGTGTATTGTAAAGATCATAAATATCTTGTGCGTCATCGTTAATAGAAGTCATGGATGAATCAAGTTCTGAATTTTGCCCATACCAGTGGCCATGCAAGTAGCGCCCTCGCAAGTCAAAACTTAGTAGCTTACCGTAATCATAGTTGTAGGATTTACCAAGAAATATACTCCAGCCCGTTGGACTCGTAGACCTTCCTTCAAATGCTTCTCTGATGGCGAATGAATTGTCAACATCAGAACTACTCCAAGTAATCCCAGTATTGAATCCAATAAACCATTTTGAATCGTAATTGCTCTTGTTTTTTTGTCCATGTAGACCTCCAAACATTAAAAAAGTAAAAACTAATAGGTATAAATTTTTCATAGTAATAGGTGTTTTGCTTGCTATTGGAATTATTATGCCAAATTAAATAAAATATATACGCTAAGTCAAGTGACTTGACCTTCTCGACTTAAAAGATAGATTGGCATTGCATTTTAGCGATTTGTTAAAGTTTTGTTATTTTAATTTATGGATAGTATTCGTAGGATTTGAATCTAACAATGGAGATAAAGTTCGTCCCGGGATTTCTGCGAATGATGGAATACAATAGTTGTGTTTTGTTATCATAAACAAGTTGTAGCTCATCAATTAATGTTCCCATTTTTTTATGCAGTCGTTCTTTTAGGTTTCCAAACGGATCATAGGCAAACGAAATACTTTCAACAGCTTCTGCATTTTTATTGTAGAAGGTTTTTATGGTGTCTAAATAGCCTTTTTTATTGTAGCTATATTTTTTCGTTGAGATTGTACCACTTCTTTTAAGTTTTTCTTGGCTTGATATTAGGTAGCCATCACCATCATTTTGTTTTGATGAAATGAGATAAGGTAAGCCGTATGAATTGTATGTGGTTTTTTTGTTGTTATAATAACTGAAGGATTCTTGATTTACTTGGATGCTCTTTGTCGTTATTCCGAATTCATCTATTGCTACCCTATAATTTGTGATATTTATGATTCGTCCCAGGCTATCGTATTGAAGTTTTTGCTCCGTAACACCGGCATATTCTGTTTTTTTTATGGACGAAATTTGCCCATTTGAGTTAAAATTGAAGAAGTGCACTGTTGTGTCTAATTTCTTCCCATTCCATTTTAAATCGACCAATGAAATCATTCTTCCTAATTTATCAAACATGTAGCTATACGAACCAGGGACTTCGCGAATTAAATCACCATCTTTTTTAAAAGAATAGGTGCCAGTGATTTTCTTGATTTTATTGTTTACAATAAATTGAGCATTGAAGAATTGATTTTCACTAAAAGCTTCTCCATTTTGATTAAGGACCATCTGACAATGCATTGAGAAAGCAGCGAAAAACGCCAGCGTTGAGAAAATAAGACGGTTGATCAATTTCAAAATTTAAGCCAAATTAGTGAGCAGGTTTTTCCAGCCCAATTGCTGATTTAGGATATGTTCAATTTCATCTAAAGAGACTCGTTCTTGTTTCATGGAATCACGGAACCTGATAGTTGCTGTATTATCATCTTTTGTTTGATGATCAATGGTGACGCAAATAGGAGTGCCTATAGCATCTTGTCTTCTGTATCTTTTACCAATAGAATCTTTAATATCTATTTGGAAATTGTAGTCAAACTTAAGCTTATTTGCCAGGTCATTTGCAAGTTCGGGCAGGCCATCTTTTTTAACAAGTGGTAAAATAGCGACTTTAACGGGTGCCAGTGGTGCTGGTATTTTCAGAACAACTCTTGATGCGTTATCGTCAAGGATTTCTTTGGTAAATGCGGCACTTAGTACAGCCAGAAACATCCTATCAAGTCCAATAGAGGTTTCAATAACATACGGTACGTAGCTTTCGTTGCGTTCTGGGTCAAAATAACTTAATTTTTTATTAGAATGTTTTTCGTGCTGTTTCAAGTCAAAATCTGTTCTCGAGTGAATCCCTTCAAGTTCTTTGAAGCCCATAGGGAAGTCGAATTCTATGTCACATGCGGCATTGGCATAGTGCGCGAGTTTAATATGGTCATGGAATCGATGCAAGTCTTCGCCTAGGTTAAGATTTTTGTGCCATTTTTCTCTTTGGGTTTTCCAATAGTCGTACCATTTTAATTCTTCTCCAGGTGGAACAAAAAATTGCATTTCCATTTGCTCAAATTCACGCATTCTAAATATAAATTGTCTTGCGATAATTTCATTTCGAAAGGCTTTCCCTATTTGAGCGATTCCGAATGGGATTTTCATTCGCCCTGATTTTTGCACATTTAGGAAGTTTACAAATATACCCTGAGCGGTTTCAGGTCTGAGATATATTGTTGAGGCATCTCCAGCAACTGAACCCATTTCAGTTGAAAACATAAGGTTAAATTGTCGCACTTCAGTCCAGTTTTTTGAACCTGAAATTGGACATGAGATTTCTAGCTCAACAATAAGAGCTCTGAGTGCTTCTAAATCATTTTCTTCTAATGATTTTTTCATTGAAGCTTCAATATCATCTATTTTCTTTTGGTTTCTAAGCACATTGGGATTGGTTTTTCTAAATTCAATTTCATCAAATTGATCTGCAAAACGTTTTTTCCCTTTGGTTATTTCTTTGAGAATTTTTTTGTTAATCTTCTCCATGTGTTCTTCTAAAAGAACGTCAGCTCGGTATCTTTTTTTTGAGTCTTTATTATCAATTAAAGGATCATTAAAAGCATCGACATGTCCTGAGGCTTTCCATGTAGTAGGATGCATAAATATGGATGCGTCAAGTCCAACAATATTTTGGTGCATTTGTGTCATAGACTTCCACCAATATTGTTTTATATTATTCTTGAGTTCAGCCCCCAACTGCCCATAGTCATATGTGGCTGCAAGTCCATCATAAATTTCTGATGAAGGAAATACAAAGCCATATTCCTTTGCATGCGAAATTATTTCCTTGAGCTTATCTTGTTTTTGTTCCATGAAACAAAGATAGTGCAGTTCTGTACTTTTTGATGAATTATGACATAAATTATGAAGGAATAATATGTTAAATTAGCCTATGATTTTACATCTGAATGAAACTGACTTTATAAATACCGGAAAACCTATCGATTTATCTATAGAGTTGAGAGCCGAAGAGGATAGTCTAAAGGCTTGGGGGCAGGGAAGTCCCATTATTGCACCGGTGCGCGATGGTAATTTTATTGGTAGTGTTGCTGAGGGAGGTGTTGTTAACTTTAAGAATATTTCGTTTAATCCACATGCCCATATCACTCATACTGAATGTTGTGGACATATCACTGAAGCATTTCATTCTGTAAATGATGGTTTAAAGCAGTTTTTTTTTAACGCTCAACTGATATCTTTCGTGCCTGATCAACAAAATGAGGACGAAGTAATCACTTTGGAACAGCTTAAGTCTGTCCACTTAAATAAAGATGTCGAAGCCTTAATCATAAGAACAATCCCCAATTCAGACCAAAAAATCACAAGAGCGTATACAGGGACAAATCCGCCATATCTTGATGCTAAAATAGCTACCTATTTAATTGCGCATGGAATTGAACATGTATTGGTTGACCTCCCTTCCGTTGATAGAGAGCAGGACAACGGTGCTTTGGCTTTTCATCATGCGTTTTGGGAAGTTCCTAAGGCTACTAATATGAAACGGACAATTACAGAATTCATATACGTCCCGAATAATATTTTAGACGGTTTATTTATTCTTGAGCTTCAAATGAGTTCTTTTCGAAATGATGCTTGCCCGAGCCGACCGGTATTATATTCTATTGAACGAAACTAAACTGGCTATGAACCAGGAGTAAGGACAGGGCTTCTCACACAGTTGGTCCATGGTGGACCTTGCTAAAACTATTAAACTCTTATCATTAGATGATACAAATCTAGCTTCTCCAAGCAAGATTTTAAGTGTTGCGTGAGAAGGGACCTGTTTTATCCTTAGTTCAAAGTTATGAAAAAAGTATCAATTTCAAGAGGTTGTCAATGATTTTATAAATCTTTAACGAATACGTTTAAAATAAAAAAGGCCAATTAAGGCCTTTATTATTGATTGTTTGTGTTACTGCAAGTAATTAAATAAGGTACAGGAACTTCTCATGCAATGACCCAAGTGGGTCGACTAAAACTATTAAACTCTTATCAAACTAGAAATAAACTGCTTCTCCAAGCAGTTGAATTTTGCATAAGAAGTTGCCTGTGTCTCTCCTTATTTCACAACTAAGATAGCTACTTAAATTAGCTGTAAAGGGTTCAATGAATATTCAGCACTTTCAATTGAAGAAAGTAGCCCGTTTATTTATTATTGGCCTGTAGAAAAGAAAAAAGGCCTCGAAAGGCCTTTATATTGATTATTTGTGCTACTGCAATTTTGTTTAAGGTACAGGAACTTCTCATGCAATGACCCAAGTGGGTCGACTAAAACTATTAAACTCTTATCAAACTAGAAATAACTGCTTCTCCAAGCAGTTGAATTTTGCATAAGAAGTTGCCTGTGTCTCTCCTTATTTCACTTCTAAGATATGTAGATGTTGTGTAGGATTTGGATGTAATGAATAAACATACCTTTAAGATGAAGATAAATGTGATTTGATTGATTATTTTATCAAATCACCGAATTCAAATTTACCTGTAATCCAGTTTTTATCGAGTGAAGCTTTATGTTTTTTATAAAAGTTGATAGCTGGCTCGTTCCATTCTAGTACGAGCCATTCCATACGTTTGACTTTACTGTTTTTCGCCCTATTTACGACTTTCTCAAATAACAGTCCTCCAATGCCTAACGTCCTTTTGTTTTCTTGGACATATAAGTCTTCGAGGTATAGGCATTTACCTTTCCATGTGGAATAGGAAGTGTAGTACAAGGCAAAACCAATGATTCCTGAGGCGTCTTCAGCTACAAATGCGTTACAAATCTTTTCTTCAAATAAGTGGTTTTCAAGATCTGCAACGGTATTTTCAACGGCATTTGGTTCCCTTTCATATTCGGCTAGCGCCTTTATAAGTCTCAATATGGAAGGAACATCTTCGCGGGAAGCATCTCTTATTTGTATCACTGAACTCCGGCTAAATTAAATCTAATTTTAAAACCGGTATTTATATTCCCTGTAGGATATGACGTTTGAACTTTGGGCGTATTCAAGTTTTGATCATAGTAGAACATAAGCGTTAAATTGTTGGTCAAATTATAATCAGCAGAGATTTTGATAGCGACCGTTTTTTGACCCGCAGTGGCCTGATTCGTGTTTTCAACAATCTTGCGAATTACAGTTAGATTGTCCCTAAACGAGAAATCAAACTTGATGTTTACATCACTAGACTTGATATTTCGGAAGGGTAATTTGACATCTTTTATTCGTGCTGCAGTTCCAACCACAATCTCTTCCGATAAGGACTCTGTGACTTGGTTGTTACTAAGTGCTAATGTCGCTTGCCTGTCTTTTTTATATTCAAATCTTGTTTGAAGTGTATGGCCTCCTATGATCCAGTTTGCATCAATACCGATAAGCGGAGAAAAACGCTCGCTGATCACAACGTTTTGAATTTGCATATTCGGAATATAATTATTGTCAATATCCAGAGCTGTTAAGTTTCCTTGGTTGTCTGATTCAGAATTTAAATTCGTCTGCATACCGTTTAATGAAATTGTTGAGCTGTATCCATGTCTTACAATAAAGGACTTTAGGAACTTCTTAGTCCATTTGTACTTTGTCAATCCGCTATAATTCACGGACCAATTTGGTAGTGGAATACTTTGCATTGGATCGATATTCCTACTATTAACGGTTGCATCGTTAAATGCAGTCATGAACGCACCTAAAACAACATCTTGTTGGCTTCCAGAATAGCCACTGTAATAGCCACTTGTGCCTGTTAATGATGAGTTTGAGTTTTGACTACCAACAATCTGAGATACGGCAGTACGGTTATTTAATAAATTATCAAATATGGAAGATTGGTATTGTGTGCCTTGTTTTATAAATGATGTCCCCAAAGTAATTGTAGAATAGGTAAGGGTAGAGGTTTGAAATTGACTTTGTCCTTCAAAAGCCTCAGTACCTTCGTTCCAACGGTAGAATTCACCGGAGTTGTTGGAGTAGTTTCTATTCAAGTTTAAATCGATATTTACATCTTTGAAGGGTTCTAAGGTTGCGCGCATGGATAGATTTGCAGAATGTGTTGTTGCATATTGGGTATTAAGGTTTTCATTACGAACCAACCAATTGTTCTCTGTTGCTAAACTCGAAATATTATAGCCGTTGGCCCTACCAAAAACATCATATCCTTGCTGCCCAAATACAAACCCACTGAGTTTGGAGGTGGAATTATTCATGCCTAAGAATCTGGATTCTTCTGCAAAACCAGGAAGAATAGTCCCATCTGTCAAAGCATAAGTCCCTGAGATATTTCGGACGGTCATGATCATTCGTGCAAAGAAACCTAGAACTTTTGGCACCTTTCGTTTTGCTCTTTCTTCTTTTCGTGTCTTCTTTTTGTGCGCTCTATTCTTTTTCTTGTAGGCTTTAAGTTGCTTTTTGGTCATAGAGTCCAGTGGGATTTCTGGTTCTAAATCTTCAACAATAATCCACTCCCATTTTTTGTTTTCATCTGTTTCTTTATTCACGGATTGGCCATCGGATGATTTGCTTCCAGGGCCACTTCTTGGATTAATTCTCCCTCTAGAGTTTCTGCCTTCCGATAATATTTTTTTGAAAAAGGGAACTTTGTTATAGAGGTTCACGAAGTTCGCCTGCGTTGTCATATTTATATTTCGGCTATTTTGAATTGTATTCCCAAAGGCACTTTGACCTAGTGGAGCTCTAGACCAATTGTAACCTCCGGTGTATTTTAAATTGGCGTTAAGCCAATTGGTTAATGGGAATTTATTGAAAGGAACTTTATAGTTAATGGTTACGTTTTGATTGTATTGCATTGTACGCCCTAAGGTTGTCATTTGCGAACGGATTGTATCAAGAAACTCGCGGTATCCTTCAGGATTAGCAATGCGGTCTACGCTATTGTTCCCTTCCTCGAAAATAGCCTGATTTCTTGCGCTAAATGTGGTTTTCAGATTTCGTGTAATGTCGTATCCAACCTCATATTTTCGATTCCAATCAAAACGCTTTAAAAATATAGGGTCAAATTCATAGTCAGGTACGAGATTATTTCTTACTTGGCGTTCATTGTAAATTCTCGAGTAATCATTCGTGAAAGAAATATTTTTTGGCATTAGGAAAAGGTTGAAGTCTTTAACCAACTTCAAGTATTTGTTCTTCTGTACGGGTTTCCATTTTTTAAAGGGTTGAAAAGGTTTTCCCTTAAAAGTGTAATTGTAATTGAGAGCTCCAGTCCATGTTTTAGTAAGGTCTTTTTTCGTATTGAAATCTCTTTGGAGATTTTCAGAGAAAGCATAGCTTGCAGCCCAATTGGAGATTCTCCAAAAATGATTTTTACTTCCTGCTTTCGCTTCCTTTCGAACATTGCTGAAGTTAAACGATTTTCTTTCGTTGAAATCTTGACCTAATTTTTTACGCGCTCTTCTTGTTGCATCATCATAGTCCGCTAATTTGATGTCTGGATTAAATGGATCATACTCCGGATTGACGAGGCCAAGTGAGTACCCATAGAAAAACGGTAAGGAGACACGGGCTTGTTTTCCAAAAAACTGACCGAGCTGTACTGTTGAATTTAGGTCAAATCCTATCTGTTCATTTCTCTGTCGGTCTTGGACACGGCTGTCTACACTCCCCCAATTAATGCCAGAGTAATTTCCTGAGGCATTAATATTCGCAAAGTCAGCTAGTTTCAATTGTAATTGTCCTACTGCTGCAGAACCGCCTTCACTCACAAAGTCCGTAAGCCGCATTTCATTGACCCAAACGTTGACGCATTCTGCATCGCCATCATCTGGTAGCCAAATGTTATTGGGGTCGTTTTGAAGGGGATTACGCACACCAATCATGATTGTTTTAAGTCCTTGTAGGTTTGGGCTTCCTTTTACCTTTATTCTTCTTTCATTATTTTTTGGATCCGTCTTAGCGTACTCCACGATGTATGAAATACCCGTACCACCTTCCTCAACAATCGCGTTTCGCTCTTTTTTTAAATTGATTAAATCATCGAAAACAATTTCTATGTCATTGGTAGACGGCCAAATGTTATCAGCCCCATTTTCATACCATTCTGAGACATCCATCGGAAGCTCATATTCATAATAATTATCAACAAAATCGGTACCTAAACGAACAAATAGGGTAAGCTCATGATCATCTAGCGTATTTGGAATAACTTCCTCAGCATGTACAAACATCTTTAGTTTTTTATACGTACGTACGTCAAATTGAACGTTTCGGTATGCTGCGCGCGCATCACCATCTTGAAGGTTGCAAATTTCTAGCACCAGTGACTGCTCATTCATTTGACGCGCATATGGTTGTGAAGGATCGACTTCTCTCTGAATTCCTGGAGGGACGCTATAGTTTATAGGTTCTCTTTGTTCATTTTCTTGAATGTTTACAGCTCCAATGTTGAAGGTGGTTAGATTGGGGTCTGGCTGAATGCTCAATCCGGGCTGACTTAAATCCTCATTAAAACGTCTCCACTCTCCTCGAATGAGCTCAAGTCTTGCAAATCGAATAACAACTTCTTCATCAAAATTCTTGAGGAACATTCTCATAAATCGAATCGATCGAAAATCCTGTATACCATTCACACGTTTTTCGTAATCAGTTATGGGCACTTTAAATTGATACCAGGTTTCATTTTTATTTCCGTTGGTATATACTTGCTTGTTGGTGATATAATTACTGCCTTCTTGCATGTCATTTCTTCTCAGACTTACCTTGTACTGGAAATAACTTTCAGTTTCGGATAAGTTATTGTCTTGGTTAATATCTTCTATATCTGGCATGTTAGTGGCTTGTGTAGGATAGCCATTTGCATTGATTGCTGAGGAGATTTCTGTGGTAGGGGAGTTCCCCTCCATGCCGTTATATCTTTTATATCGTTTTAGAATGTCTGCCTCTGCACTGTCATAATCATCATCGAGATAGTAATTATAGTTGTCACCTGAAGGATCATTGATTAGTTGTTGCTTTATTTCAGCGGTCATGTTAGGGTGATTGTTAACCCATGAAACATAATTTTGAAAAGCGATGCTTTCTTCTGAGTTGTCCCAGCCATCGAGGCCAACATCTTGATTGAGCCTTGAATTAGGGTCGTTATCAAATGCGTTCACAACAACTTGCTGTGTTGATACTCTAGCCCAATCGGTAGTGTCTATGTTATCATCAACTGAGACGCCTTGTGGAGGCAGCCCATTTTCAAAACTTTTTCTCGAATCAGGTAAAACATCTTCAGAAATATTACCTAAATTGAAGTAGAGATCTCCTCCATTATGAAATGCGTTACTATCCACAGCCTCTGCGTCTTCGTTAAAAGGGTCTAGCACCCAGAATTGGATGAATTCAATATTAGCTACCTCAAAATCGTTCGTGGTTAGACCTCTCATAATGCCACCCCACCTTTCTTCTGGATTTACAAATTGACCGATAGAATCAACCGTATTTGTTGTATCATAGTTATACATTCCCCGTTCTTTTGGATAATAAGCCAAGTCAAGTACAGGTAGATTTTGTATACCGCCATATGGAATATCAACGAGCGGGAATATGTCATTTTGATTGACTTGACGCATGCGACTATCACTTGTAATCGCACCACCATTCTCCTGAATATGCTGGGGTGTTAAAGAAGTTCCTTGAAAGAAAACAGGATCAATTACGTACCATGCTGTTCTCGCTCTATTAAATCCAGCACTTAGGTCCTTTTTTGTGGCTTCAGGAAATAAACTAGGCTGACCTTGGGGAATTGATGCCAGTCTCCAAGCGCTTACGTTTCTGAGGTCTATGGCACTTTGAGCCGCCTCGAAGTCGTCAATATAAGAGGTCCCTTCTTTTTCTATGGCTTTTGGTTGTCCCGGGATTAAATGCGCAAATTCTCCTGTGAAAGACAAAGTAGACATCTGTTTGGTTGAAATCACGGGTAAGAAATCTACTAGCTTTGTCAGAAATGGCATATCCGTTCTTAACGCGATATCTGCACCAATCACATTATTTTTAAACGGCTCGCTGCCGAAGTCAACTTTTTGTGTTACCGGTCGCTCCATCATTCGAACCCATGTTGCACCCAATTTTAAACGATCACTGAAGCGGTACTGGTACCTTCCCCCAACCATGGATCGCGCCTGAAAGCCAAATACCGAGTTACTCTCAATAGAAATTTTTATTGGTGTATTAGATTCTAAAATACCCGTATTTAATATTTTTACTCGTCCAAAGGCGTAGTCTACTGTGTAATCTACACCTTCAATTAATCGTATACCGCCGGCAGTAACAGAAACTGATCCTTCTGGCACTGACATAACATTTAGTGGAATATCAGAGGTGATTGATGACTGATACTCTCCTTTGAAAACAAATCTGTTTTTACTAGGTATTTGTTGTGCAGCTGTTTTTGTAGAATCATAGAGTTCGTAAAAAGCTATTTTATCTACTGTAATTTGAGGGATTCCTGCATCTGTAAGTTTATCTGCTAGAGTTTGACCGAAGGGTTCAACTGTGGAAAAGAAGATGCGACCATTTTTTTTGTTTATGGTTCCGCCATTATCAATTTTGTTGTTTACTTGGTTAAATGGGGCAAAATCAAATACACCGTCGGAGAATGGTTGGTTATTTTGATTGATTTTATCCATATCAATTAAGGTGACAATTTGCTTTTTATCTACTCCATCAAAAGGAATGATAGGTAGCTCAACAGAGGTCTCAGGATTGTTATATAATACATCAATTTTAAAGCCAAGTTGATCGACTTGATAGGCGCCTATGGAGTAAACATTTTTCATCATCAAGTCCCAAACTTTATTTTTTGGATTGGTGATGGTAGGTTTTAGAAGTTTTAAGATTAAGGCGTCTTGACCAGTTGATCCATCCGTTGAAAATTCACCAATCTGGTAAGTCTCTCCACGATACGTATACTCGTAAGCAACAGATAATATCTCATCATTATTTAGTGGGCTATTTAAAGAGATATAACCTAACAGAGCATTGTAAGTGAAATCACTAGTTTCAAGACGGCGTGCATTTTCTAACTTTTCATATTCAACCGCTTGTCCAAATGGTCCAGGACTTGAGAATTGCGCATTTAATGCGCTTACTGAATTTGCAAAACCGCGAATCGCAGGTTGATTTGAAGCCCAATTATACAGTCCGTTGGCTTCATTTTGTGGGATTTCGTTTACAGAGAATGAGCCAGGTTGTCCCTGACAATTGTCAGCTAATGCTTCTCCGAGATCAGAAAATGCAATAATATTTCTTGTATTTTCAATACTGTTGTTTCTGTTTGTAACCCACACCTCAATCCGTGTGATATACATGGTCGAATTGACCACGGGTAAGGTAGACATTGCCTCATCGTAATGCTGCTGGTGGTATAAATTTAAGAAGTAGTGTCTGTTCGCTTCGTAGTTGTCTGCCGTAAGTTCAAATTCCTGAACCTGCGCTTTACCACTAACATTAATTTCATTACGCTGACCCTTTGAAGAGGCAGCGATCAAGTCCACGGTCGCACGCCCGAATTTTAGTTGTGTCTTTGCACCAAAAAGCGTTTGAGAACCCTGAATTAGAGATGTAGGAAGTTCTAAGGCAACATTACCAAGTGCGATTTTCTGTAAGATTTGATCTTCATCCCCGGTATGTTCGAGTTTAGAAATGTTTTCAAAGTCAAAAGAGGCTTGCGTATTATACTTTGCTCCGATTTTAAGTTTAGTTCCAATTTGTCCAACAATATCCATATTGATGTTTTGCTGAAAGTCAAAGCGCGTAACTCTTCTTTGACGCAATGGAAGCAATGGATTTTCATATCTACTGTGATTCGCACCAAGAGAAAGCTCAATATTACCTTGTGGTTTAATTGTGATTTCATCTGAGCCAAAAAAGTTTTCGAAAGCTTTACTTCCTATTTTTATTGGCAGTTCGAAAGCACGATTCTCTTCGGTCTCCTCTTCAATGATTTCAAGCCAATCTTGAGACATAGACTTCTTTCTTTTGAATTCGAGATATTCGTCAAGCGTTAAGAATGAGGGATTTCTAAAATCTAATCCATTTCCTAGGGTTTCTGAAAAGATGAAGGTTCCAGTTAGTGGATCATAAGAGATGTTTTGTTCTAACGAGGTTGGGTCTCCAAGATCAAAACTTTGGGTTTCAACTTGAAAAGGGTTTTGAGGGTTGAAAATCGGGAAAGGAAGTTGGATGCTATCACCCTGACTGAAAGCCGACAAGCTGATCAGGTGAAATAAGAGCAAAAACCCGAATTTCATTGTCTTTCCGTATGTTTTACAAGTGTTCAATTTACAATAGCTTCAGTGCCTCTTTAATGAGTTCTTCAACCGAATTGGAACCTGAATCTAACCTGTTTAAAGTTTTTTCTGCCGCTTTTTTGTCGAACCCTAGAGAAACTAATGCATTTAACGCATCAAACCTATTTGTATTGTTTGTTCCACCAATATTTTCCGCATCTGATTCAAATGCTAAAACCTTCCCTTTTAAATCGATAATAACACGTTGTGCTGTTTTTGCACCAATCCCTTTGACACTTTGAATTGTTGCAACATCATCACTTTGAATGGCATGTGCGACATCCGCAGGGGTTAAAGAAGAGAGCATAATCATGGCGGTATTCGGTCCAATACCGGATACACTTATCAGTAAATTGAACATGTCACGCTCCTCTTTGGCGTAAAATCCATAAAGTATTTGTGCGTCTTCTCGAACAATTAATTTGGTATGTACACGAATAAATTCGGTGTCTGGAAGGGCGCTGAATGTATTGAGTGATATCTTGATTTCATAACCAACGCCGTTGCAATCAACAAGTAAGTCTGTTGGGTTTTTTTCAATGAGTTTACCTTGGATTTGCGCAATCATATTTATTTGTTTTTAGCGTCAATAACAGCAATCTTTACCATGTTGACGATTTCTCTAACACTCGCACCGAGTTGTAAGATATGTATGGACTTTTTAAGTCCTATTAGAATAGGTCCAACAGCATCTCCATCCACCATATTTTGAAGTAGTTTATAGGAGATGTTTCCGGAAGAAAGGTTCGGAAAGATTAAGGTATTAACATCCCGATTCGCAATTTGCGAAAACGAAAACTTTTCATTCATCATTTCTGAGTCTAAAGCAAAATTTGCTTGAACTTCACCGTCAACAATGATATTAGGATGGTTCTCGTGAAGAATTTTAACGGCTTCACCCATTTTAACTGCATCTTCTCCTGGTGAAGAGCCGAAGTTAGAATAACTCAGCAAAGCGATACGAGGGTTCACCTGAAATTTTCGAATGGTTTTCGCCACATTTACAGTGATTTCTGCAATCTCTTCAGCCGATGGATTCAAATTAATGGTGGTATCTGCTAAAAATAATGGGCCTCTCTTCGTATTTAAAATGTACATTCCAGAAATCACCTTTACATCTTTCTGCATACCTACTGAACTTAAAGCCGGTTTAATGCATGAACGATATCCTCTTGTTACACCCGTAATCATAGCGTCAGCCTCTCCTTCATTAACCATCATTGAGCCAAAGTAATTGCGCTCTCTCATGATTTGAACTGCTTCATATTCGGTAAAACCTTTTCTTTTTCTAATCTCAAAGAATGATTGGCCGTATTGTTCTCTTCGCTCATTTTCTTCGTCGCCTTTCGGATCAACGATTTCAACTTCGGGAAGTTCAATTGAATACTCTTCCATTAGGTCGAGAATTTTAGTCTTTCTCCCCAATAAAACTGGTGTCGCGATACCTTCTTCAAAGGCAATTTGAGCAGCTTTCAATATTTTTATGTTATCACCTTCCGTAAAGACAACTTTTTTTGGATTGTTTTGTGCTTTTATTGTAATGTCTCGAAGTAACTTATTGTCAAGCCCTAAACGTTTTTTAAGTTGATGTTCATATTTTTCCCAATCATCGATTGGTTGTTTCGCGACCTTTGAAGTCATAGCTGCTTTCGCTACAGCTGGGGCCACTTTGTATATCAATCTTGGATCTAAAGGCTTAGGGATGATTTGATCTTTCCCAAAGGAAATTGATTTTTCTCCATAAGCTTCAACAACTTCTTCGGGAATAGTTTCTTTTGCCAGCTCAGCAATTGCTTTAACAGCAGCCAGTTTCATCTCTTCATTTATTGTTGTCGCCCTGACATCAAGAGCGCCTCTAAATATAAATGGGAAACCTAAAACATTGTTAACTTGGTTAGGATGATCTGATCTACCTGTAGCCATTATAATGTCTTCCCTTGCTGAAGTTGCTTGTTTGTACGATATCTCGGGTTCGGGATTTGCTAAGGCAAAAACGATTGGGTTTTTCGCCATGGCAGCAATCATTTCTTTGGAAACAAGTCCGGCACGTGACAGACCAAGGAAAACATCAGCATCTTTAAATGCATCATCAAAGGAACAGTCCGCTTCATGTACAGCATATGTTTTTTTCATCTTGTCCAATCCTTCTCGACCTTTCCAAATTAGACCTTTAGAGTCGAACATGTAGATGTTTTGAAGCATTACGCCTAGAGATCTATATAGTTTGACGCATGACATGGCAGATGCACCTGCGCCAGAAACAACAACTTTAATCTTTTCTATTTTTTTATTTGCGATTTCTAATGCATTCAATAAGGCTGCAGAAGAAATAATCGCTGTGCCATGTTGGTCGTCGTGCATTATAGGAATATTCAATTCCTCTTTTAAACGACTTTCGATTTCAAAAGCTTCTGGGGCCTTTATGTCTTCAAGATTTATACCTCCAAATGTTGGTGCAATAGCCTTTACGGTTTGTATAAATAGCTCTGGATCTTTTGCGTCAATTTCAATGTCAAAAACATCGATGTCAGCAAATATTTTAAATAGGAGTCCTTTTCCCTCCATAACAGGTTTTGAGGCTTCGGGACCGATATCTCCTAAACCCAACACCGCTGTTCCATTTGAAATTACAGCTACGAGATTGGCTTTGCTAGTATATTTGTAAACGTCATCTATATTCTCTGAAATACGCAAACAGGGCTCTGCCACACCTGGCGAATAAGCCAGTGATAAATCACGTTGTGATGCGTATGGTTTCGTGGGTATGACTTCAATTTTTCCTGGTTTACCGGAAGAATGATAATCTAATGCTTCTTGTTTTCTTACTTTGGACATCTTAGCTTGTTAAGGGGGCCAAATATACGAAAATAGAAGCCTTAAAACACGTGTATAAGCTCAGAATGCTCCTTTTGTTTTATAGACCTAAAAGGATTTCTTTTGGATCTTTGGATCCAAAAATCATTTTATCAGGGTTTTCGAGCATTTCCTTAACTTTTACCAAAAAGCTCACGGATTCTTTTCCGTCTATAATTCTGTGATCATAAGATAGGGCCAAGTACATTATTGGTCTAATTTCTACCTTCCCGTTAATAGCAACAGGTCTTTCTACAATGTTGTGCATGCCTAATATAGCCGATTGTGGTGGGTTTATAATAGGTGTGGATAGCATAGAACCAAATACTCCTCCATTCGTAATTGTGAAAGTGCCCCCAGTCATTTCATCAGGTGTAATTTTACCATCTCTGGCCTTAATCGCGAGCCTTTTGATTTCACTTTCAATCTCAGCCAAGCTCATGCTTTCTGCGTTTCTTACGACAGGAACCATAAGGCCTTTTGGAGACGATACTGCTATGCCAATGTCCGCGTAATCATGAAGTATTACTTCATTCCCGTCAATTTGTGCATTTACTGTAGGGAACAATTGTAAGGCCTCGGTTACGGCTTTCGTGAAGAAAGACATGAATCCAAGATTTACTTCATGTTTTTTGGCAAAAGCTTCCTTGTATTTTTTTCGAAGATCCATTATGGGTTTCATGTCGATTTCGTTGAAAGTTGTCAGCATTGCTGTCTCGTTTTTCACCGCAACAAGCCGTTGCGCTATTTTTCTACGAAGCATTGACATTCTTTCTCTTGAGGTTTCTCTGCTGCTAGACCATCCTTTTTGTGTAGGCATTTCAATCCCTTTTGAAAGCGCTTCTAAAACATCACTTTTAAGAATTCTACCATCTTTTCCTGAACCAGAAATTTGTTCAGAGACAACCTTATTCTCTGCCATTATTTTTGCTGCTGCAGGACTTGGTGTTCCCTCAGCATACCCGGGCTTTTTTGAAGGTGTATCTGCAGGCGTTTCTTTTATTACTTCATTTTTTGGTTGTGGCGCTTCTTCTTTGCTTACAATCGGTTCAGTCCTTTTAGGTGCCTCTGCCGACGTATCGATGATACAAACGACTTGACCCACTTCTACTACGTCACCTTCTTCTGCCTTGAATTGAATCGTTCCACTTTCCTCTGCAGGAAGTTCTAAGGTCGCCTTATCAGAATCAACCTCTGCGATAGCCTGGTCTTTCTCTACATAATCCCCTTCACTAACGAGCCAAGCTGCAATTTCAACCTCGGAAATTGATTCTCCCGGACTAGGAACTTTCATTTCTAACAAACTCATGTCTTTATATTTTATTAATGAACTTTTGTTTTGGCAAAAGAAAAGAGCGTTTTAAATAGTTTCGCCAATCTCTTTTCGTGTAATTTCTTAGAGCCCTCCGCTGAAGCAGCAGATGCAGGTCGAGAAATACCGATAATAGGTAAGTTTCTATTTTGCATCGCTACATACTGCCATGCACCCATGTTCTCTGGCTCTTCTTGTGCCCAAATAATATGCTTTGCTTCGTATTTACTCAGTATTTTATCTATCTGTTTTTGAGGCCAAGGGTACAACTGCTCAACTCTTATGAAAGCCATATTTTCAACACCCTGCTCTTCAGCTTTAATCTTCATTTCGTAATAAAACTTACCAGTACATAACACTAAAGTGTCTATGTTTTTGACTTTCATGTCTGAATCGTCAAGAACTTCTTGAAATCCTCCCTTAGCTAACGCCGCCATTTTGGAGGTTGCCAAAGGATGTCTTAATAGCATTTTTGGCGTAAAAATAACCAGTGGTTTTCTGAATTCTCTTTTTAATTGTCTTCTTAGTAGGTGGAAGTGATTTGCCGGTGTTGAAGTATTAACAATCTGCATGTTTTGGTCCGCACATTGTTGTAGGAATCTTTCCATTCGTCCACTTGAATATTCGGCTCCTTGTCCCTCATAACCGTGTGGTAATAACATTACTAAGCCAGATTGGGTAGCCCATTTGTCTTCACCAGCTGAAATGAATTGATCAACTACGATTTGAGCACCATTAAAGAAATCACCAAACTGAGCTTCCCAAATGGTCAATCCCTGAGGACAAGCTAAAGAATAGCCGTATTCAAATCCCAAGACACCATATTCACTTAAAAGCGAGTTGTATATTGTGAATTTTGCCTGAGATTCTTCTAGTAAGTTTAAGGTTTCAACCTCTTCCTCAGTATCTTCAGTCTTAACAACTGCGTGTCTATGAGAAAAAGTTCCTCTTTCTACATCTTGACCGGAAATTCTAATGGGATGTCCCTCAATAAGTAGAGAGGCGTATGCAAGCATTTCAGCGCTTCCCCAATCTAAGGCATCACTATTAAAAGCCTTTAATCTATCCTTGAATATTTTCCCAATTTTCCTGTAGTATTTATTGCCTTCAGGAAGTGTAGACAGCTTTATGCCTAGTTCTTGAAGTGCTTTGAGATTTACTTTGGTAGTAGGAGAAACATTGAAGTCTTTGCCATTACAATGGCGATACCCTTCCCATATTTCACTTAAGAAATCATGAACTAATGCTTTCTCAGATTGATTAGCTAAGTCAAATTCTTTTTCCAGATGCGAATTGTATGCATTTTCAATTTTTTTCGCTTCAATCTTATCCAAAATACCATCTGCTTCGAGTTGACTGAAGTAAATTTCTTTTGGGTTTGGATGTTTGGCAATTAGATTGTAAAGTTTCGGTTGGGTAAATTTAGGTTCGTCCCCTTCATTATGTCCGAATTTTCTGTAGCACAAGAGGTCAATAAAAACATCTCTATGGAATTGTTGTCTATATTCCATAGCAATTTCAACCGCTGTTAATACCGCTTCAACATCGTCTCCATTGACATGAAAAACGGGACTTAGCGTTGTTTTGGCAACATCTGTACAGTAAGTTGAAGACCTGCCATCTAGATAGTTCGTAGTAAAACCAACCTGATTGTTTACAACTAGATGTATCGTTCCTCCTGTTCTGTATCCATCAAGCTCTGCCATTTGAATCGTTTCATAGACAATTCCTTGACCGGCAATAGCCGCGTCTCCGTGAATGAGGACAGGACAAACCTTTTGTTCGTCTTTATAGATGTGGTCGATTTTTGCTCTTGCTATTCCTTCTACGACACCATTGACTGCTTCGAGGTGAGAAGGGTTAGGGGCAAGTGTTAAGCCAACCTTTTTTCCACTATCAAGAGTGATATTTGAGGTGAATCCTTGATGGTATTTTACATCACCGTCAAAAGTAGTTTCAAAATCAAATTCTTTCCCTTCAAATTCCGCAAAAATATCTTTAGGTCTTTTTTTGAAGATGTTAGTTAGCGTATTGAGACGGCCACGATGCGCCATTCCCATGATAAAATTCTCAACCCCAAGTTCCGATCCTTTTGTGATTAATGTCTGCAGCGCGGGGATTAATGATTCACCTCCTTCAATGGAGAACCTTTTCTGCCCTACGAATTTTTTTCCAAGGAATGATTCAAACCCATGTGTATGAATCAGTGATTCAAAAAGTTTAAGCTTGCGCTCTTTATTAAAAGTAGGTCTATTTTTGATTTCAATTTTATTCCTAAACCAAGCTGTCCTTATTGGGCCTCGGATATACATGAATTCAATTCCGATTGATTGACAATAGGTCAATTCTAAATGCTCGATAATTTCTTTTAGTGTTGCAGGTCCAATATTTACATCCTCACCAGCCTGAAACACTGTGTTTAAGTCTTTCTCAGTTAATCCGAAGTTTTCAAAAGATAAATCAGGGGAATATTTTCGTCTTTCACGAACAGGATTCGTTTTTGTGAAAAGGTGGCCTCTTGTTCTGTATCCGTTAATGAGATTAAGAACCTTGAACTCTTTTTGAAAGTTTTCAGGGATTTCATCTGTCGACTCAAAATTTGTTTGTGCAAATTCAAATCCTTCAAAGAATTTTTTCCATCCAATGTCGACACTCTCCGGGTCGTTCAGGTATTGCTTGTATAAGTAATCAATAGCAGTGGGGTCTGCATTGCCTATATATGAAGTTTTATCCATTAAAATCAGAATGTTTACTACACAACAAAGTTATGAATTTCCTCAATTTGAGCACAAGGATGTGTAATTAAATTGCATTTCGAAAGTAAAACGAATTAAATACCATAAAAAAAGGGCCCGCAGACCCTTTAACATTTAGGTTTAATTTTATTTTTTTACAAATTGTTTTACTGTAAATCCCTGTGAGGTTGCCATTCGGACTTGATAAACACCACTAGCAAAGTCTATAAGGTTTACAATATTAATCTTACTTGGATTCAAAGCCGTCTCATAGATAATTTTGCCTGTGATATCTGTAATTGAAATTAGCGTAGATTCGCTTGATGTTTTTGACGCATCAATGATAAGTTCATTTTGAGCTGGATTCGGATAAAGCATAACTTGTCCTTCAGAAAAGCTATCAACTCCGGTTGTGCCCCCAGTAATATTGACACTATAATCTTCAACTTCACCGTATGTACTTTCACCACACGCTTCAATTGCTCCATCTGGTGAATATGAAATTCTTGCACGCATTGCAACTGCTCCTGTTGAGGCATTGTTTGGAACAGTAAATGTAAATTCATTACTCCATCCCGCAGCAACTAAAACATAACCTACTTGCTCTCCTGCATCATCAAAATCTAAATCATCATTGAAATCAATCCAAACTGCGATTTCATCATCTGTATATGCGGAACCAATATCCGTGCCTACAGCTGGAACTACTGTTGCGGTGTAGCTTCCTCCTTGAGCAAGGGTAGTCGATGTGGATAAGTAATTTCCATAACCTCCGCTTGAGCAATCTGATGAGTTATCGATTGTGTTTAAGGTTACATTTGCAATGTATTCATCACATACCGCGCCATTCCCTTCACAAGGAGCTGATGCTTCTTCCACAATAATGTAGTTGGATTTAGTCTCTGAGTCAGAACCAAGAGAATTTGATGCTGTCAAAGAGACAGTGTATTGACCTACAGTGTTAAAGGTCACTTGTGGATTTTGAGAAGATGCTGATGAACCACCCGCATAAGCCCAACCCGAAGTTGGAGAAATTGACCAAGTCCATGCAGTAGGAACGCCACTTGTTATATCGCTAAAATTTACGGTTGTTCCTGGTGAAACACTTGTAGCACTTGCTGAAAAATCTGTTGAAGGGGCACTCGGCGCCGAACATGGATCAGAAGAACCATTAAGGGTTGTTAAATTAGAATTTGTCGGGTCTAGCCAAGGCTTGAGTTTTTCGTTATTTGCTGTCCCATTTGAAGTCCAGTGGTATGACATTTTTCCGTATAAGTCTGGAGAAGTTTGGTTGGTACAAAAGGAGCTTCCTCCTGTAAGTGTGCCTATAATTAAACCACTATTGTTAAATAGTGGAGATCCTGAGGACCCACCTTCAGTAACCCCATGCCCATTTGAATTTGAAGACCAAGACATTTGCCAATGAGAACCACTTGCAGATCCCCATGAAGTACTTTGCGTATTACCATTAAAGGTTGATATTTTTTTAATATCTCCTGCAGGGTGGTGAATACCAGCCCCTCCTTGAGATGCAGAAGATGCCGCCTTCCATCCATTCCAGTAAGCACTGAAGTTAGACGATTTTAAGGCGTTGATAACAGTAGATTCATTATTGGTATTTCCTAGTTGAAGTAATAAAAAGTCAGAACCAGAGTTCCCACCACCATCATCAGAATCTGAGAGTCTGACACATCCTGTAATATAGTGATCATCTAAAGTTCCTGCCGAGGAAGGGTTATTACAGTTAGGAGATTCGTACCTAAAGTAAAAGCGCCACTGGTTCATATTACTGGCACTGGTGCTAACACCACAATGTAAGGCTGTCAAAAAATAGGGTTTGCAATTTTGTGCTGTATTATTGACTAAAGAACCGGTGCACCATCCAGCGCTTCCGCCTTCTACAATATAGATTCTAGCAACACCATCTTTTTCATCTTGCCATGAGTCACCAACAGGAGAACAATTTACATTTACTTCGCAAGACTGAGATTCGTTTATTTTTTGAGTATTTGGATTACCTGTTGCTCT
>Ga0066605_10000561_pt1 | contig 24499 bp, 20 predicted proteins | sample SaaInlLV_DNA_10m_FD_60385 | JGI IMG/M metagenome (GOLD analysis project Ga0066605, IMG submission 60385) | Marine microbial communities from expanding oxygen minimum zones in the Saanich Inlet - SI075_LV_DNA_10m | ecosystem: Environmental > Aquatic > Marine > Unclassified | place: British... | reverse complement strand
CATTTGGAACTGACTTCCCGGTTGAGGATATAAGCCCAATAATGACATTTTATTCAGCTGTAGCCAGAAAAGATATAGATGGATATCCGAGTGAAGGATTTCAAATGGAAAACAGTATAAATAGAGGAGATGCTCTTTATGCTATGACTATTCATGGCGCATATGCTAATTTTGAAGAAGAAGAGAAGGGTAGTATTGAGGTTGGTAAATCTGCTGATTTTATAATACTTGATAATGATATTATAATATCTGCTGAAAATAGAATTCCTTATACTAATACAGTAGCCACCTTTATAGACGGAGAGTTAGTTTTTAACAGAAGATACAACTAAAATATGTGTGGAATTGTGTGTGCCTTTAATCTTAAAGGCAACAATGATGAAATTAGATCTAATGTCCTTAAAATGTCACAAAAAGTTAGGCATAGAGGTCCTGATTGGAGTGGTATTTACTCATCAAAAAATGCTATTTTAGCTCATGAGAGACTTGCAATAGTTGATCCTACCTCAGGAAAACAACCTATTTTATCCGAAGATAGTTTAAAGGTAATTGCTGTAAATGGAGAGATTTACAATCATAAAAATCTAAAAAACACTTTAACATCTAGTTATAATTTTAGAACTGAATCAGATTGTGAAGTAATACTAGCATTGTACGAAGAAAAGGGTGTCGAATTTTTAAATGAATTAAATGGAATCTTTGCTTTTGCTTTATATGATTCATCAAAAGACAGATACTTTATAGCCAGAGATCATATGGGAATTATTCCTCTTTACATGGGCTGGGATGATGATAATATTTTTTATGTTTCCTCTGAGTTAAAATCTCTTGAAGGCGTTTGTGGTAAAATTGAACTTTTTCCTCCTGGTCATTATCTTCTAAGTGATACTTCTGGGTTAACAAAATGGTATAAGCCTGATTGGGTTTCCTATGATAATGTAAAGAATTCAGATACATCCATTAAGGCTATTCATGATTCATTATCTGCAGCTGTTAAAAGACAATTAATGAGTGATGTTCCATATGGTGTTTTATTATCAGGAGGTCTTGATTCATCTATAACTTCAGCATTAGCTAAAAAATTTGCTTCTAAAAGAGTTGAATCTAATGATGAGCAAGATGCTTGGTATCCCCAACTTCATTCATTTTCTGTTGGTTTAAAAGATGCTCCTGATTTGAAAGCTGCAAAAATTGTTGCTGATCATATTGGAACGATTCATCATGAAATAAACTTTACTATTCAAGAAGGTGTTGATGCTATTAGAGATGTCATTTATCATCTTGAAACTTATGATATAACAACTATTAGAGCTTCCACTCCAATGTATTTAATGGCTAGAGCTATTAAATCTTTAGGAATTAAAATGGTGCTTTCTGGTGAAGGTGCTGATGAACTTTTTGGAGGATACTTGTATTTCCATAAAGCCCCAAATGCTAAGGAGTTTCATGAAGAAACCGTCAGAAAATTAGATAAGTTACACCAGTATGATTGTTTGAGAGCTAATAAGTCATTAGCTGCATGGGGAATTGAAGGTAGGGTTCCTTTTCTAGATAAGGAATTTATTGATATCGCAATGAATATTAACCCAGAAGATAAAATGATAAAAAATGGAAGAATTGAGAAATGGATTTTAAGAGAGGCATTTAAGGATTATTTGCCAGAGAGTGTATTGTGGAGACAAAAAGAACAATTTTCTGACGGAGTAGGATATTCTTGGATTGACAGTTTAAAAGAATTAGTATCTAAGGAAGTAAGTGATAATGATTTGAAAAATGCATCGAATGTTTTCCCTGTAAATACTCCTCAAAATAAAGAAGAATTTTATTACAGATCTATTTTTAATGATCATTTTCCTAGTCAAGCAGCTGCTTTATCTGTCCCTTCTGTACCTTCTGTTGCATGTAGTACTCCTCAAGCTTTAGAATGGGATGAAACCTTCAAAAATATGAATGATCCAAGTGGTAGATCTATATCAAATATTCATAATGAATCTTATGAATAAAATGTTGATAAGTTTACCTTAAATACTGTTAGTCACAAGACATTTACCCCCTCGTTTTTTAGTATATTTATAGTAATAAATTTATACCAAAAAAATGTCCAAAGATAACTTAGAAAATCAATATTCTGCAGACAATATTCAGGCCCTTGAGGGCATGGAACATGTAAGAAAAAGACCTTCAATGTATATTGGGGATGTTGGCTCAAGAGGTCTTCATCATTTAGTCTACGAAGTTGTAGATAATTCTATAGATGAGGCAATGGCTGGATATTGTACTTCGATATCTTTAGAAATAAATAATGACTCAAGCTTAACAGTTGAAGATAATGGAAGAGGTATACCTGTAGATCTTCATAAAAAAGAGGGAGTTTCAGCTCTTGAGGTAGTAATGACCAAAATTGGAGCAGGGGGTAAGTTTGATAAAGATTCATATAAAGTTTCTGGAGGTCTACATGGTGTTGGTGTTTCTTGTGTAAATGCATTATCTGAGTTACTTGTTGCTAAAGTTTTTAGAGATGGTAAAGAGTATGAACAATCATACAGTAAGGGAAAACCAATTGCTCCTGTAAAAGAAATTGGTAATTCCGATAAAAGAGGTACTCTTGTAACTTTTACACCTGATAAAGAGATATTTAAAGAAGTAACAGAATTTGAGTATGAAATTCTTTCAAATAGAATGAGAGAACTTTCATTCTTAAACAAAGGACTAACAATTTCAATTACCGATAATAGAAAAAAAGATAAAGATGGTAATCCAATTACTGAAACTTTTCTTTCAAAAGAAGGTTTAAGTGAATTTATTCAATACCTAGACAAGGGTAGACTGCCTATTATCAGTAGTATAATAAAAATGGAAGGTGAGAAAAATGGTATTCCTGTTGAAGTTGCAATGGTATATAATTCATCTTTTTCAGAGAATCTTCACTCATACGTTAACAACATTGATACTCACGAGGGGGGTACTCACTTATCAGGATTTAGAAGAGGTTTAACTAATACCTTAAAAAAATATGCAGATTCATCTGGTTTAACAGATAAGCTCAAATTTGATATATCAAGTGATGACTTTAGAGAAGGATTAACTGCTGTAATTTCAGTTAAGGTTGCGGAACCTCAGTTTGAAGGACAAACAAAGACTAAACTTGGAAATAGAGAGGTTAGTTCTGCTGTATCACAGTCTGTTTCTCAGATGCTCGAAGATTATCTTGAAGAAAATCCGGATGATTCTAAGATTATTGTTCAAAAAGTAATATTAGCTGCTCAAGCTAGAACTGCAGCTAGTAAAGCAAGAGAAATGATTCAGCGTAAGACTGTTATGACTGGTGGTGGACTTCCTGGAAAATTATCTGACTGCTCTGAGACAGATCCATCATTATGTGAAGTTTTTTTAGTTGAGGGAGATTCTGCAGGTGGGACAGCTAAACAGGGTAGAGATCGTGTTTTTCAAGCTATTCTTCCACTAAGGGGTAAAATTTTAAATGTTGAAAAAGCTCAACAACACAGAGTTTTTGAGAATGAGGAGATAAGAAATATTTACACTGCCCTAGGAGTTTCTGTTGGAACAGAGGAGGATAGTAAGGCTCTTAATATTGAAAAATTAAGATATCATAAAGTAATCATAATGTGTGATGCTGATGTTGATGGAAGCCATATTTCAACTTTAATTCTAACATTTTTCTTTAGATATATGAGGGAGCTAGTCGAAAGAGGTAATATTTATATTGCTACTCCTCCTTTATATCTTGTTAAAAAAGGAGCAAAAAAAGTTTATGCGTGGAATGATGATGAAAGAGATCTAATAGCAAAAGACTTAGGTTCAGGAGCATCAATTCAAAGATATAAAGGTCTTGGTGAAATGAATGCCGATCAACTTTGGGATACAACAATGAACCCTGAATCAAGAACTTTAAGATTAATCACTCTTAATCAAGATAATGCAAACTCTGCCGAGCAATGGTTTGCAACATTAATGGGTGATGAAGTTCCACCTAGAAGAAAGTTTATAGAAGATAACGCAGTTTACGCTAAAATAGACGTTTAATTATGAAGGTAACTATAGTTGGTGCGGGTAATGTTGGTTCATCCTGTGCAGAATATATTTTGTTAAAAGAGATTGTAGAAGAAATTATTCTCTTAGATATTAAAGAAGGTTTTGCAGAGGGTAAAGCATTAGACCTTACTCAAACTACCAGCACATTAGGTTTTAAATCTAAAGTTATTGGTGTTACAAATGATTATTCAAAAACCTCCAATAGTGATGTTGTTGTAATAACATCAGGGATCCCAAGAAAACCAGGAATGACAAGAGAGGAGTTGATAGGAATAAATGCTGGTATTGTTAAATCAGTCTCTGAAAATTTACTAAAACATTCTCCAGATGCTATAATTATTGTAGTTTCTAATCCAATGGACACAATGACTTACTTAGTAAATAAAGTATTCGATATACCAAAGAATAGAGTCATTGGAATGGGAGGAATTCTAGATAGTTCAAGATTTAAAACTTACATTTCAATGTCTACAAAATACAATCAACACGATATAAATGCAATGGTTATTGGAGGCCATGGAGATACAACTATGATCCCATTAACTTCATTGGCTAAGTGTAACAATATACTTTTATCAGATATTGTATCTAAAGATGAACTAAAAAATATTTCATCTCAAACCATGGTTGGTGGAGCAACATTAACAAAACTTCTTGGAACTTCAGCTTGGTATGCACCAGGAGCCTCTGTTTCTTATTTAGTGAATGCTATAGTAAATGATACAAAAGAGACGCTTCCATGTTCTGTTTATTTGGATGGAGAATACAATGCAAATGATCTCTGCATAGGTGTACCTTCTACAATTGGTAGGAATGGTTTTGAAGGAGTTGTTGAATTTGATTTAAATCAAAATGAATTAGAAATGTTTAACAATAGTGTCAACGCTGTTAAACAAACCAATTCTGCACTTAATGGTTTAATATAGATAAAGTTGTTTGTTCAATATTCAAATGTTATATTTGGGGCGTTAAAAATCTATCATGCAAGGAACTTCATTAATTAAAACTTTTGCTATTTTATTTGGTATAGTAAGTATATACCAGTTATCATTCACTTTTATTTCTTCAACTCTTGAAAACAAAGCTAGAAATGCAGCTATTGAAAAAATCTCTGAAGATGAGATTTCATTTGCCGAAAAGAGAGCAAGTGAAGAGATAAGATTCCTTGACTCAATCGGAGATTTTCCTGTCTTAATGTATTCATCCTATAATGATGCAAAACAAAAAGAATTAAATCAAGGATTAGATTTAAAAGGTGGGATTAATGTAATACTTCAAATTTCAATTAAAGACTTATTAAAGGGCCTTTCAGAAAACTCTTTAAATCAAAAATTTAACCTTGCTTTAGATAATGCGGATGAGCTACAAAAACAATCTGATCAAACTTATTTAGAATCTTTCTTTGATGCCTTTGATTCAGATTCAGATCCAACTAGATTGACTTCTCCTGAGATTTTTGGGAATAGAACTTTAAGTTCTGACGTTTCCTTTGATACTTCGGATGACGATATGAAATCAATTATAAGATCAAAAATTGACGAATCTATTATTTCTGCTTTTGAGGTTTTAAGAAAGCGTATAGATAAATTTGGTGTAACTCAGCCTAACATTCAGAGATTAGGTTCTTCTGGTAGAATATTGATTGAGTTACCAGGAGCAAAAGACATTGACAGAATACAGAATCTATTGCAAAGTACTGCTCAATTAGAGTTTTGGGAAACTTTTAAGAATGATGATTTAATAAGTTTTATATCTTCTGCAAATGAATATTTATCTTCAGTTGAAGCTGAAGATATTAAAGCTAAGCCTAGTGGCTCAGATATTGATGATCTTTTATCTGAAGTTGAACAATCTTCTGATTCTATTCAGAATAAGTCAAATCCTCTTTTAAGTCTTGTTAGAGCATATAGTTATCAAGGTGGACCAATTATTGCAAGATTTTTACCACGTGATCAGGAACTTGTAAACTCATATCTTTCTCTTCCAGATGTTAGAAAGCTCCTTCCAAGAGATTATAGATATGCTAAGTTCTTATGGGGCAAAGAAGATCAAGACGGTTTAACTAGTCTCTATGCTATTAAATCTAATAGAGAAGATCAAGCTCCATTAAGCGGTGGAGTTGTAGTAGACGCTTCTCAAAGTTATGATGCAGTTGGAAATGCTGCGGTCTCAATGCAAATGAATTCTCAAGGTGCTAGGGTTTGGGAAAACCTAACTGGAGTGGCTTATAATCAAAACTCTAATATTGCTATAGTTTTAGATGATGTAGTTTATTCTGCTCCAGGAGTTACAAGAGGAGCAATAAGTGGAGGTAGATCAGAAATAACAGGTGAATTTGATTTAAACGAGGCTATTGATTTAGCCAATGTTTTAAGAGCCGGTAAACTTCCAGCCTCTGCTACAATAATTCAGTCTGAAGTTGTTGGACCATCTCTTGGTCAAGAAGCTATTGATAGTGGAGTTTATTCTTTTATCATTGCATTATCATTTGTCCTTGTTTGGATGATTTTTTATTATGGTCCATCCGGAATATTTGCTGATGTAGCCTTGATACTTAACATAATTTTAATATTTGGAATTTTAGCTGGGTTAGGAGCTGTATTAACGTTACCTGGTATTGCTGGAATTGTTCTTACAATTGGTATATCAGTTGATGCTAATGTATTAATATTTGAAAGGGTAAGGGAAGAGTTAAGAAAAGAAAAAGGGCTTAAACAATCTATTAATGATGGGTTTAATAATGCCTTGTCTTCAATTTTAGATGCAAATATTACAACAGGTCTTACTGCACTTGTTCTATATATATTTGGTACTGGTCCAATTAAAGGTTTTGCAACCACTCTATTAATTGGTATTGCAACATCTTTATTCACTGCAATATTTATAACAAGACTTCTTATTGACAATAAAGTCTTTAAATCTGGAAAGCTATCTTTTTCTACGAAGTCAACAAAAGATTTATTTAGTAATCTTAGTATAAAATTTTTAAGCAAAAGAAAAGCTACTTATGTAGTTTCTGGTGCTTTAATTCTAATTAGCTTAAGCTCACTATTTGTTCAGGGTTTAAACCAAGGTGTAGACTTTTTAGGTGGAAGATCTTACATAGTTAGATTTGATAAAGAGGTAAAATCATCAGATATTGAATCTACACTAAACGATGCTTTTGGTAGTGCTGAGGTGAAAACTTTTGGTGCATCAAATCAACTAAAGATTACAACTAAGTATAAAGTAGACGAGGAAGGTTTAGCTGTAGATAACGAAATTAAAAATATCTTATTTGACAATCTTAATTCGCAGTATATAAATTCTATAAGTTTTCAAGAATTTTCAGCTGGACAAGATGTTGGTATAATGTCAAGTATTAAGGTGGGACCAACGATTGCAGATGATATTAAACAGAATTCAGTTTGGGCAGTTTTTGGTTCTTTGATTATAGTATTCTTATACATACTTCTTAGATTTCAAAAATGGCAATACTCTATAGGAGCAGTTTCAGCTGTTTTTCATGATGTTATTATAGTACTAGGTATATTTTCTCTTACATACAAAATAATGCCATTTAATATGGAAATTAATCAAGCATTTATAGCTGCCTTATTAACAGTAATTGGTTATTCATTGAATGATACAGTAGTAGTGTTTGATAGAATTAGAGAATTTTTTGGTATCCATAAATCATGGGACAATCAAACAATTGTCAATACTGCCTTAAACAGTACTTTAAGTAGAACTCTAAACACTTCATTAACTACTTTAATTGTTCTTGTAGCAATTTTTACTTTTGGTGGTGAATCTATTAGAGGATTTATGTTTGCTTTAATTATAGGAGTTCTTGTAGGAACTTATTCTTCAGTATTTATAGCTACACCAATTATGTTTGATTCTTACAATAAGAAAGCTAAATAACTGTTTTTTTCTTTTTAATAAACAAGAAGATAATACCTATAATTATAAACGGAATACTAAGCCATTGACCAGTTGATAAGCCTGGTAAGAATGTTTCAATTCCACCTTGACTTTCTTTCATAAACTCAACTATAAATCTTATGGAGAATAATCCTATTAAAAAGTATCCAAATAAAGTACCTTCTTTTTCTCTTACTGAGGTATGATATAATTTGTAAAGGATTATAAATAGAATAATATAGCCAAAGGATTCATAAAGTTGTGCTGGATGTCTTGGAAGTGTCTCACCTCTATTTTCAAATATTATCCCCCAGTCAGATCCCGTATATTTTCCTAGAATTTCTGAGTTAAAAAAATTACCTATTCTTACAAAGGCTCCTCCAATAGCAATTGGAATTGTTAATCTATCAAAAATCCATAGAAGACTTTTAAAGTTATATTTTCTTTTAAATAATAATAGTCCTATAAATATACCTATTGCAGCACCATGACTTGCTAGACCTCTGAATCCAGTAAATTTATACCCATCAATTAATCCAAGTATAGATGAGTTTGGGGATTCTTGGATTGGGAGTAATATTTCAATTAAGTGATTTTGATAATATCCCCATTGATAAAAAAATACTTCACCAAACCTAGCGCCTAGAAATACGGAGACTACCATATAAATTAACATAGGATCAAGATATTTTTCATCTACATTTTCTTTAACAAAGAATGATTTAACAATATTATATCCTATTAAAAAAGCTAGAATAAACATTAAGCTATATACATATATGGAGAAGCCACCAATTTCGAAAAGTGTTTCACTTGGAGACCAATTTATTTGAAATATTATCATAATTAAATATAAATATAATTTAGGGAACAGGATCATATCCCCCTTTAAATAATGAGTTACATCTTAGTATTCTTTTGGCAGTAAGAAAACTTCCTTTAAATATTCCATATTTTCTTAGGGATATAATCCCATATTCAGAGCATGATGGACTGTAGATACAATTTTTACCAAACAGAGGTGAAATGAAAATTCTATAAATTTTTATTAATAGAATAAAAGGTAATGCTAGAAGTTGACTAATCTTTATCATTTAGGTTTATACCTATTTTAGAAAGTTTATCTCTGATTTTATCAGAAAGATCATAGTTTTTATCTAATCTAGCTTCATTTCTAATTTCCTTAAGTACTTCAAGTATTGAATCATTATTTTTTTGGTTTGACTCACCATAGTCAATACCTAGTATTTTATTTAAAAATTGATCAATTAAGTTTAGGAAATATTTTTTTTCACGATCACCTATTTTATCTTCATAGTCATTAAATATTTTAAATGAATTAAATAACTCAGCAATAAGCATTGGTGTATTAAAGTCATCATTAAGACAATCTATACATCTAGCTTCCCAATCTTTTAGTTTGTTAAATAGTTTATCATTAGAGCTATTTGATACATCAAGAGTCCTAACTCTATTTATAAATTCAATAAGCCTTAAATATCCTTTTTCAGATGCTAAAAGAGCAGAGTCACTAATATCAAGAACATTTCTATAATGTGCTTGTAGAAAAAAGAATCTTATAACATTAGAGTCAAATGCTTTTGAAAAAATATTATTATCACCCGTGAATAAATCACTTGGAAGGATATTGTTACCCGTAGATTTAGACATTTTTTTATTATTCAATGTCAGCATATTAGCATGTATCCAATATTTTGCTGGATCATGTCCAGTATAACCATTACTTTGAGCAATTTCACAATCATGATGAGGAAATTTTAAATCCATACCACCTCCATGAATATCAAAATGATTACCTAAATACTTTGTGCTCATAGCAGTACACTCAAGATGCCATCCTGGAAATCCAATACTCCATGGAGATTCCCATTTCATTAAGTGTTTTTTGTCTGCCTTTTTCCAAAGTGCAAAATCAAATTCATTTTTTTTGTCTTCTTGATTGTCTAGTGATCTCGAATTTGACTTGAGATTTTCAAGATCTCTACCTGATAATAGACCATAATTATTTTTCTTATCATATTCCTCTATGTCAAAATATACTGAACCATTTGATTCGTAGGCAAGATTTTTTTTTATTAAATTATTGATAATAGATATTTGTTCAACAATATGACCTGATGCTAAAGGCTCAATACTGGGGTCTAATGAATTAAATTTTTTTAAAGTTTCTCTAAAATCATTTGTATACTTTTGAGCAACTTCCATTGGTTCTAGTTTTTCAAGTTTAGCTTTCTTTGAAATTCTGTCTTCACCATCATCTTCTAAATGACCAACATCAGTTATATTTCTTACATATCTGACTTTATATCCAAGATGTATTAAATATCTATAAATAACATCAAAAGAAATAAATGTCCTGCAATTTCCCAGGTGAACATCGCTGTAAACAGTTGGCCCACATACATACATTCCAACAGAATCTTTTTCAATAGACTTAAACTTTTCTTTAGAATTACTTAAAGAATTGTATATATGTAAGTCATTTGAGATCATTAAATATCTGTTTCTAGTTTTATATAGTCTAAGAATTCCCTTCTGTATTTAGCTTCTTTGAATTTACCACCAAACTCAGCAGTTACAGTACTTGAATTATTATCTCTAATTCCTCTGGAGTTTACACATAAATGTTTTGCATCAATAACACAAGCTACATCTTCAGTATTAAGAACGTCTTTTAATTCTTTTACAATTTGAATATTAAGTCTTTCTTGAACTTGAGGTCTATCTGCATAGTATTTAACTATTCTATTCATTTTTGAAAGTCCTACAACTGTTCCGCTTGATATGTATGCTACATGAGCAAGACCAATAATTGGGAGAAGATGATGTTCACAAGTTGAGTAAAGTGTAATGTTTTTTTCAACTAGCATTTCACCGTACTTGAACTTATTATCAAAAGTAGAAGCAATAGGCTTGTTTTCTGGATTTAAACCTCCAAAGATTTCATTAACAAACATTTTTGCAACTCTTTTAGGTGTTCCCTTTAGACTATCATCTTTTAGATCCATTCCTAGAATATCAAGAATTTCATATACTTTTTCCTGGATTAATTTAATTTTTTCAGTATTAGAAACTTTAAAAGCATCTTTTCTTATAGGGTTGTCGATGCTTGAGCCAATATGGTCATCTGCAAGAGAGTCAATTTCATCTTTAAGTAAATCTTGAAATTTCATAAATAATATTTGAGTTAAACAAAGATAGTTATTATCAATAAATTAATGAATACTAAAGTTTTATACTTATTGAACTATATATCTTATTTGTTAAATTTTCAATTGAATAATTTGAATTTAGGCCATTGCTAAATAAGTTATTTGAATATTTATTTTCAATTTTAGTATAGCCGAAGTCAATGTGAAAATTACCAAAGTTGTATCCTAAGCCAAAAGAAATTCCACTAATTAAATTGTCTCTTTCATTTAATACACTATCATAAGCAAAGGCTCCAACCCTAAAACTATAATTCTTTATTCTATATTCTCCACCTATTCTAAGTGAATTTGTAGATGATGAAAATTTTTGCTTAATTAAATTATTCAAAGATTTTAAATATTGATCATCTCCGTTATTATCTTCAAAATTAGAATTTGCAGGATTTGAAAGCTCATAATCTAAGCTTATAAGTCCTTTTTGACCAAATATATATGCTATTGAAAAAGTTGATTTTGAAGGAATTTTAAAATTATATTCTTCGAAGTAAATTATTGTATTTGGGTTTACATCATACTGAACTATTTTGTCATTTTCAAAAGTTTCTGTTCTTACTCTTTGTATATTTTCATCCTCTAAACTAAACCAAGTAGGACTTTGATATGAATATCCAAGCCTTAATCTGTCTAATATTAATATAGAGCCCAGCTGAATTGAAGTTCCTAGTCCTCTTGTATAAAGATCATCGTCAAATGATATATTTGTTATAATAGATTGATAATCAAAATTATTATCATTAACACTTTTCAACTCATTAAAGAAAAGTTCGTGAATATTTATATTTAGTCCAACTAAAAAATTATCCTTGATTGAACTGCTGATATTAAATGTATGCATATAATGTGACCCCTTCCTTTGTATGTCAATGTTTTGATTAATTGTTGAATACAATGCATTAGAGTTGTAATCACCTTCTTCACTGGGATTTATAATAAAACTTTGAAACCCTAAAAATGCTTGTTGATCAGAAAATCCATATTCTTCTCCAAGAAATTCATAAACACTCTTTATTGTCTCATTATCATAAACTATAAGATCTTCATATGGAATTCCTTGAGCATAAAAAAGAAAATAATTATCAAGACCCAAATTCGTATTTGAATTAAAAGAAAAATTATTATCATAGTTGTTTAAGCTGTGCATATTATATCCTAGAGATATTTTAGATTTATTATTTCCAAATACTAAAACTGCACCAACATTATTTACAGAAAAGAAATCTGATTTTGATTCTGATATGTTATTATTAAATTCATTAGTTACTGACATATTTGAGAAATCAATATTGAATCCAATTTCAGAATCTATAAACACTGATGATCCAGAGGGATTAATTGAAATAGCAGATAGATCACCACCTAAAGAACCAAAAGCTCCTCCCATAGAATTAAACCTTGCACTTCCATTATGAAAAAAAGAGTTTAATCTAAATGCATCATCAATGCTTTGACCTAATAAAAATTGGTAAGAAAATAAAAGAATAAATATTAGAAAGATTTTTTTATTCATTTAATTAATCTTTCCTGAGCCCCTTGAGCTAGTTCCTCTTGAACTACTGCTACTTCTTGAAGTTCCTCCAGAACTCGATCTAGAAATTGAGGATCCTGAAGATCTTACATTACTTCTGTTGTTTGAAATATTTGATCTTTGATTATTTGAATTAGAACTATAATTTCTATTATAATTTCTAGAGGCTGGACTATTATAATCAACTGATCTTATAGGATTTTTAAATGATCTTGCTTCTCTGTATGTGTTTTTAATTTGCTCCTTTTTTATTGAATTTAAATTTGGAACCATATTTGAAACTCTCTCTGATTCTCTGCTTATATTACTATTTCTCGTGAATGTTCTGTCTGATTGATAAGTTCTAATTTCATTAATTTTTGGATTATTGATAACTCTATCATTCTCAATTTTTTCAAAATTAGAATTGGATAGAATTATATTTGAACCTCTACTGGAGATGTTTGAGATTCTTGAAGATTTATTTCTATCATTTTCATTAACCGAATACTTTTTTTCTCCTCTTCTTGAATTTACTTTTGAATATGAAGTGATTGAATTTCTTTCTAAATAATAATCTGATTCAAAATTTTCTAGCCCTTTGTAATTATAATATGGGTAATATCTTGAGAATCTAAAATAATACCAGTATTGGTTTTCTATAGAATTATATGGATTAGAGAAGTATCCAAAGGGTGAATAATATCTGTTATTGAATCCATGCATGTAATAGTTATTGAAATAAGGATTTAACCTAAAACTATTGAATGGACTGTAATAGTTTTGATAAAATGTATTGATGTTATAGCTTGGAAATAAATTAAATACCACCTCGGTAGAATCGGGATTATCTCCCCAAGGAAGGTTTGGACTAGAATTTGCTAAATTTTCTTCGGGAATATTATATACAATATCATCAAAAATTTTTTGATAACTTGAAGGATCTGAATTAGATGCATATATTCCATCAGAATTATCATAATAAGATGCCAATTGATATGTATTACAACTCTGAACAAAAATTGTAACTAATAGAATTGATAAAAAACTATATATACTTCTCATATTTAAATTTAGATAATAAAAGTTAATTATAAAATATTACTTTTACTACACATATTTATGTGCAATAATTATGCCATTTATTTATAATAATTCAAAATAAGATTTATTAAATGGGAAAAAAAATTACTCCTAGAAACGAAGATTACTCAAAATGGTACAATGATATTGTTTCAGAAGCGGGCTTAGCTGAGTCTTCAGCTGTTAGAGGTTGTATGGTTATAAAGCCGTATGGTTTTTCAATATGGGAATTAATGAAATCTCAGTTAGATAAAATGTTTAAGGAGACAGGTCATGAAAATGCTTATTTTCCTTTATTTGTTCCAAAATCTTTATTTGAAGCAGAAGAAAAAAATGCAGAAGGCTTTGCAAAAGAGTGTGCAGTTGTTACTCATTACAGATTGAAAAATGATCCTGAAAAAAAAGGTAAATTAATTGTTGATCCTGACTCAAAACTTGAGGAGGAGTTGATTGTAAGACCAACAAGTGAAGCAATAATATGGAGTACTTATAAGAACTGGATTCAATCTTACAGAGATCTACCAATTCTTATTAATCAATGGGCTAATGTTGTTAGATGGGAAATGAGAACAAGACTATTTTTAAGGACTGCTGAATTTCTTTGGCAAGAAGGTCATACAGCTCATGCTACTAAAGAAGAAGCTGTTAAAGAGACTAAGCTAATTAATGATATATATTCTGACTTTGCTGAAAAATTTATGGCAATGCCAGTTGTTAAAGGATATAAATCAGAATCTGAAAGGTTTGCAGGTGCAGAAGAAACTTTATGTATTGAAGCATTAATGCAAGATGGAAAGGCTCTTCAAGCTGGTACATCTCACTTTCTGGGTCAAAACTTTGCTAAAGCATTCGATGTTAAGTATGCAGATAAATCAGGCAAATTAGAATATGTATGGGCAACTTCTTGGGGAGTCTCAACTAGACTTATGGGAGCCCTAATTATGTCACATAGTGATGATGTTGGACTAGTTCTTCCTCCTTTATTAGCTCCTATTCAGATTATTATTATCCCTTTGATTAAGTCTAAAGATGATCCTAAAAATATAATTTATAAAACAGATGAGCTATTCAATTCATTGAAAAGCAATGGAATTAGAGTTAAAATAGACAATAGAGAAAACATGAGCCTTGGTTTTAAACTCAATGATTCTGAAGTTAAAGGAATTCCTATGAGAGTAGTTATAGGAGAAAAAGAAATTGACAATAATCAATTTGAGATATTTTATAGACATAATCTTAAAAAAGTATCTACAGAATATGAAAATATTTCAGAAATTATAAGTTCTTCAATAAGTTCAGTTCAATCAGAAATGATCACAGAATCAAAAAAGAGATTAAAGAAAAACACTCATGAAGTAAATTCATATGATGAGTTCAAAGATTTGATATCAAATCAAAGAGGTTTTGTAATAGCAGGCTGGGATGGTACAAAAGAGACTGAGGAAGCTATTAAAATTGAAACAAAAGCTACAATTAGATGTATACCTGAAGATGTTGATCCTAAAGGTGTTACATGTATTTATTCTGGTAAACCTGCACGTTATAAAGTAATATTTTCAAAATCTTATTGAAATATTAAAATTTAAATTAAATTTGCACCCTGATGGCCCGTTCGTCTATCGGTTAGGACCTCAGGTTTTCATCCTGGAAAGAGGGGTTCGATTCCCCTACGGGCTACTAAATAAAAAATTATGGCAAATCATAAATCTGCTTTAAAAAGAATTCGTTCTAATGAAACTAAGAGGTCTTTGAATAAACTTCAGCACAAGACCACTAGAAATGCTATCAAGAAATTAAAAGAAGCTAAAACTAAGAAAGAAGCGACTAAGCTTTTTCCTGGTGTTGTTTCATTGATTGATAAGTTGGCCAAGAAAAACGTTATTCATAAAAATAAAGCATCAAATTTAAAGTCAAAACTTAGTAAATTAAAATAATTAAGAGTTCATAGAAATTAGGAACTCTTCATTACTTTTTGTTTTTCTAAATCTGTCGTTGATAAATTCCATTGCTTCTACTGGATTCATATCTGCTAAATACTTTCTCATTATCCACATTCTCTGAATTGTGTTTTCATCTAAAAGTAAATCATCTCTTCTTGTGCTAGAAGAAACAAGATCAATTGCTGGGAAAATTCTTCTATTTGATATTCTTCTATCTAATTGAAGTTCCATATTACCAGTACCTTTAAATTCTTCAAAAATAACTTCATCCATTTTTGACCCGGTATCAGTAAGAGCAGTTGAGATAATTGACAAGGAACCACCATTTTCAATATTCCTTGCAGCTCCAAAGAATCGTTTAGGTTTATGAAGAGCATTAGCATCTACACCACCACTTAATATTTTTCCAGAAGCAGGTTGAACTGTATTATAAGCTCTAGCTAATCTTGTAATTGAATCAAGAAGAATAACTACATCGTGACCACATTCTACTAATCTTTTAGCTTTTTCCAAAACAATATTTGCAACTTTGACATGTCTATCAGCTGGTTCATCAAATGTAGAAGCAACAACTTCTCCTTTGACATTCCTTTGCATATCCGTAACCTCTTCAGGTCTTTCATCAATTAATAAAATTATTTGAAAAACTTCAGGATGATTAGCTGCAATTGCATTTGCAACATCTTTAAGAAGCATGGTTTTTCCAGTTTTTGGTTGAGAAACAATCATACCTCTTTGACCTTTACCTATTGGAGAAAAAAGATCGATTATTCTAGTTGAAATAGTACTTTCTTTTAATGCTAAATTAAATTTTTCTTCAGGAAACAGTGGGGTTAAGTGTTCAAAAGACACTCTATCTCTCACAACTTCAGGATCTAATCCGTTTATCTTATTTACTTTGATTAATGGGAAATATTTTTCACCATCCTTTGGAGGTCTAACTGTTCCGTGAACTGTATCACCTGTTTTTAATCCAAAAAGTTTAATTTGAGATAAAGAAACATATACATCATCAGGGGATGACAGATAATGATAGTCTGAGGATCTAAGAAATCCATAACCATCTTGCATTATTTCAAGAACACCTTCAGATTCAATGATTCCATCAAATTCAAAGTCAGGTTCTTTGTATTTCCTTCTGTTGTCTTTATTAAAATTATCATCTTTTCTATTAGAGAAATTTTTATTGTGATGATTTTTATTTCCACTATTCCTTAGATTTCTGTCGTTTCTATAAGGTTTGTTGGAGTTGTCAGATTCTGATTTAGCATGAATTGGTTTTTTGTCAGACTCTGGTTTAGCATGAATTGGTTTTTCATCAGATTCTGATTTGACTTCTGTTGGTTTTTTTGAGACTGACTTTCCAACTATAGTGTCAATTATATCTTGTTTTTTTTGACCTTTTAGATTTTTAATTCCAATTTGTTCTGCAATTTCAATAAGCTCAGCTATTTTTTTAGCCTTAAGCATTTTAATATCGTACATGTGTATAGTAAGTTTTGATTTGAAATGTTAATAGAAAAGTACTTCTTGGAAGAAATATTAACTCAAATTTACGAATTTATTTTTAATTTCAGCAAATATCTAATTTAACTCATTATGCCAAGGTATTTCATTGAATTTTCTTATGATGGATCAAATTATCATGGATTACAGAAACAGCCTAATTTATTGACTGTCCAGGAAACTATTGAAACGAATATGAATAAGTACCTACGTGTAATTTGTAGTTTAACTTTAGCTGGAAGAACAGATACTGGTGTTCATGCAAGACAAATGTTTGCACATTTTGATATTGATAAAGATTTTGAACAAGGTCAGTTTTGTAAATCAATGAACAAGATGCTCCCTAAGGATATAGCTATTGAATCCATATCTTTAGTCACTGATGATTCTCATGCTAGATTTGACGCTTCATCAAGAACTTATGAATATTTTATTAATTTAAAAAAAAATCCATTTAATTATAGGTTTTCATATTATCTTAAACATGATTTAGATATCAAAAAAATGAATAAAAGTTGCATCAGACTTATAAATCATCTTGATTTTAAATGCTTTTCTAAATCTAATACAGATGTAAAGACTTATAATTGTGATATCTCCTATGCAAAATGGGATTTTTTAGATGACGGTATTAAATTTAAAATCACAGCAAATAGATTTCTAAGAAACATGGTTAGATCTATAGTGGGAACTATGATTGAGATAGGAAGTTTAAAAGTTTCTGATACTGATTTTCAAAAAATATTAGATTCTAGAGATAGGAGTGAAGCAGGTTTATCTGTACCTTCATCCGGATTGTTCTTAACTAATGTAACTTACCCTCAAAAATTTATAAAGACTTGGAAAAAATAAAAGGTAAAATCTTTGATGTAAAACTATTTACAAAACTTTTAGTATTTGTAAAGCCATATAATATTACTTTTTATGGAGTTTTAACTTCTGCTATTTTAATTTCTCTTCTTTCTACCCTAACACCTTACTTATTGAAAGTAGTTGTTGACGATTACTTACTTCTAAAAAACTATGATGGGATGCAATCAATAATTTTAATAATGATTGCAGTGCTTTTTCTTGAAGTTTTATTCATGTTTTTATTTACATATTATGCTAACTGGCTTGGTCAGAAGGTGATTAAAAATTTAAGAGTAAAAGTGTTTAATAAAATTTTAAGATTTAAAATGTCTTTTTTTGACAAAAATGCTGTTGGAAGATTAGTTACAAGAACTGTTAATGATATTGAAACGATTGCAAGTATTTTTTCACAAGGATTATTTATGATTATTGCTGATGTCTTAAAGATGGTAACAGTTTTAACTGTTATGACAATTATAAACCTTGAGCTTACTATTGTGGTAATTTCAATTTTTCCAATTCTTATTTACGCAACTAGAATATTTCAAAAATCTATGAAAGTTGCTTTTGAAAGTGTTAGAAAGGAAGTTGCAAATTTAAACTCATTCGTCCAAGAAAGAATCAGTGGGGTTAAAATTGTTCAAATCTTTAATAGAGAGCATTTAGAAATTAAAAATTTTAATGATATAAACATTAAACATAGAGATGCATGGCTTAGAACAGTTTGGATTAATTCAATTTTCTTTCCTATTGCTGAGATATCTACTTCAATATGTATTGGTTTATTAGTTTGGTGGGGAGGTTTTAATAATTTGAATGGAGAAAGTATTTCCTTAGGTACATTATTTCTATTTATTTCAATGTCAGGGCTTTTATTTCGTCCTCTTAGGCAAATTGCTGATAGGTTTAACACCCTACAAATGGGAATGGTGTCAACAGAAAGAATATTTAAAATTCTTGAAGATGATTTAGAAATAAATGATAATGGTGATATTAAACAAGCTTCATTTGATGGTTTAATTGAATTTAAGAATGTTAGCTTCTCTTATGTTGAAAATCAACTTGTAATAGATGATATATCATTTACTATTAACCCTGGTGAAACAACCGCAATTGTAGGCCCAACAGGAAGTGGGAAGACAACAATTACTAATCTCATAACAAAGTTCTATGAAATTGATTTGGGAAGCATTCTTATTGATGGAAAGAATATTAATGAATTTAAGCTAGAAAATCTTAGAGAGAAAATAGGTGTAATACTTCAAGATGTTTTCTTATTTGCTGATACCATTTATAACAACATTACATTGTTTAATAATAAAATATCAATTAAAGATGTAGAGAAATCTGCTAAAGATCTTGACATTCATGATTTTATTATGTCTCTTCCAGGTGGATATGACTTTAATGTTAGTGAGAGGGGTAGTACCCTTTCGGCTGGTCAAAAACAATTAATTGCTTTTTTAAGAGTTTTAGTAAATAATCCTGATATTTTGATATTAGATGAGGCTACATCTTCTATAGATTCTTATTCGGAAGACTTAATTAAAAATGCAACAAAAAAAATAACTAAGGGTAAAACTTCAATCATAATAGCTCATAGATTATCCACAGTAGAAAGTGCAGATAAAATAATTTATATGGAAAACGGCAAAATTTTGGAATATGGAAATCATAAAGAATTATTGAATATTCCAAATGGAAAGTTTAAAAAGTTATATGAGGAACAATTTATTGAAAGTGAATTAGTCTAGTTTTTCTAAAATCTTTTTGCATTCCATAGCTTCTTTTACATCATGAACTCTTATTATGCTTGCGCCTTTATCTAGTGCTAATGTATTAAGAACTGTCGTTCCATTAAGAGCTTCTTTTGGGGAGTTATTCAAAACTTTATAGATCATAGATTTTCTAGATAATCCTGCCATTATTGGTCTTTCAAGTGATTTTAAAACTTTTAAATTTTTTAAAATTTTATAATTATCATCAATACTTTTTCCAAATCCAAATCCTGGATCTATAATAATATTAGAAAAACCTAGTTTTTCGAGTTCATTTATTTTCAGTTTAAAAAATGAAACTATAGAATCAACTACATTATCATAGTTTGTATTTTCTTGCATATTAATTGGATCCCCTTTCATGTGCATCATTATATATCCTGCATTATATTTTTTGATTACTTGAAATATGTTTTTATCATATTTGCCAGAGCTTATATCATTTACTAAAGAAAATCCCTTAGATAATGCGAAATCTGCAATAGAAGAATTATATGTGTCAATTGAGAATAATACTTCACTGAAATTTGAAGTTAGTTCATTAATGTAATTGTGAATCAAATCATATTCTTCTTCAGGTTTTATCAACTTAGATCCAGGTTTTGAACTTGCAGCACCTAAGTCTATTATATCGGCACCATTTGAGATAAGTTTTGAAACTTGATTATTTACTTTGTCAATAGTATCATATTGTCCTCCATCAAAAAAAGAATCCTTTGAAATATTAACAATTCCCATAATTTTTTTAGTAGAGAAATCTAATATTTTTCCATTACAATTTAAAGTCATACTTTTAATCTTCTTTTCCAAATTTATGCTAAAATCTCATATGGAAGATACAAAGTCACAATATCATAAAATAATAAGCAAATCAAGAAAAATTTTTATTGATAAAAACTCTGATTATGGTTCTTCATGGAGGGTATTAAGAATTATTTCTTTGGTTGACCAAATTAATATTAAAGCTCAAAGAATTAGGAATCTTCAAAATAATATAAATAATAAGATTGCAGAAGGTCAAACAGCTGAGTTTTATGGTATTATTAATTATTCTATCATGGGTTTAATTCAGTTAGAAAAAGGAGTTGTAGATGAGCCAGATCTAGATTCTAACCAAATAATTGATCTTTATGATAAAAGCGTTAATGAAACGTTTGAATTAATGTTAGATAAGAATCATGATTACGGTGAAGCATGGAGGGAAATGGAGGTAATTAGCTTAACAGACTTAATAATTCAGAAAATTTATAGAATGAAGAGTATTTTAAAAAATGATGGAAAGACAAATGTTAGTGAGGGGATTGATGCTAATTTTCAAGATATTTTAAATTATTCTGTTTTTGCTCAAATTTTACTAAAAGAATAATATGAAAAATTTACACATTGTAGGAAATTGGAAAATGAGTTTAAATAAAGAAGACTCAATAGCTTTAGCTAATAACATCAAATCAATATCAAAAAAAGAGTATTTAAATATTGAAGTTGCACCTACTAGTTTATATATAGATTCTATTGTTAATATCTTAAAGGAATCTGATGTAAATGTTATTAGTCAAAACTTTGACTATAAAACTTTAGGATCCTATACTGGTGGAGTTTGCCTAGATCAACTTAAAGAAATGGGAGTTACCAAAACAATTCTTGGTCATTCGGAGAGAAGATCGAAATTTAACGAATCAGATGAACAAGTAAATAATAAATTAGAAACTGTTTTAAATTCTGATCTAGATGTTATATTCTGTTTTGATAGTTATGAGCAAATTCCTTTTGAATTAATAAAAAATAATCTTCAGGATAATGACAATTTAAAATTAACTCTTGCATATGAGCCTATATGGGCAATTGGAACTGGAGAAACTGCGTCTATTGATCATATTGAAGAAATTCATACAAAAGTAAAAAATACACTTATTGATCATTCTCTTGAAAATATTCCAATACTTTATGGTGGAAGTGTAAACCCATCTAATTCAAAAGATATTTTGTCTTCTGGTAATGTTGACGGTGTTTTAGTTGGAGGTGCGTCGACAAAATTTGATCAACTTTTAGGAATAGTTAATTCTATTTAACAGTTCTTTGTGAATCCTACTTTTCATATAAAGTTATATTTGCATCATTATGTTAAAGCAATTATTAACTTCAATATTATTAATTATGAGTCTAACTGCTAGTTCACAAGTCTCAACTGATGATTCTATTCACCAGTTTAAAGTTGCTGATATTTCAGGAAATATCTTTGATTTTTCTGAGCTCAAAGGAAAAAAAGTTATGATTGTTAATACAGCCTCTAAGTGTGGCCTAACATATCAATATGAATCTCTTCAAAAACTTTACTCACAATACAAAGACTTTAATTTTGTAATTATTGGTTTTCCATCCAACGATTTCCTATGGCAAGAGCCAGGCTCAAATGAGCAAATTAAGGATTTCTGTGAAGAAAATTATGGAGTAACTTTTCCTATGATGAGTAAAGTAGTTGTTAAAGGATCTAAAAAACATCCTATCTACCAGTTTCTTACTCAAAAATCTAAAAATGATTTCAAAGACTCTAAAGTCACCTGGAACTTCCAAAAATACCTGATTAATAAAGATGGTAAAATTGAGAAAATTATTGCACCAAGGACTAGACCAGATTCTGAAGAAATTGTATCTTGGATTACAAATGGTGACTAAAAAAAAGTTTTCAACTAGATGTGTTCATGAGGGTGAAATAAAAGATACAATGTATCAAGGAATTGTTTCTCCTTTGTTTATGTCTACTACTTATCCTTGGTTTGGTGGTGATTCAGAAAGCAAACCTTATCCCAGATATTTTAATACCCCTAATCAGGAGTTCTTATCAAAAAAAATAGCTTCACTTGAAAATGGTGAAAAAGCCTTAATATTTACATCAGGAATGGCTGCTATTAGTACTTCAATAATGGCAAATGTAAAGACAGGTGATCATATAATTTTTCAAAATGATCTTTATGGAGGTACAAGAAATTTTGTACAGACAGAATTTGATAAGTTTGGAATAGATTACTCTTTTACAAAAAGTCTTGATCCAAGAAGTTTTTCAGATGAAATAAAAGACAACACCGTAGGGATTTATGTTGAAACTCCAAGCAATCCATTGCTAAAAATTGTTGATTTAAAATCAGTTTCATCTATTGCTAAAGAAAAAGGAATTTGGACAATGATTGATAATACATTTGCTAGTCCAGTTAATCAAAACCCAATTGATCATGGAATAGACATTGTTATTCATAGTGCCACAAAATATCTTGGTGGACATAGTGATATATCTGCAGGAGCTGTAATAAGTTCTGAATCTAGAATTGAAAAAATACTTAATTCAGCTAAAAATTTTGGTGGAAATTTAAGCGATTATACAGTTTGGTTATTAGAGAGGAGTATGAAAACTTTACTTATTAGAGTGAAAGAGCAGACTAATAATGCAAAAATTTTAGCTAAGATGTTAGATGAAAATACTAATATTTCTAGAGTTTATTATCCAGGACTAAAATCACATCCATCACATGAGCTAGCTAAGTCTCAAATGAACGACTTTGGTGCAATGATGTCTTTTGATTTAAACAAGAATGTAGATGTGTATGATTTTCTTAAATCATTGAAAGTAATAAAACCTGGAATGAGTCTTGCAGGAGTTGAAACTACAATAAACTTTCCAATGAAAACTTCCCATGGGTTAATGACTCAAGAAGAAAGAGATACTCAGGGAATAGGGGATAAGCTTATTAGATTATCTGTAGGTATTGAATCTTATGAAGATCTTTATGAAGATCTAGACCAAGCAATAAAAAAATCAATAAAATGAAAGTTGACATCTTAGCATTTGGAGCCCATCCTGATGATGTAGAAATGGGTTGTGGTGGCACAATAGCTAAATCAACATCTATGGGTAAAACTGTTGGGATTATAGACCTAACTAGAGGAGAACTTGGCACAAATGGTTCTGTAGAAATAAGAGAAAGTGAAGCAGCTGAAGCTTCATCAATACTAGGCTCAAAATTTCGAATAAATTTAGATTTTGAAGATGGATTTATCTTTAATAATAAGGAGAATCAAATTGAAGTTATTAAAATGATAAGACTCTATCAGCCTGATATAATTTTATCACCAACTCAAGTTGATCGTCATTCTGATCATGGTAAGGCTTCCGATTTAATTTATGAATCAGCCTTTTTAAGTGGTTTAACAAAGTTGAACACTTCTTATGAAGGTGAAAACCAGTTACCATGGAGACCTAGAATAAATTTAAATTATCAACAGTGGAATGATTTTGATCCTGATCTAATAGTAGATATATCTGACTTTATTGAAATTAAAAAAGATGCTATTCTTGCTTTTAAAAGTCAAGTACTCAAAGATTCATCTACCAAGTCTACTAAAATTAATTCTGATAATTTTATAGAAAGTATCAAATACAGGGCGAAAAACTATGGAAGATTAATTGATAGAGAGTATGCGGAAGCATTTCAATCTAGAAAAAATATTGCCATTAACAATATATTCGATCTCTTATAATTTTTTTAAAAATCCTTTAATATAATTTTCAAAAAGTCTATTTTTGCCACCTAAATGGTGGTTGTAGCTCAGTTGGTTAGAGCGCCTGATTGTGGTTCAGGAGGTCGGCGGTTC
>Ga0066605_10000557_pt1 | contig 24641 bp, 35 predicted proteins | sample SaaInlLV_DNA_10m_FD_60385 | JGI IMG/M metagenome (GOLD analysis project Ga0066605, IMG submission 60385) | Marine microbial communities from expanding oxygen minimum zones in the Saanich Inlet - SI075_LV_DNA_10m | ecosystem: Environmental > Aquatic > Marine > Unclassified | place: British... | reverse complement strand
TTTACCGCTGCTCATCCATTTCTGTTTATGATCTGCTATTTCTTGCGGCGTCATGCCCATTCCTTATATTCAACAATACCCAATAGATCTTCAATTAATTTCTTACCATATTGAGTAAACAAAATTCCTTGTTCCCATACAAAATGCTCAACATCTTGACTATGGTAAAAGGTTTCTTGACCAGTAATCCAACTTAATGCTGTTTTACGGTCACCGGCACCAAAGTACATAACTTCTTGAACACGTGCTTCAAACTTTGCAACATCACGTTCTTCCTGAGATTTTGTTTCAGCGTTTTTGACCTCAAGCTCATCACAAAGAGCATTCCATAGCTCCTGTTTTTGGCGAGGAGTGCGATCGTGCCACTCATCCATTAGAACGCCACGAGGACGAAACCCATAAACATCTTTATGAAGGTCTGAGAAGCAATCATCTGAATATGTATAAGTCATTGTTTGTTCCTTTGTTGATGATTCCAATATAACTGATTCTAAACCAAATGTCAATAGGAAACATCATTTTTTAGTAGATAAATCTATGATAACACAGCTATGATAGTCTGTCAACAAAATAAATAAGACATGGAGGAGTAAATGAAACTAAAGTATAGAATCAAGTTCTTTATGTCTAAATTAAAGTTTTGGAAAAAAGGAAGTTACGGTAAAGGTACATTCATCTACGAAGATGATGATTAGGTTGGTATCTTATACACCGCATAAGCATTCTCACCGTGTTTAAAATCCATCCATTCAGTTATACGGACAAACCCAAACTCCTCAGCATGAGAAAATGTTGGACGGCGTGGTAAACACCAAAGATATTCGCATCCTTCACGTTTAGCTTGGTCAGCAACAGCTTGCCACATTATCTGTGATAGCTTTTGTCGCCTATATGCATCATCAACCCAAACACCTCGACCACGGTAATAGTTATCGGATGTTTTATGACCTGAGTTTGAAGCAATTAATTTATCACCATCATATAATCCCCAATAGGTACCTTTGTACTTTGTAAAGATTTCTTTATCATTGCCAAGATCAGGAAAAGTCATATCAGAAATATAGTAGTGCTCATTACCAGGCCACAACTTGTCCCAGGCTTCTTTAATCTGTTCTTTGGTTATTTCTCTAAGCTGATAATTCTGCATAGTCATTCAGTACATTTACCACGAGGTGTATTCTATCTTCTTTACTTGAATTAAAGGCAGTGTGCTTTAACATAGTATTGGTTAAATACCACGTGTCTTGTTTGAGATGCATAATCTCATCATCTATAACCATAAAGCATCCTTCCTGTGTTTTTACAGGATAATGTATTCTTATTTGAGAATCAGTATGCCATGATAAACAAGTAAACGGTAAAGATTTCATTAATCTGACTCTACCGATTTTATATCTTTCATTCAACATATTATAAACAGTTTCAAGTACGGTACCACGGAACACTGAACACACTGTGTTGAAATCTTGCTCTTTGAGTTCTGTTTCTCGTAGCGGTACTATAGTCTGACCATTTTCATAAACCTTTTTTGACCAATCATATTTTAAACTACCGCATGCCATATTCGTGTTATCAGGTGCATCCGATGTAGTTGTAATACCGATCTGTGTTCGGTCACCCCATTCAATATAATCCAGTGCAAATGGCGGTAATTCTAATTCAGTAAAATTTTTCATGGTTCAATCACAAGAAAAGGATATTCTAATTCGTGTACGATTTGGATAGTACCACCAAGATGACCTAATACGAATTGTGGTCTATACATTGTCAAAAATGTTTGGCACGGCGTATTGTTTGCTTGTATCTGATCTCGTATTAATACATTATTATCGGTAAGATAAGCTATGTTTGTATCGGTCTCATTCTCTAAGTTACGTATATCAATACTTGATCCATCTCTTTCAACACGTGCCTTATAAAACCTATCAAGTAATTTTGTACTATTCGTTCCTATAAGACTAATAATGATTTTCTTATAAGTAAATGTTTCTTTCATCCACCGAACGGTTTGTTTGAACTCATTAAAATCTGTATGGGTAAATACACTAAACGCAAAAATAATATCTTGCTTTGTATTGATACTAGGAAACGGTTCGTCGAGATTACCAGTCTGATTATAAACTTTATTGTATTTGTTATAATGAAAAAAGTTAGCATCTGGATAATTTTTTGCACCAACATCCAATGCACCTTTATCAACATCAACACAAGTATAGTTACTTTGTTTGATTGGAAAATTATCAAACGATAATAGGTTGCCTTGATTGCCACCCCAATCTAAAAATGTTGTTGTGCTTGATAAATCATCAACCTCTAAAAGGCTGTTAAGACTGATTACCGATTTTTCTACTGGGTATAAATCCATAATCCCAATCTCCCCATATTAATTTACGTTCACCGCAGGACCAACATACACCACACGGTTTTTCTGTATCAGGTATGTTAGAACAGCACGACCTTGTTTCCTGTAACAAATCAAACAAATCAAATCTCTTGTAGATTGACGCAACAAATCTTTTATCAACATTTGCAAATGGAGAATAATACGGATATCCAAATCTATCAATTGTAATAGGAATATCGTTTTCATTCCGTATACCAATCATTGGATCACATTCTTTCCAAAGATTAATATGTGTACCATCTTTTAATTCAATGTCAACATCAAATCGAGGGTTAGCTGTATTACCGCCAATAAGCATATCATACTCACCGCGGCCAAACACTTCTTTTTGATATTTATGTAGGTGAGAGTCGTTATAATCATCACCGTAGACTGTATGGTGAGACAAGATGTTGTGGTAATCAAACTTGCTAATCATATATTCAATGATGTTGGCAGACCTTCGTGCCTGCCATCTATACCGCTTGTCAAAGGCTAGAGTAAGGCATCCAATCGTTGTATCGTGTCGGTTATTTTCCGTTAAGTATTTGATTAGCAAATAAAAAACCAATGCCGAATCAGCACCACCGCTCAAATTAAAAAGTATTCTTTTACATTCTAACGGTATTTCAAAGCTTATAGATTGACCAAACTCATCCTCAAGATACATCATCAATCCACTTGTTTATCGCTGCACCGAGGTTTATTTGTCCTTTTGCATCAGGATGAGAGTCAAGTTCTGAAATTTTACTTTCTGCTGATAGCCATTTACCGCCAATCTCTTTCCATACAGGCCAACCGTATACTTCAACAGGATTAATCTTTTCAACTTTTGCAAATTTCTCACCTGAGATTAATTCATCGAGAACTGCATTAGTTAAAAAGCAATTTTCAATTCTTTCATCAATCATTAAGTTAAAAACTTTCCATTCCTTAGGATGCTTTTGTCTAAAGTCATCGAGGTACCACCACCAGTAATCAGATGTAAATGGCCACATAGGAACATCTGATTGAAATATATTTAATTTAATATCAAGTTTACGGCATAACATAATTACCTTCTCAATATAAAACAGTGTGTTTTCTAATATAGGTATAGGTCCGTCGAGTGCTAATGGCAATGTATGTAAACCCATTAAGTATTCACCACTTGCATTATCTTTTCTGAATTTCTTTTCAGAATTAGATTCCATTGCAAATGTATCCCACCTTTTGCAAGGCATTATTCTGCGCCTACCTAATTGTAATCTTGACCAATCGGTAAGTTGCCAACAAATGTGTGATGGAGGATCATCTGATAATACCGCGTCCATTATTTCAATATAAGCATACTCATTTGAACTACCGGATCTACCTTTATTAACTGCAGGCAACCCCAAATGCTTTCCAACATATTCTGGCCATTTCGGCCATGAGCAATCAAGTTCTTCATGCTGAAAAGAAAAGTAATTATGGTCAGTCCAACTACATCCTACCGCAAGCAAATAACTCATTACATTATCAACCCAAAGTTTTTAGAAATAAAGTGTATGAACTGAAGTTCTTTAAACTTTATGTTTGTTTCTAACTCATGCTTTCTTTGTTGGAAATGACGGCTGGTTGGATCATATGCGGCAAGCCTAGTAGTATCGTGTTTGAAATGCCATTTCTCTTGTAAACGCATTATAGGTACATTATTGATAGTAGTCTTATATGACATTATGGTTTCATTATCATGGCCGAATGATCCACGGATCTCATCAGTATACATTGAGAATTCTTTAACCTCATCCATTAGATCTAACAATTCATCAATGTCACCAAAGTAATCGAGTTGTTCCATAATCTTTCGACTTGTCATCATAATCCCGGTATTGAATACCCAATTATCACCGTCAAGATCTTGTTCAGACAATAGTGCGTGAGCATTCCAATACTTTGCTTGTGGGTTACGGAAATCTTTTCTGTAGTTTTTGAAATATAATGGATCTCTTACATTAACTCCTGCTTCATATGCGGTATTTACATCACAGCAAAATCCTTGTTCTGCTCTCAAATAATTAAATGCATCAAACTTATCGGCAAAATATACATCGTAATCAATATACAAAACTAAATCATAATCGTGAGTTAATTTATCGAGTAACCAAACTTTATATAGATTAATAATATTGTATTCTGTTAGTTGTGGAAATCTTGCGGCAAAGGTTTCGTATTGCTCATCACGCCCAAACTGAATAAATTCTGCACCACACAAATCTGCATATTCTCTATGGTTTTTATCTAACTTATCTTTATATTCTGCAAGCCGTTGTTTAACACGGAGACTTTTTGGAACAGCATCATCGGCAGGTCCACGAGGATTGTCGAGACGTTCGTCAGGTATTTCAATATAAATTGAATAGATGCATTTAGTTTTATCGTTAAAGAAATGATTGAACTTTTTATTAATAAAATGAGCAACTTTAATTGTTGACCAATCAACGGTTATAAGATCATCGGATACAATGTAATGCCATTCTCTATCCATCAAAACATATGGGACATTGAATTCTTCCATAATCCATGAAAACAATGATTCGTTGTTTGGATAATAATACATTCTTAAATAAGTACTATTAACACCCATAAGATTATCGTGCTTTATTTTATTAATCTTTGCGATGCCTTTTTTAATTCTTGCGACGTATTTAATCTTTTTAATGTGTTCAGACTTGCCAATCATAATACCTGTATTCATCACATGGCAATCAGGTTTATCATTAAGTAGATCTCTTGTGATATGGTATTTTAATGTTGGGTTACGTGCTCCGATTTCCTGAAAGACAACTTCATTGATATTTCTATTCAATATCTTTTCATCTTGATCTTTAATATGAATACCTTTACTCAAATCTAATCCATCAAACATATTCTCATCGGTATTGAATACTACATCCATATCAATATACATTACTTCGTCGTATTCTTCCGCAAGTTCAGCAAATAAGTGATGTTTATATAAGTTAACCTTTGTAAACTCAACATCATGCTCAACAACAAAGTCTTTCATTGTGTTATGGAATAATTTAAATTCTACACCAATCTTATCGGCATAATCTTTTTTATTGTCAATTAGTTTATCCCAATAATCTTTTTGCTGTTCGTGTGACCAATGATTAACATTCCACGCATCATCTTCGCGTTCAATGTCATCCCAAACTGTAAATATAATTCGTTTCATATACCAATCACCATATATCTTTGATATTGAGCATTCTCTGGTGTAGTAAATCCTGACCAAAATACTCTCGTTAAACCCAATGATTTTTCAAATTCTTCAATACTATTATGCGTATTAATATGCTCAGCTTCATTATGAAAGTTATTACTTTGAAAGCATACAATGCAATTTGGTTTCTTAAGGCGGATAATCATTTCAATATCCTCCTGTTCCATATGCTCACAACTTGTGTTGATAATGAGTTGAAAATTTTGTGACCGTTCAATAAAATAATCTATTGCATCATCATGCTGCCAATGGATATTTTGGCAATGCTCAATATCTTTATGTAACATAGGACCGTATATTTCACATTGGTAATCTGAGTCAACATTCCATACCGCCACATCCTTACCGAGATGTTCTTTCATTAATAATCCGGCAATGCCATACCATGCACCCATAACTAAAACGTGCTCAATTGGCCCGTCCCTTAGGAAGGTTTCGTCGTTTACAAATTCTTTGAGGTTTTCAACCAGCCATTGCTTACTTGTTGTTTGGCTAGGATTAACAGCAGTCATAATATCGAGTGAACGGTATAAATCTACATCAGGATTATACTTTGACTCGACATATATTTCTTCAACTGTTTTGAGAGCATTTTTATAAAGTGTTTCTAGGTAACTCATATTTCATTCCATTATACATATCAATTGGTGCAGTGCCATTATAAGGATTGGCAATTGAGTTTACTAATCCGTGTTCAAATGTATTAAATTTAATACCTTCATGGACAAGAAACCGATCTATACCTGCGTACTTTCTCATAAAGTAATCTTTATTTGACATAAAGTGATCCCAGATATGATTCTGTTCACCAGCAGTCCATGTGATTACTGAACTATTTATGTGAACATCATAAGCATGGGGCGCCATGTATAAATCGTCTTTCCAATAATCTTTAATGATTGTTAACCCATCCCAATTCAACCATGGCCGCGGATCAGCTTTAATATCCATGTCTAAATCAAAGAATAAACATTTGCCTTTGACTGGAAAATCTTTACTAAACATTGCAAGTTTATTCCACCAAAATCTAAGTGATGGTTTTTTGAAACATGGAATACACTCAATCTCAACATTTAATGGATTATCAGTATAGCACAAGTATTGAGAATTAGGATAGTATTCCCGTAGCTGATCTCTCAATCTGTTAACGTGTTCGGGGTCGTACTTATCACCATGTTTCACAAATATAATATTATCGGTCATTGATTGCATTCCTCAATAAGTTCATAATTTTTGTAACTGCCATCTTACTGTTGCGGTTTGAAATGTTTAGTGCTTGCACTCTATTCATTGTATCTTCTAATACATCTTTTGATAACAAGTTAATATTCCAATCTTCAGTATGTGTTCGTCCTGCTCTATCATATGCATTTATAAACGCACCGAAATGATTATCCTCAGCATACTTTAGAAACAAATCAATATTTTTGGCATTGACTTTCATAAGAGTTGAATTAACTTTAATCCTATTAGGACCTAACACATCTTTAAACTTTTGAATGTTGTCCATTGTTTCACTATACTTGCCACCAATTCTAATCATATCATATTCTGATTCAACAACAGTATCTAATGAAATTGAAAGATTTAAATTGTTTTCTTGGCATATCCTTACAACTTTTTTATTAAACACACTACCGTTAGTGCAAACCTGTATTTTTAAACTAGGATTAATTTCGGCAATCAATGCGCAAAGTTTATATGATGCTTTATGAGAAAATGGTTCACCGCCAACAAATCTTATCTCTTTTAGGTGTGGAATAAACTCAACAAACTGTTCAAGTAATTGTTCCAAGTTCTCATCATTATCAAATACGTTTGGATCATATTGTCTAATATCTTTGTCACGCCCTAGCATATGTTTTGATGATAATTCACCAAAGCACATTGGACATGCCATATTACATAGATTACTAATTTCAAATTCAAAAACGCGTGGCCAGGAGTCACCATCAAGGGCATGCTCTAATCTATCTTCGCCAACATTGTAATCGTATTCAATAATAGGTGGCGTTTCACCTTTATCAATTCTTTTTTGGCAAGCAGCCTGACAACCTGCACTTAATTTGTTTTTAAGAAAGTCATCTTTATAAGTGTTGTTTAATTCGCCAAACCAATAATCTTTTAAACCAAACCGATCCTTTTTCCATATTTTCATTTTACGACTAAAGCAGCAAGGATGCATCCCGCCATTTCTTCTTATTCGCATATGATTAAATGCGGCATAGCAAGATATTATTTTATGATGCTCTGGTATAGTTCGTTTGCTTTGAAACAAATCCCATTCATTCATTGTTTTTGTATTCCTTCAAATATGGAGCCAAATCCCATATGTCTTCATTATTTTCACGTGCCACTAAACAAAAGTCAATCCATTCAACCATTCTTTCTTGTATTTGTAACTTTTCACCCCAGAAACCTTCTTCTTGTGGTACAACACTTAATACGTTATTAGTATTACTCAAATCAAGTTTTGGGTTTCGCCAATAAAATTTATCGACTTGTTCAAATTTAGAATTAAGATATTCAAATAGTTTATCAATACCTTCTTTTTGATGATGGTCATCTAACCAAACAGGTGAACAATATTTTGGAAATGTAACAAGGTTTGCCATACTTACACGAGGTACACCTGGTACATCAATAAAGTAATCAATCAATTCTGGCAAGTGCATCCAATTATAAATTGAGACCGTTGCAACAACTATTACGTTACGTCCTTCGACGGCATGGTACCGATTGATATTATTTATTGTGCGCTCAAAGTTACCGCCACGGATCCAATCATATGTTTCGTGTACTCCGTCAATACTTGCTTGAATATGTACTTCTTCAATTTGATGTAAAATATCAATAACAGTATTAGTAACCAATTGAAAGTTGGTGCAAATCTCAACACGGCATTTAGGATTTGTTTCTGCAACCTTTTTCAATATTTTTATATTGTTTGGATCGGCAAATGGTTCACCGCCTTTAATAGTCAGGTGTTGTAAATGTGGAACAAGATCAAGTACTTTATCAACATCGGCGTCAGTCATCTTATACATATCAGTATGGAATTTATGATTTTGGTTTCGCCAATCTAAACCAGACTCAACCGCCACTTTTTCATATGGAGCCCACTTTGATGAGTATTTACCTGAACAAGTTACACACATTTGGTTACAGATATTACTTGTTGTAAGCTCAAGAAACCTTATCGGTGTTACTTCCGCGGCAGCGTCTTCTTCATATGTTGGAAATTTAAAACGGTTGTAAGTATCAAACCGTGCAAGGCGCCCGGCATCCCAATGTCTCCAACAAACATCACATTGAGGTGGGAATTTCTTTTCTTTAAAATCTGCTCGGATTTGATTGTATATATCACCGTTAAAGAATTCGGTTAAATCAGGAACATCTTTAATATGTGATACCGCGGTGTTATCACCGGCACAACATAAGACAATTTCTCCAATAGGATTGATTGTCAATCCAGTTTCAGGTACCATACATTTCATAATAATTAATCCAATACTGTGTTAATAATAGAGATTGCCTCAGTAATTTTAGTTGAGCGTCGGATTTTAGATTTGATTTCTTTTGGTGCCTTTTTAATTATATCTTGTTCTAATGACCACAGTTTAAATTTAAATACTGCTTCTTTATTAGTATTGTTATCAAAGATATATTCAAATGCGACACTATCAACCTTATTCGTTTTAATTTTAAATGCTTGATCCAACGTCGTCAAGTCATCTTTTGTTTTCTCAAGGTCAGCACGTTTTGTATGCAGATCTTTAAGTACACGAGCCTTTTCTTTTTCTAGTTCTTCAATACCAAGGATCTCCCTTGCCCGCATATTAACACGGGAATTAAACTCACGAGAATAGCGGCGTTTAAATTCTACCGTGTCATCAAGGATTGCTTCTTCATCCCATCCTTCTTCAATTAATGCTTTATAATCTGCGCTATCGGGATTGTTTTCAATAACGTGAGCAACTTTAGTGTCACCATCCTGGAATACAATCTCAATTGTATTATAGTCCTCATTTATATAATGTGCTTCAATTACATTACCACTAAACACTGCCATCTTTGTCATCCTCATCAATAATTTTTTGGATTATGCCTAACGTGCTCAAAATTGTTTTACTTTTACGAATGTCTCGTTTTAATTTTGAATCACTGTCTTTAATAAAAGGCAATTCCAATGCCCATAATTTAACTTTAAAGATCTCTTCTTTTTTTGTATTGTTATCCATGATAGCTTCATACTTGTCGAGACCCATCAGTTTGATCTTTTTCTCAACCTTCATATTTTGTTGGACAATTAATTCCTTTGCCTGAGCATTAATAAAGGTTGCAAATTCTCTTTTTGTCTGCTTCTTATATTCTGCTGTTGAATCAAACAGTTTATCTTGTGTCCATCCTTCTTCAACGAGATCAATATAATCAGGATTCTCGGTATCATCTGCGGGAAGGTAGAATACGTGCTCTTTGCCATTATCATCAAGCCATTTGACAAAAATAGTATCGTAGTCGTTACTGATATAATACGCCGTAACTATGCGTTTGCTAAATACTGCCATAATATATTCACTTTCTTATGATTTTACAATTCTTAAATAATATGTTTCTCTTGTTTGTGTTACGCCGTTTGGAAATTCTTGTGAGCGGTAATCATTTTGATTAACAAATCTTGTTTGATAACCGTCTTCTGATGCACCTGCTAAATATGTATCCGCCATACCTGTACCACGTTGTAGTCCATCACCTGTATATGTCGAGTCAGTGATTTCATATGTAATCTGATAACCATTAACAGTACGAGCAACAAGGTTGAGTTCATATGAAAGTATATCTTGGAATTCTTCCAACGTATATGTTTGCACTGATCCATCGGCAGCGGCATAGCATGGAATTTTTACACCAAATTCTGTTCCATCTTCTGAAACATTAATCTCGCTTACTGCATCTTTTTGATATAGAAAATAACTACTTATAATAACAGGTAGCAGATCATCAGGACCCCACCCAGATTCACCAATCTGATCTCCAGGTGTGAGAATATAACCGCCATCTATGTCATATCTTAAATCTTGGAAAACAGCACGTGTTCCTACTTGAGTAAAACCAGATTCAGCGCCAGTACCAATTTTATATGTGCCTTGCTGATTATCACCAACAGCTCTCAACGCCATTTCATCAATCGCGGGATAAATGTATGTATCGCGGAAATCTTCACGAGACATAGAACGCAAATTAGAATCACTATCAACATATAATGGATAGCGGTGTGTTTCTTGTGATACTGGATATGTTGGCTCAACTATAGAATTAAATCTTTGTTTAATACCACGCCAATACGTTTCAACCAATTCAATGTCAGGTGTTTCTTCAGGAGTGTCAAAATTTGTTACGTCAGTGGTATCTTCACCTGCTTTATAACGTGTATCCTTAATAGTACCGATAATATCAGGATCGGAGGCAAGCTGTGTAAACGGGTTTACTACATATAACTCAACTGCGGGGTTTAGTGCATATTGCCGTGTTGCTTCGCGTCGCCAAAACAATTGTTCGTTAGATGGTGATTCTCGAAACGATAACACACCATCAGTGTCAACTGAAACATAGGCTGCGGTGCGTAAGGTCATTAGTCATCACTTCCACAATAAAATGTTTTAAGAACGGTACCGTCTGAAGCTTTAACTTCAAACTTGTGATCCTTATTAACAACACCAGAGTTAATTGTCGCTGTTGTAATTTTTTGGTTAATGATGGTAGACGTTCCTGCGTCAATATCGGCAATGTTTTCTAAATGCCGAGTATCATCAATAACTATGCTGTTTCCTACTTTTAATGGCATCCTTGCCTCCTATGAATTTATTTATGCTTTTGCAATACGAAGACCATATGCAACTAGAGTTGTCGGTGAACCAACCGGGAATTCCTGTGTGCGATATAAGTCATTACCTGTTGTTCCAACTTGCCTTGTTGTATAACCTGCCGCTGATGTCCCATCAAGGACTGTATCATTCATTAATGTACCTTTAAGGGTAAGAGCACTTGCACCACTTGTAAGACTATATTGAATTTCATTTCCGACAGAATCAGACGCAATGTGTTTTAACTCACCAAGAATTAAAGCATCAAATGCCGCAACAGTATACTGTCTAATATCTCCATTTGTGTCAATATAAAAAGGTGGTTCATATGCTACCGCCGACGTATTAACTTTATGTAAGTAATACTGATTAGCAATGAGTGGCTGATCTTCATTCTCAGGAATACCGCCTGACGTATAAATTGCGGAATCAGCACGCCTATCAATAAACACAGGGTTGGAATTTTGGAGCGTCGCACCAGCAACACTGTTTGTTGACGCAATAAAATATGTACCACCTTGGTCCGCGGTTTCACCTGAAGAAACAAGTGCATTGATTGTAGGCAAAATAAACGTATCTCTAAAATCAGCTTTAGACATTGCTCTAATTCCAAGTGATCCTGTCCCAACCGCATATACCGGAAAGGCAATGTTCTCATCGGTGTATGTAGGAGCGGAGGCAAGTGTATAATCAACTTGTAATGTAGTATAGGTAATTGTTTCACTGCCTGTATTAGGTGTGGCTGCCTCAGATGCATAGTTAGCAACAGTAGAAGGACCGTTTTCTGTTGACGCACCAGCTGTCCTACGGGTATCAGTCATACTACCCATATTACCGCCACTTGCAACACGAGAAACTGTAACTACTTCATCGCTTGCTAATAGGTGTGCTGCATTTTGAAATATGGATTGCAGATCTGTACTTGTCATTTCAGTAAGTCTTGTCACTGCAGTATTGGAATTTGCTTCATCCCAATATAATGGTAACCTTGCTGTCATTTTATTGTCCTTTTATAAGGCGCAATAATACGCAGCAATAATTGTGCCTGCTGCATTATAAACTGTTAGAACATTTGCTTGGTTTTTAATTGAGTTATTAATCGCGGTATCAGTTGTTGTATCTGTGCTTGCCACATTTTTTAACTGTAACGCATTATCAATTACTTCAGTGCCTGCTACTTGAATCGCCATCTTCATCTCCTTTGACTATTAGCAATCTTATTAGTTTTATTTATAAATATTCTCAGTGAGTTATTTGCTATGTTACTGATTTTTTCACAGGAGCTATTATATGGCTTATGTCAACGCCTTTGGAGTGGAGATGAAAACTATGGCAAAGAAAGAAATAACAGTTGATGCTGAAGCAGCAGCTGCACTCGATACAAATAATGACGGTCATATCTCGGCAGAAGAGCTGAGTATGGATTTGGAATTTAAACGCAAGCGCCTTGAAGATCAAGATGCTCAACGAGATGCAATGCGTAAAATGACCTGGTTTGCACTGTTTGGAATGTTATTGTACCCAGTAGGTATTGCTATAACATCATGGTTAGGATTAGATGAAGCATCAGGATTAATTGGGGATATTGCACCGACATACTTTGTTGCAATTTCTGCACTTGTTTCTGTTTTCTTTGGTGCTAACGCATACAGCAGTAAATAAACAAAAATAGGGAGGCTAACTTAATAACCTCCCTATTACTTGGGTCTTCTAGGTGATCTTTAGGCTGTGTGTTACACCTCTCCTTGGCTGATCCTGCCAATTCTTTTGGTCTCGGTGAAAGGATTTGAACCTCCGACCCTCTCGTCCCAAACGAGATGCGCTACCAGACTGCGCTACACCGAGTAATTTGGCAAGGGTGGTAGGAATCGAACCCACGCCAACGGGTTTGGAATCCGTTGTACTGCCATTATACTACACCCTATCAAACTCCTTAATACTGAATAGTAGTCTTAACTTAGTCCCTCACCAGGATTTTACGGGTTCGGTTGCTAGCACCTACCTACCTGTTACGTTTCTTTGCTCGTACTATGCAGTATTAAGAAGTTTTCGTGGGAGAGCCTTTCTGCAGTGGCTCTCCCCTTATCTACAATGTCGTTAGTAGCAAACGTCCGGGTTTCAATTCGGTACCGGCGAGTATACCTACCTAGGTCAGAGGGCCTCTTCCTTACCTAGGTTTTTGGGTACGTTTGACGTGATTGTCAGGCTTTCCCCGTGTGCCTAAAGGTTTGAGTTCTTATCGCCTGGTCGGATTTTCCTCATTCCTTATATAAACAATATAACTGATTCTATACAGAATGTCAATAGTTATTTTGCTTAAACTCGAGTAAACTTTACGTTCCACTCATCTTTGTCAGCCCAAGTCTTACGGCCTTCAAAAAACTTTCCAACTACACCTGGAAGTGTTTCCAACAAACGGTGCTTTGGCATCAACATTTCATATTCAATCAATTCCTTTGCGAATACTGGTGTTGCATTACCAATTTCCCATTCTTCGCCAGTTTTAGCATTTTCCATTACAATGTTTTTTGCTTGGATAGCATACTGACCTTTGTCAAGTGTTTTATACACAGCCTTGGCACGGTGGTTTGGTTTATGTGTTAGTGTGCTTCCAACATCACTTGCCTTCATTACAACTTTCATAAGATTGATTCCTTTTTTGTTTACCTTACATAAACAATATATCTGATTCTATACGGAATGTCAATAGTTATTTGAAGTTTTTTTGTTTCCAAAACATTTTTTTGTACCGATCTACCCACATTGTTGTCAGTTTATTAACAAACTTTTTATGTGCAGTTTGGTCTATATAATGTTGTTCAGATTTCCATGATTCTCTTTTAAAAGGAATAACTTGTACAAGCGGTGTTCCTTTTTTAATTATAACAGGTCGACCTGTAAAGTTTCTAAAAAAGAATGGCAAGTTAACTTGATTGTTTTTATACTCATCGGTATCAACAATCGCTGTTTGGAAATAAACACCACTTAATTGTAACGTAGGATCATTTAACATTGGTGTAAATAAACAACTATAACCTGGTGGTGTTTCAATTATAAAATGTTGATTGTATTTGAGTACCATTGCAGGTTCAGTGAAATACGGATGGCCGTTAACTTGATTAGCATTGTGGTCGGTAATTAAATTTTCCAAACCGTCATTTGACCATGAGGCTTCCCATTTGGGTTTATCATTTTCAATAGAACCGACAAGCATAAGATCACAGTGTGCAGTAATGGTATAACCTGCAGTCATTGCGTCAAGAAACGGAATACATTTTTTGACGGACCCAATTTGTTCTCCTTCTATAACAGGAGATATCTTTTTAAACCAACTTGGTATTGTTTTGACTGCAGGTTTTGGATATTCACTTGCATCGGATAAAAGCTCATCAACTGAAAATTTAATCCGTTTATCTTTCATAATGTAATATCCTTTATTTTTTCATTTTAGCGGCTGCTTTATCAACTTCCTCTTGTGATACAACACCTTCAGATAACAGACGTGCTCGGTTTGTGTTATGAGCTGCTTGCGTGTCATCTTTTGATCCACCTGTATATGGTACAGCATGGCCTTCACTAATCATAATAGCAGTTACCATACGACCATCTTCGGCAATAAAATCACCGAGGATACGACCAAACTTACCCTTCATATCTTCACCGTCTTTTGCAGCAAATGTTTTAAGTGTAGTTGTTTTACCAAGGATGCCTTTTAGTCTATTCTTTGCGGCTAATCCAAATACCTTTTCAACCGTATCGGATGTGCGTGACTCAGGAGTATCAATACCCATAATGCGTACTCGCTCATCTTTCATCCAAATACCAAATCCCAGATCAATGTCTACATCCACTGTATCACCGTCCACGATTTTAGTTACGTGTGCTTTATATTCATACATTCTTTGATTCCTTTTATGATTTAAGAGCTCAAAGAATTATAATATAAGTTGCTCAGGTATTATTTATTAAGTTCAAACCGTTCTTTGACGTGCTTAATACAAGCAGTAATGATATGGCCGATAGTCGGTTCACTATCAATCCACATTCTAACCGCAAAGTTATCAATATCAACGTCAGGAAAGAACTCCTCCTCAGCTGCCATGATGAAATATAGTACACCCATAGAATCCATAATATCATCAAGTGCTGATTCTAAAGTAATGTCATCACGTAAGTAATCTTCTTTTAAGTATTCAAGTGCCCAATCATACATTTGTTCAAGAGGTGGGCCGCCATATTTCGTAACCATATCCAATTCCTTATTCATCTGTATCTACTATATCAAACTATATTTACTTTGTCAACCACTTTTGCCTTATAAATAACCATAGAGGAGTATTAATTATGGATTTTTTAACGCTTGTTGGTGATGTAGGTTTCCCTATTGCCGGTGCCCTAGCTGCCGGTGTATTTGTATTTATCACACTTAAGTTTATCCTCGCAAGCGTTACTGACACTGTAAATTCCCTCAAAAATATTATGACAGGTTTGGACAACCGAGTTCAGACTATGAATAACGATTTGGTGAAAATTGATGCCCTTTTAAGTTATGCTTTGAATGTTAAACCTAATATCGACCGCATAGCCGCAAATGAAGGCAAGGATGATGCAAGGAGAGACTAATGCTTTGGAAAGATTTACTACTTATGAAATTCAAAAACGGATTTCGCATTCTCAATGAAAAGAACACAGATGATAAGTTCTTCGTTATTGACGACGTGAAGTTGAATATTGGTGATGTTTATCGTGTAGGACCTAATGGATACTTTGAATGTATCAAAGAAGGACCGTCGCTATGATGTGGATGGAATATGCGATTAATCAAGCTGGAAAAAACTTTGAAATAAAAGGTGACTGGCCTGGTGAAGTTATGGGAGTAGGAAAAGGTAGTACAGATAAAGAATACTATCTATACAAACCTGGTGATAAATTTATAGTTAATGAAGACGGTTGGTTAATACATCACGGAAACATTAACGAGGAATAATATGGAATTTGACATTGCAGGAGCTATAAGCGAATACGGTTTCCCTATCGTGGCAGCTTTTGGGATGGGCTACTTTATATTCTTCATATGGAAATGGGTTACGGAAGTAATTGATCCGGTCCTGGGTGAAGCGATGTTTACTTTGATTAAATTAGTAGATCGTGTACGTATGCTTGATAATGATATGATTAGACTTAATAGCAAGTTATCTATGGTACTTGAATATAGGTCAAAACTAAATCCTAAGCGACAAGATGAGTTGCATAGGTTGGTTGCCGAACATCAGGCAGGTAGTAAAGCGTTTAATTCAACTGGGGTTGTAGATGAAGAAATTATTAATAATGCTGGCGGTGATGATGCTGCCGGCACAGGTAATAGCAAGTGATTTAGTTTGGGGTTTTAAATCTCCCGCTTTTCACTATGGTAATGGATATTCAACTCACGTATTGTCGGTTGAACAACTTTCTCACAACAGAAAACAAGATTACAAAGACGAGCAAGAACGTATTGCCGATGAACTTGAGCGAGAAGCAGAAAATACTACTTTAGCCAAATTCCTTCGCAACGTAGAGTCAAGAATTTACGCTACGTTATCCAAACAAATGGTTGATGCTATGTTTGCCGATTGTGGCGACAGTTGTTCCAACAGCGGTTCAACTGACCTTGAAGATAATACGATTGCTTGGTTAAGAGACCCGGTAACAGGTTCTATCACATTAACAATTACCGAAGCAGATGGTAGTACCACTGAAATCACAATACCAGGCGCTGGGGAGTTTAATTTCTAAATGAGATTTTTGCCCTTCATATTGATATTCTTTTTAAGTGCCTGCGCAGCACCTGGAAGTTTGAAAGTTTTAGGTGACCTTGATAAATCTCCAACATTATCAGGAAGTCCTATTGATGATAGATTGCTTGCCGTTCCTGAGCTGTCAGGTCCAAAAATTACAATTGCAGTTTATCAATTTGCTGACAAAACAGGTCAAAGAAAATCAAGCTCCAACTCATCATTATCAAGTGCTGTAACTCAAGGTGCTGAGGTTTGGGTAATAAAAGCACTACAAGATGTAGGTAACCAATCATGGTTTGAAGTTGTTGAGCGTGTTGGTATTGATAATTTAATTAAAGAAAGACAACTTATCCGCCAAACACGAGAAGTATATGAAAAAGAACAAGAACAAGGCCCAACACCACTTCAGCCAATGTTATTTGCAGGCTTATTACTTGAAGGTGGTGTTGTAGGTTATGACTCCGATACCGCGGCAGGTGGAGTAGGTGCAAGATTCCTAGGAGTCGGTGCCTCAACAGAATATAGAGTTGATACAGTAACGGTCGTTATGAGACTCGTAAGTGTTAATTCAGGAAAAGTGTTAATGAGTATCGCAACTGAGAAATCAATTGCAAGTTATAGATCTTCAACCGATGTATTTAAATTTATTGATTTAGGACAAGAAAATATTGAGGTTGAAAATGGGTATTCCGTAAATGAACCTGTGAACTATGCAGTAAGGGCTGCAATAGAACAGGGTGTGATAGAATTGGTTAAAGACGGGGTCGATAAGGGATTATGGTCGTATAAATTAGAAGAAAAAGAAGGATAGAAATGAAGCATTTCATATTTTTGATTATGATGATGTTTGGTTCTGTAGCCTATGCCAACGACATCTATATTACACAAAGCGGTGACAATTTAGATTTGGATATAACACAAGATGGGCAAGATAACGAGTTCGGTGATAGTACAACTGATGCAACTTTAACCGGCGACTCAATGACTTTTAATATCACCCAAACAGGTGACTTTAACAAGATTGACGTTATCATTGATGGTAATAACTATACAGGTACTTGGGTATTTACAGGTGATGATAATACTGTTGATATGACTTGTGACTCAGCATCAGGTTTGAATTGTGAAACAGTTCAGGTTGATATTAGTGTTACAGGTGATGATTCTGACTTTAAGATTTACATTGGTGAAACAGCTGATGCCGATACTTTAGTTGCTGACTTTACAATTGTCGGTGACGGTAACGCATTTTACCTTGATGCCGATGGTACAAATCAGAATTTTGATGTTAATGTTAATTCAAGCTCAACATTACTTACAGCAGGTACAAGTCGTACGCATTTGACTTACGATGTTAATGCTGATAGTGCCGGTAACTTAATTGCTATTGACAGCACAGGAGATGGTGATGTTAATGGGCATGAAGTAGATCTTACAGTCACTGGTGGTGGCGGAGATTTTATTATTGTTCAAAGTGGTATTTACGATAACCTCGTAAACGCAACTTTCAGTGGAGATTCAGCAAATGTTCAAATTACCCAATCTGATTAATGAAATTTCATACTATTGGCTTCATTGCTATTCTGCTGATGCCGAGCTTATGCTTTGGCGCTGCAGATGAAGATGCAGGAGCAATTGGTGAATTCTCAGGATCAGGGGTACTTGAGCGTGGGAGAGATGTTATTGATGGCGGCCAAGGTGTTGGGGTGCAACCCATGGATACCGCCGTCACAGCAAAAGGCCGAATGCGAATCGACTTTATTGATGATACGAGAGTCGATATTACCGAACACGCGAGGTTAGTAATTGATGATTTCGTTTATGACCCAAATGCTGGGACTGGGAAGCTGGGATTACGTGCGACATTGGGAACAGTACGCTATGCGTCTGGAGCAATTGCAAAGAACAGCAGAAGAAACGTCAGCATCAAAACGCCATCAGCAACGATAGGTGTACGCGGTACTGATTTCGTTATGGTGGTTGATGAAATAGGTGGCACGATGGTTACATTATTACCATCGTGTTCCATCGACTCCCTTGGAAAAACTAACTGTGTAACCGGTGAAATATCAGTTGAGTCTGACACCGGGTTTGTTATTATGAATAAAGCCTTTCAAGCAACAATAGTAAAAAGTAGATGGACAAAACCAACTAAACCATTATTCTTGGCACTTAATGAAAGTGATATAACAAACCTTTTAATTTTAAGAAAGAAAAAACCTTTATTTGAAGAAGATGGTGAGCCATTGGAACAAATGACAGATTTCCTAGACATAGATTTCTTAAACTTTGACGGTTTGGATGTTGATGTTTTAACCGATAGTATTAAAGACATATGGTTAACCGAGTTTGATTTAAGAGATAGTGATTATTATCTCGGTGAACTATTACACGATATGGTTGAACAATTAAACATTGCATTAATGCGTAGGTTAATGTCAGAATTAGATGGGCAGAATGCCGAGTTCTTTAGCTTTAGAGAAGAAGGTTATGATCCCGTAACAAGAATTACTTTAAACCGACAAGATCCTAGTTGGATTTTTGAAAGAGACGATAGTGGTTATTATCACCACCTAAGAATATATGTGGAGCAGCAATATGGATATACGATTAATATCCAACAACAGGACGAGTATGTTTGGGATTACCGTCTTGGCGTTGGTAATAATAATATTGACATCATCCAAATCAAATAGTGGACCAAATGAAGTCTATATGTATCAATCAGGTGACAACTTTACGTTGACCATCACCCAAGATGGCAGTCAAAATTATATTACTGGTATAAGTGGACAGACTACAGGTATTGAAGGTGATAGCAATACAATTGATATGGTACAGGTAGGTCAGTATCATGGTATCGCAGGAATGTTAGATGGTGATAACAACAACATAGATTTTTATCAAGGTGGCGGCGGTGACAGCGGAATGATTACTGCAATGGTAACAGGTGATAATAATAACTTAACGGTATGGCAAGGTAAACACGCGGATGGTACAACTGATTTATCAGAAGGTGGTGACCATACCGCAACAATTACAATTAGCGGAAATTATAATGATATTAAATCAGCGCAGACAGATCAACAAAGTACAGGTTATGGCAGGCATGAATTAACAGCAGAAATTTCTGGTAATAGCAACGATGTTGAAATGACTCAAAGAGGAAATCAAACGCATCTTTTAGACATTAATATTTCAGGTACTGGGAATGATGTTACAGCTTATCAGAAAGGCAGTGGCGGACAAAAAACTGCTGACATTGATGTTGCTGGCAACTATAATGTAATTGATTTAAACCAACGTGGAATGAATTCTGCATCAGCAACCATTGATGTAGAAAGCATATATGGTCCTGCCTATAATGTAACAGTTAGTCAACAAACCGACACCTCTTCTAAATCATTTAGTCTATCTGGCGTTTGCACAAACCCAAATGGGTGTGTTGTAAGTGTTCAGCAGCACAACTAATGGAAACTGTATTGACATTTTTCATAGCAGGATTTTTTACAGCATTTGGTTGGTGGGCTGCCGAAAAGGTAACAATCAAAATAGACACGCATTACGAGGAAAAGCAAGATGATATTAGAAGCACTGACCATTAGTTTAGGACTCAGTAGTCATATTGGATTTGATGAAAAATATAATTCAGTTCATCCACACCTAAGATATCAACACGAAAAATTTATTACAGGCGCCTATTATAATAGTTTAGAAAATTTAAGCGTATATGTAGGACATAGACAAGAAATAAACAATTTTGGTTTTGAAGCTGCACTTGTAACAGGCTACAACAATGGATCACTTACTCCTTATATTAGAGGCACATATGACAGAGGCAAAACAAGAATCTTTGTAGCCCCAGGCGTAGAAAGTAAAGATATCGGCGTAGTTTTCGGATTAGAGATTACGATTAAATAGAGTGTGGACCGCGGCGTGAGGGCGCAACCGGCATCCAAATAATGAGGGTAATAAAATGAAAAGAATAATGATTGTCAGTGTCATGGCAGCACTGCTTGGCACGACTGCAATAGCAGATACAAGTAGTATGAGTACAACAGCCACAGGCATGGGTGTACTGGAAAACGATTATGTAAAAGCCGGAGTAAATGGCACAGCAGGTACTTTTGGATCAGGCGGAAGCACTCGCCCAGGACTACAGTTCGACAGCACAGGTTCAGGCACATTTCCAGCAGATAGCGCACAAGGCGACTACCTAACACCAGGTTCACCGTTTGATGGCTTTGCTATCAAGATAGATGGTACTAACAGCAAAAATAATAACCAGGGCGGAAGTAATTGGGTAGATGCAGATGGTTTAACAAACGGTGATAATTCACTTACTTGGACTGGTACAAATTCAGCACACAGTGGTTGGGAAATAGAAAACACATATACATTAGGTGATACATCAGAACACATTGAGATTGGCACACAGATTACAGCAGGTAGTGATGCAGCAACACTGAGTTTCGGACGCTTTATTGATCCAGATGCTATGCCAGAAGCAGGCGACACAAGTGCTACAGACAACGTATTAGGTTATGGTGTTATTCCAGATAGTAACGTAGCATTTGCAGAAGCAACAGTTAGTCGTTATGCATTAGGACTGTACTCTACAGACTCTAATGTTGATGCTGGTATTACAGGTTGGACAACAGACGCAGATAGTTATACTGAAAATGCTTTTGATAGTTCATCTAATACAAACACAGGCGACAACACTATTGGTCTAAGTTGGAACTGGGCCGATGTTAGCTCAGGCGATATACTTACAGCAAGTTACGCATACATATTTGGACCAAGTGCGTTTGATGCCGCAGATGCTGCCATTACAGCAGGTGCAGGCGGCGGCGCTGACATTAGCAGTTGGGGTACATTAGAAGATGTTGGTAGTGCTACAGACGCAGCAGATGGCGCAGCAGAACCTACAGTAGTTAGTACAAGTACAGAAACTATTACCAGTAGCAGTGAAGCAGTTAACACATCATTGCCAGTGCTTACAGCAGCACACACAACACACGATAGCAGTGTAGCAGAAGGTGTACAAACTATTGACCGTGAAACAACTACAACAGTAACAACACCAATGACAATTACTACAACAAGTTTTGTTAGAACTACAGATACAATGAGCGACGATACAACAGTGGTTACAGATGGTACAGCAACAGTTACTACAGCAAGTAGAGCAGACGATGTTGTAACAGTAACAGACCCAGGCGCATTTACAGGACGCATGGATCAAATGAATCAAATGTTAGCATTGCGTCCTCACAGTAATGCAAGTATTGCTGATGGGTTTAGCGGAGGACGTATTACACATGATATGGGCAACGGATACAGTGCTGAATCAAATGCATTTGGGTTAGGCTACAATCATATAACTGACAACGCTATGACAGTTGGATTAGGTATGAATCGTATTTCAACAGATATAACTGGTGAAGGTAGTACAGGTAGTATGTCTACAACAGTATTAAGTTTAAGTGCAAGTAAACACATTGACGACAAAGATGTTACAGTACGTGGCCAAGTAAACAATGCAAGTACAGACGTAGAGTACAACAGGACTATCGGCGACTTTAGTTCTACAGGTTCAACTACATCATCTGACAGATGGGGCACACTCACAGTAGAAAAATCTACAGGTACAGTGCGTCCATTTGCTGGCTATACTATAGGCAACCGTGGTCATGAAGCATTTACCGAAACTGGTGATGTTCAAGCAGCATTAGCAGATGCCGGCAATAGTGAAACATATCGTTATGCTACATTGGGTGCTAATATTGATGCAGGTATGTTGTCAATGAGTGTTGCAAGAGACTTTAGTGATATAGCAGTAACACGCATTAGTGTAGGAGTTGATAAAGCAATAAATGAAAGTTTAGGTCTTGGTATTAATGCCGAACGTACATTTTCAGGAGACAACACAAGTACACAAATAAATGCTGGACTTAACTGGAAGTTCTAAAATAAATACTGTATGAGATGGATAAGCGAATGGTTGTTCAAGGAACATATAGAAAAAATGGTGGAGGAAAAGTTTCAGGAGAAATTACTTGAAACCTACCTTCACACCCGACGACAAGAACACAAAGCAAGAATTGCCCGAGTCAGGGCAACGCTTGATAATACGTCATCAAGGGTTTCGGAAGAAGTACGACCAAAAATACAACCCAGTAGTAGAGTACGAACGGGGAGTGCCGAATCCAAACCACAAGAGTCGACCTCTGCGGCCGCAATGAAGGCAAAGTTGTTAGGAATTAAAAAATGAGAAAAGTATTATTTTCGCCGCTTTGGAGCGTATTACTATTAGGTGTCCTAAGTTATGTGTACTATTTAAATCCAGCATTTATAGAAAGCATACGACTACGATACTTTGACACACTGATTGTTAATCAACAGCCAGTGGAAAACAACATCTACACAGTGAACATCGATGAACCGAGTTTAGAGGCATACGGACAATGGCCGTGGCCGAGAGGTGATTATGGCAATCTCATAGAGGACCTATATGCCAGAGGCGCTGGACTAGTGGTGTTTAATGTATTGATGTCAGAACAAGACAGGAGTGGGCAGGATGCTGCCCTCTCCGATATAATGCAACAATACCCTGTGATTGTCACAATGTTGGGTGCAGCGGAGAATAAAAATGAGCCGATCAATCCTGGTGCTACTATTGTTAATAGCGATTATCTTTATACCATCCCTAGTGTTCCTGGTATTATTGCTAATGTTCCTGATGTGGAGTTCTCAGCGTTCGGATCGGGAATAACAAATAGTTGGCCAGAAGTAGATGGTGTGACAAGACGCATACCACTTGTAGTTGAAAGCGGCGGCATATTGTATCCAAATGTCACTATGGAAGTTCTACGTGTACTAGCAGGCGATCCTAGCTTCCAAATCAAACTATCACCTATGGGCGTAGATAAACTACGCATACCAGCATATGGTATAATACAAACATCACCTACAGGCGAAGTATGGATAGACTGGAGTCAGCGCAGCAAAAGCGTGAGCGCAGTAGATTTACCAGATGACTTTGCTGGCGGTATAGTGTTTGTAGGACCAACAGCAGCAGGGCTTACACAGCCACTAGCAACAGCAGCAGGCAGCGTATTTCCACACGAAGTACAAGCAGCAATGCTAGGAACAGTGTTTAATGAATCAAATATTAGCAGACATCCAGACGCAGAGCAGTGGGCAGAACTAGCAGCTCTAGTTGCAGCCGGCGTTTTGTTAATCATACTCGCCCGTTGGACATTTGTAGGCATAGCCTTCTTTGTGTTGTCCGTGGGCGGGTTTATAGGAGGGAGCATATATGTTTTCAATACACAAAATATTCTTATCGATGGTGCTGTTAT
>Ga0066605_10000556_pt1 | contig 24651 bp, 21 predicted proteins | sample SaaInlLV_DNA_10m_FD_60385 | JGI IMG/M metagenome (GOLD analysis project Ga0066605, IMG submission 60385) | Marine microbial communities from expanding oxygen minimum zones in the Saanich Inlet - SI075_LV_DNA_10m | ecosystem: Environmental > Aquatic > Marine > Unclassified | place: British... | reverse complement strand
ATGTCTTTTCTGCTATGAATCTTAATGATCTTTGATGCGTCTTCATCATCGTTTTCAATGATCTTGATGATGAGATTCTTCGTCGCATTCCACAAATTTTTGTTGTTGGAAGCCGGAGTTCGGACAATCCTATGTTCGCATTTGTCGAGCGGACACTGGACTATTCGATCCCAATTTCGAACATCATCCCATGAACGGAAGTTGGAGGTTTTCGACTGCCAATCCACTGAACGATTGCGTTCCCAAATCTGATTGATCTTCTTTGCGACGGTTTTCGATTTTTCACGGATGAAGTCTCCAAAAACAAGGCTTATGTCGGTTTCTTGAAGATCAAGTTTCAGTTCTTCAGTCATGAAATCATATATTTTCTGATTCTCCGATGATTGAACATTTTCATTTAATTCAGGCAATTTACCAATTGCATATCGCTGTTCAGACTCAAGCTGAAGTCGATAAGCATCCTCGTGTTCTTGGGACTTGCCTGTCATAGTCTTACCATTCTTTCTTGCATGCATCTGTCCTATATTTGTTGCGTGTGTCATATACTAGTTGGGAAAATTGGAAAATCGGAGAAAACTCCGAACCATTCAGAGAATTCTCAGGATTTGAGAAAAAATCAACTAGAGATGTCCATCGAAACCCCTCTCGAAAGTTGTGTCAAGAGAATACAGAACCACGTTCTTACTCAATCAGAAAACCTGGAATATCTTGCCATGCGAATGGATGACCCCACTTGGTCGATTCGTCATGAAGGAGAGTCCCTGTTCTCGATTTTTATGAGCCTTATCAAGCTCATCGAGGGAGCGTTTCGCGCTGGTCTTGATGAAGAAAAGGCCATAGGCGTACCCGTATTCACAAGTTACTCGGCTTCATTCACAAATCTCCTCAATGACCTTGTTGAGCTCATGAACAACAAGGACTTTGAGAATGCATCCAAACTCTTCGATGGTTGCTCACTGCTAAAAACAAACAACTCTCGTTTCAGAGATCGACGTGGCGATTCACCAGATAAATACCGATACACCTTCTCGAACCTTACTCTTGCTGATGTCCTCGTCATGGATTATGACATGACTGCACTCCCTATGTTCACCATTCCGTTTAAGTCAATGTTAAACGAAACCGAGGAAATGACGGACGAATACGTCGCCATAGCGCGATTGTTGTTGAAACGACGTGTCATTACCAAGGAGATGTTTGCCTCCCTTCCAATTCCTCTAGGATTAAGCGAGCGAGGTGGTGTCTGAATGCTTCGCGATCGTAAGCGAGTCATTGGAACTCTCGAAGAGCGTATTAAACTTCATCAGGCTGCCGGGAATGTCCTAAAACGAATGGGGACTTCTGAAATCTTTTCAGAAGAAGACCTTGTTTCACTTGAAACCGCTATCCTTGGATTCTTGCGTGAACCTGAACCTCGGCTCCTCGGTATTTGCTCATATTCTAGAGATCATCGAAAAGCAACTAATGCTGGGGAGAGAACCTGGCGAATTCTCGTCAAGCGAAGCATGATTCATGACAACGATGGAGAACTTGAAGCCACACTCTATCATGAATTTCTTCACGCTATTTTCGGACATGACGAAGGGCACGGCCAGACCTTTCAGAATCATGAAGCACTATGGCCATTAGGACGGTGATTGGATGATAGATGCTTTTGAATACCTATTTTGGGGATTGATTATTTGTTACCTAAGTTTGTTCCTCATCGGAGCAATCTTAGGGGGATTTATTGCAATTGGAATGTTTCTATTTCCTGAAATGACGGTCAAACATGTCGCAAGAATCGCTCACTTTTCGGAACGCCTGAATCTTGGCTACAGCAATTCGGAATTAAACTCAAGAACACCTTCAAAGGAGGTTTTGGAATGATAAGTAACGACATGTTCCTTGTGATTTTGTTTTGTTTTCTTGTCCTCGTCTCGCCCTTGCTAGCGCTCATTGAGAGATTATTACTTGGATTGGGCATTTTACTCATTTCATTTTGTCTTGGGATTATATTGCTTAGTAGTCCAATACTATTGGTTTCAGGAGTGTTTCTCATCCTGGCGAGTGAAGCTACGGTGTCGAGTGGTTTGTATTACATTACATTCAGTATTTTGAGCCCTATTATTCTCATTCCACTCTTCTTGTACATGAGTGAGCTTTCTGACAGTGATCAATTGATGGAGGGAAAATTCTCTCTCATATTACTAAATCTGTTCGTTATTCTAGTCTCTTTGATCGTCTTTGGGTCGTCTTCAATCTACTTTTTAGGGGTGCTGGTAGCGGCTTCAGTTTTGACTTTAGGCGACCTTGTAATGAACAAATGGACAACAAACAATTGGTGATAATATGAACAAGAACGATGAAAACAATACAACTGTAAAGATGAACACTCCACTCGGAGAAATTAGCCTAGATATGCTCGAATATCATGAAGCCAACAAACTTGCTAGAAACCATGTTAATCCAAAGGAGTTCTCAATCGCACGTAAGACTGTTCGAGAGTTTTTGGGAACAGAAGATAAGATTGACTTCAAATACTGGGAAAGCAAACTCGGTTCTTTGATTAAGATGCACATGGACCTGCACTTTTCAGATGCAACACTCCTCAAAGAATTCGAATTCGATGGTCCACTACAAACCGATGCGATATACAGTAGCATCTTCCTCGGCGAGAAAGGTTTCGCCCGATTCATGGCGAGTGGTTGGCGATTTTATGTCCGAAAAACAGCATCTGGTGAGGAAAAATTTGCTGTGAACTCTAGCGTCGACAGCGATGGTGATCAACGCTTAACCGTCATTACAAGTACTGATGGTCGCGGTCTTGAAATCATTGAGGAACTCATGGACAGCTTCTACGAACGTGGTCCTCTGAATGGTGGATTCTTCGACATTCAATACAATTTCTTGAAGCGGCATCAAAAGACCAACGAGTTGATGGCTTGGAATCCTCACATCAAGGAGGCGCTGGAACGCGACGTCTTGAATTTCATCAAGGTCATGCCCATCCTGAAGGAAAATGGACTACCAAACTCAAGAGGAATCATCCTCTCTGGCCCACCTGGAACAGGGAAGACGATGATTGCAAAGTCAATGGCATCGGAGACAGAAGCAACAACGATTCTCATTTCAGCAGAAATGATTCAGCAACGAAACGACATCAAATCGGCATTCAGACTTGCACGAAAACTTGCACCTACACTGATTATCATTGAAGACATCGATACTGCAGGTACAGTAAGCCGCCGCTTCGCAGATCATCCCATCCTTGGGGAGTATCTCCAAGCAATGGACGGCATCGAAGCAAACGAAGGTGTTGTAGTTCTTGCGACAACCAATCACACTGAGAACATTGATCCTGCCATCTCTGACAGACCTGGGAGATTTGACCGCATTATCGAAGTACCCCTACCTGACTTAAATCAACGAATAAATATCTTATCGAATTTACTTTCCAAGATGCCAACAGACAATATCTCCTTCGGTCTCCGAAACAAGAACTTTTTCGGCAATGAAACAATTTCCCAGATTGGACGAGATGCCAAGCACCTCTCTGGTGCATGGATACGAGAGATCGTCCACACTGCATTCATATTTGCCACATACGATGGTCGAAGTTCAATCCGGGCGGATGATTTGAAAGCAGCGCTCATGGATGTCAAGGAACGTCGTGGCCTCGCTTACAAGTCGACGCCAAATCTTGAACATAATTATCGAGAGAGTGATTCTGACCTCAACAATCTCTTTGTTTGAATGAGAAAACCCTCTGCAGTCTCGGGAATTCTCCCGAAATCAAATTCCATCAACTATGGTACTGGAAGTGTAAATTATGAATACAAAAACAATGAACAAGAATAAACGAAATTTGGAAGATGTCAACGCATTCGTCGAGATCGGCGAAGATAATACAACAGCAACAATTGTCGACCATCGAACCACGATTCGTACAACATTTGAGCAGCGAAATACAGCTGAACAGGCTAAACTTGCAACGATGATTTGGAACATTGGTGTCGAATCAATACTCAATGCAGCGAGCCAATCCATGCTCCTCATGCTCCAAGATCAAGGAGCAACAATCACCTCCTCTGTTGAGCAAGTCATGCGTTCAAAAACAGAGGATTTCAAGGTTGATTTCACGCAGCTCGTCAACGATGTTTTTGTTGATGGAAGCGGAACAGTACCGGAGATGCTCGACTCTTTTACAGAAGAACTAACTCAACTCATTCACAAAAATGTTAGTGGGGAAGACTCAGACCTTGCAAAGACGCTTGAAGCACACATTGGTCGTGATTCAGAACTCATGAATGCTCTCGATCCAAAATCAACTGAAGGAATTCCACACATCATCCAGGAGAGAATCCAAGATACCCTCAACAATGTTCTTGATTCTACCAACACAACCTCTCCGATTTCTAAATTACTCGACAATATCAAAGAAGCGACAGAAGAGGGGGACTTAAGTCGACAAGCACAGATTGAAGAAATCACCACAATACTTGATGCAAATAACACCAAGAGTCCAATTGCCAGATTGTTGCGTGAAGTGAATATTGCAGTCGAAGGGTCTGCACTCTCGATTCTAAAAGGAAGTATCGAAGATATTCTTGAGAACCAGAATGATAAGATCCAACAAATCTATGATATGGTTTTGGAGTCAACAACAAAGAAAAATACAGCAGATGGAACAACATTACAAGGCGTAGATTTCGAAGAAGAAGTTGGGCTTTCACTTGATGTGATTGCAGCTGAAATGAACTTCGATAACGAAGGAGTTGGGAATACAACTGGCGTAATTCCGAACTGTAAGAAAGGCGATTTCATTCTCAGTGCCCGCCCGAATTCAAACACACCATCGCTTCGAGTTGTATGTGAAGTGAAATCAGATCGCTCTTTCAACAATGTAACGAAAGTCGTTAAAGAATCTCTGAACTGTATTGAAAATCGTGCAGCTAGTTCCGCAGTGTTTGTATTCAACTCTTCGCGTGCGAAGGATACGTTCCCAACACTCCAACGCATTGGAAAAGTCGTTATTGTGCAGTATGACCAAAACGACCCTGCAGGAATGGACAGATTACGTGCAGCCGTAGCAATTGCAACTGCTATTCATACCGAGACGAATTCAGATGATGAAGCACAAAAAGAGGCGATATCTAGTGTAGCAGGCCGTCTTGAAAAAGAGTTCAAACGCTATGAAACCATCTCAAAATCGGCTGAAGCAATTATCTCACATGGAACGAAAATTACTGGCCAGGTTAGTACAGCAAAGAACAAGGTGCAGACAATAATCAATCTCGTCAACCAGACTGCTGCCGCACTTGATGTCCAAAGTGCGTATAATGACGATTCAGAAGATCTTCTCTGACGGAGGAAGGTCTAAATCAATTAAAAGGGAGGAAAAGTTGTGTCGGAAAAATTCATTCGGAACTTGTTTCGTTTCCCAGGCACACAGAATCCAGATAATTTTGAGCAAGTTGTCAGAAAGGCTTTCCTCAACCTCCATGAATTGAAGAAAGCAGGTTATGCATACAATGGTGTAAGTGCGAATTACAGCAGAAAAAAAAAATGGTACAAGAATCCAAAATTATCAATCACAAATATCGATGGAAGAGTTTCAGTCAATTTGACAAAAACCACGACACCTACGGCGAGCAAGTTCATGATCGCCGTCCTCTATTGTACCGCCTATTTAGAAGGTAAAATCAAATCTGCCGACCTGTTTTACAACGATCAACATGGTAAGAGTCGGAGTATTGCAAGCCGTCATGGACCTGAACATTCAGAATATATGCAGAGCCTGATTACGAAAATGAATGATGAAAACTTCATGCTCGAGCTCGATGGTTTGATTGAGAATCCATTACCAGATAATTTGTCAGAAATTCAGCGGTCGATCCTTGATGCAACCAAAACCGGAATCGTTTCTGAAGAACAAGTGCATAACCTCATGAATACACATGAATGCTCTGCAACTGACCTCTTGCGTGAATATGAGTTATTGAAAATCATCATGGAACAAGACAATCGCGTTCCAAACGAAATCAGTTTCCCAAAAATCGACCTCATCGAGCATGAGCAAATTATGGATACACAAACAATGCGGCAAGAGGTGTTCGGTCTCGAAGAGAGGGTCTCAAATCTAAAATTGAACCTCCAAACGGTTAAACAGGAGTTATCCAACAGCCAAAACAAGGTAAAGAAACTGGAGAGTCGAGGATTCATCTCGAGAATTTTCAATCGTAGGGTGTGAAATGATGGCTCTGAAAGGTTTAGTAACTTATCATAAGAGTTTCGAAACGCAAGATGGAAACAAAATCAGACCAGAATTTTTTTGCGAACTTGAACTCGATTTAGGGCACAAAAAAATTAAGAAAGACAAAGAGGCGATATTCACAATATCAGGGATTGGTTCTTTTGAAATGTATTTTTCTGGACTTGTCGTCCAAGGTGAAAACGTACGAGGCATTTCTGGAAAAGAGAATCTTTTTTCTGAGAAATATGATGAGAATGATTCGTATTTTCCTTTTACGATGGATGGCGCTTCTGATTCGAAATTCAAGATCTGGATTAAGAAGATAGATGCTTGCACTTATGAGATCAAAGTCGAATCATATAGAAATTGCAAAGGGAAATTGAAATTACGTCTAGAATCTGCAGAAAGTATTACCCACCACCACCGCGGAAATAAGAAACGATTGATTCAAGAATTTATCCAGGTTCAATATTCTGGAAAATCCACTAACAACAAGGAGAAACAATGCCTTATTGACAGGAATATCGAATATATCGATATGAGGGATAAGCAAGAAAGGAGGATTGATTTTCCAAACTCGAACAATAAAGACCGCCTTATGATGGTTCACACCAAACAATTCATGACACTGGCTGCGATATCAAAGCATAAACCGATTTACAGTGCAATCACAAAGTCACGTAGGGGGTTAACTGTAACCTATGTCGGTCCTGATGACTTAACAAATATGGAAACTTCATTGAATTTCATCAAAGAACAGGCAATTTCAGCAGGCGTTCAAAACCGAAGACTCTTCGTTAGAGCAGACATATTGGGTGAAAAAACTACTCACAGAAAATTGAATAAAATTTTTGAAGATTTTGAAGGACTAGACGGAACCGAAGGGATCCTCCAGCATCAACCATCATGGGACGAAAGTGACATTATCATTGATACTTTTACGATTAATTGCTGGAAAGAAGCACCAGAATACAATGATAAAAAAAATTCATGGGAAATCTTTGCCAAGGAGATTTCGAGACGTATTTCTGCATTAAAACCAAACGGGACATTGTACTTGGTGTTTCCCAATAATATCAGTGGGTTTTGGGATATTTTTACCGAGGATTATGAAACTATATTTTCAAAAGATAACGAGTACAATTCAGAATTTTCCGAGAGCCCAAAGAGTAGTTGGAGGACTGATCGGGTGCTCAAAGAATTACAACAAATTTGCACCGAACTGAAAAAGAAATTTCCGAACATCACTTTCAAAGGCGAAGAATTCGATTTCGACGGTGGGTACATCGTAATCAGGAAGGGAAGTAGCAGTCACGTTCCAGAGAAAGCCGACAATTACGCAACAGTTTCTGCAGCAGACAGATTACCGTCTGGCGGAAGGATAACAGCTGCTCAGGGCGAATTTGTATGGGAAAGAGGAGCAATGTATCCAACAAGAGCTATGCCTATTGAACGTCAAGCAAATTTCAAATTCTCTCCGGTAGGGAAAACGCTAGTTACAATCAATGAGGACATGGGTTCGGAGGAAGCGGGAAAGATAATTATTCACAACTATGCTGAGGATTTCGTTTCCCGGTTTACAAATGGAGACAAATATAAAGTCTCACTCAGTGAAATGGACGAACTTATCGATTATCTTAATGCGAAAGGGTATTCACTCACGGAATTAATACAATATTATCATGGATCGAATCGGTTTTCAATCACTTCCCCGGTACTTCAGCGCCGTAGTGACGATATGAGAGAATTAATTGCAGCGATTATTGAACCCCTAAGTGAAATCCAAGAGAGGCGTGATAATGATGCACTATCACACTATGTCATTGGATTGGATGCAATACAGATGGACCCAACTGATTGGAATATAGTAGCAGCAGCAGCAGCATGATTACGGTGATATTATGAATAAATTAGATACTGAACAATCCAAGTCATTTTCACAAATACTGGAAAATCCTGATGAAGAAAATTTAAACAAATGGTTAGAAGATAATTTGACAAACAACGTTTCCGGGATATCTGCAATTTCTTCGACATTAAGTGACTCTTTCTTCGGCCCTCTTTCGCCATTCTTCGAATTGAAGTACAACAATGATGAGAATTTTCAAGTCCTCTTGAGTGTGCAGGAACACATCAACGAACACTTTCAAGAAGAAATTGAAAAAGCCCTGGAAGGATCTCAGCCTGAATTGTTAAAATTCATGCACGCTGTGACGATTTTATGGAAGACGGCTTTACACGGCCCTGGAGAAACTCCAAGATTTACCCCTGAGTTTATCAAAAATAAATTGACCTCAATTGATGAAGTTGGCAAAGAAATTGCAGCGTTTCTTCTTGACAGATTAATCGTCAACATACTTTGGCCACAACATAGAGATCATGTCGATAACCTAAGTATCGAGGAAATAGAAGACATATTACAGTCATTTACTGTACAAAATTTCTCTGATGAATCATTGAATTATTTCGCAAAGACATATTTCTTCCATTACTTCAAGGAGGGGGAAGTACGAATTACTGGATTACGAGATGCTGCCTACAGTGACGAGTTTTCAAACGGTTTCACAAACTATCTTATTGCATCGAGATTGGATGTTGACGATTTAGATCGAACACCAATGTTACTTGGGGCATTGAGTTCATTTATCAAAACCAATGACCAACAACGCCAGAGCGCTATATTGGCGAGATTAATGAAAGCGGGAGTTGATACAAAACGAGAAGACGGAAGTTATACTCAGACTACTACTGACGATGGGCCGCTTCAGAGAATGATTTCAATTCTTCAGGTTTTAGACCCAGATACGTATAGTGAGCAAGTCATCAATTCGGTGGTTAATGAAATCGTAGAATACATGATGTATAGAATTCGCAGACACAACCAACAATGTATGAATTGCAACCGTTTCCATGCAGAACGACCTCGATTAGAAATTGATGATTTAGACAAAATAAATGAGTTTCATAATGCTGCAAGCGGTTATGATCGAATTGAGGAAATCGTAGGAATTTTACAGTTGATTCGGGATGGAGAAAGCCAAATCTCTCCTGTTGAAAATCCTATTTTCGAGCGATGGATGAACGAAAAAGAGAACATAGAAATTGTACTTTCGCTTTATTCTGTTGATAGTTGTGATTATGACGATATCATCTTTTCATCACTAGGGTGCATACTCAATGCCGCTTCAAATCATCTAAGTGATGAGAATGCAACATCCATCATCAATGGTTTAAAATCTCAATTGACAACAAGAAAAAGGGATTTTGAGAGTGAAGGCATGAAGAATTTCATCGGTTGTATTCTACAACTCATCAACCAGATTGCAAGTACCCGGAGAGAGGATTGGAGAGAAGAATTGAATCAATCGATTCAAAAGGATCTTGAAAAGTTCCTATTGAGGAGAGACATTGCTTTTGAACAACTTGTTTATGCAGTCGAATTACACAGATCAATGATCTCAAATGACAAACTCCACCCAAACTACGAGGAAAATTTCTACCAAGTATTCCTCTTTATGGAGCACATTATCGACGAATTCGATAACGAAAGTCAATATCCAACAGAAATACTCAACGAGTTCCATTCAATGAGAATGGCACTGCATAAGGGATTAACAGGATATATCGAAGCGATTACATCTGATGATGATAGTCTATTAGAACAAGAAGAAAAATTCGGATTTACAATTAAACGATTAGAAGAGATTCAAGCTAAACTTCACCCTGAGGAGGAATAAACATGAAAGTCATTGTAGGCCTAGAAGCCCATGATGGATCTGGTAAATCAACAACTGCTATGGAAATTTCAGAATTATTCAACGGTTCGGTCTTCTTTACAAACGATGAGACTAAACAAAAGCGGAGTGCAATTTACAGAAATAAGTCGATGACACATCTCGAAAAGATGCATGCAGTTGAAAAAACGTATGAAGAAGAGAATCTTGAGTTTCATGAAAAGATGAAAGAAGACTTTGTTGTTCTTGATCGAACCTGGTATTCACATACAGTTGAAGAGAATGTCATGGATTTTTTGGATAAAAAAACAGAACGGACGTATCCAAGAAATACTATTCCAGAAGACGTAATTAAACCAGATTTTGTTTTCCAAATCATTATTCCTGAAGATGAGCGTCAAAACCGTGTAAAAGAGCGTGGAGAAGAATTAACTCCACGTGATATCCGATTGAATGAAGATTCAATTTATCGGGAAATGTTGGAAAGGGAACGTGAACGCTTTGGCTGCACAACTCTACGACTGCGTCTTCGATATCCTGCAGTATGTGCATTAAGAGCAGCACAAGTTCTTCTTGGAAATCCTGCAATTCCGCCATTGAAAATTTCCGTTGATTAGTTTAAACGGATTTTTCTCCGCAGTTGTAAGAGAATTCTCCGCTTTTTGGATTCTATCAACTGTAGATAACCATGAACATTGAAGTTATATCATCAGCATCAGAAGAAACACTGATCTCCTTTGGAGTATTCGCATGTGCATTTTCATTTACACTCTGGAAGATTTATTCAAATCTACGAGGAAAGATTCAGTTCTACGAATCCCAAGATGAATCAGGTCGCCTTGCATTGCAAAACGATCTAACTCGAATGCATAATCTGATTGCAAGTCTACGTCGAGAATACGAGGATGTTGAACAGAACATCGAAAACGATCTTGTCGAGTTGGAACTCGGCAATATGTCTCTACATCCTAAACTCAAGAATTTCGAGGTCAAGCAATCTGCTTCATCTGAATCGATTTACAACCTTCTCGCTAAGATTGAGGATTCCCTCACAACAATCTACCGCACTTCAACACCAGGAAACTCACTCGACCTATCGAAGCCTGTCAAGATGCTCTCGAATGCTATTGGTGATGTTAACAACACGATAGGAGCTGTTGCGATTGCAACTGAACAGCAGCAGAAGATGATTATCAAACTCCAGAGTGATCTCACGCTCATCAAGCGAGGACATGGCCTGGAGTGAATTAAGGAAGTGAAAATATGGACGAAAATAATATTGAAACCAACACTATGACACCACGCAAGATATTGATTCCAATCAAGGATCAAGAACCCGAATCAGCACGACCAATGATGAATCTCAACACGTATGACGAACAAGTAACTACACCAACGCGAAGTGACACTATGACGAACAAGACAAATGATAATATGAAGAACAAGTTTGAATCAATGATGGACCATTTCAGCAAGAAGTTCGTTACAAGCACAGGGACTAATCTTTCTGAGATGCCTATCATAAAGGCTCCAGTCATTGAACAAACAACTGCATCTCCTTCTGAACAACAAAATGAACAACCAAAGAGCCAACGCACACAAGGAACTCGATTCTTCAAGTTTCCTACAACCGACCTACCAGTTGGTGCCGAATCCCACTTACTTCATTGGAAGAATCCTGCTATGTTTGACATCGTCCCAGTCACGGGATCTGAATCTCAGTACGTCCAATTTGCTGGATGGCACCTTAATGGTGCTAAGATTTGGATTGGAACCAGTGCAACAAACGCAACGGAAGGGGTTGGCATCAATCCTGCGACTGGTGTAACTGGCCTTATTCCACAAGCTGTACAAGAACTCGCACAACTCACCGAGTCAGCACGCAGGCTCTCTCCAAACCATCTTGATGCTGAACAACGACCATTCCAGTTCGGAATTGTATGTGTCCTTGGTGGCCAAGATCATGCAGCCATCCTTAGGGAAACTCGACTCGTCAACATGACCAAGCAATTTGGTGCTGCATTCCGTGCGGCGGGTGTTCCAAACGCCAGCCTGCGTGCTGCTCTCTACAACGACAATGGAAAGCTGATGGCTTTCGAAGTCAATCTTGGCAATCCCGAAAAGTATGGGAAGGGACGCCATCTCCTATTCCTTCACCCAGCCAATGACATTGGCGGTGGAAAATCCGATGAAAGTTTGACCGATGGTCGGCTAACCTTCCAGGCCTCAAGTCTCGGTCGGGAGTTCGAATGGTGGAAGGCTGCTCTTGAATTTGGTAACGGCCGAATTGGATCTATCGAAACAACACTTGGTGGAACCGCTCGACTTGGTCGCTATGCCCTCCTCTCGGCACGTATTCCTCGAACGCTGTTCTCAAAGGATGCTACTGAAATTCTCAACGTTGACCGAGCTGATTGGGTAACTGAGAATCTCCACTCACAAACTCAGGAGTATCGAGCCAATTATGCTACAACCTTGCTTCGCACTGTTTGGGGTAAGGCTGGCCAACGCTTTGATGGAATCTCCGTCACCTTGGTCGATCGATTCGACCACACAATGCGTAATGTACACCGAATTCGTTCTAGCATTGCCATCCTTCGTCAACTCTTCCTGGGTCACCCAGACATGGATCTGCTCCGTGGTGACATCTCGGATGAGCGAATCGCCATCGCTCGTGAGCAAGCAATTACGGAATCTGATTACATGACCATCCATGATACTGTCAAGGATCCAAAGGGGCCATGGGAACAACGTCGACGTGTACGTATGAGTACAAGTCTTCAGATTTCTCGAGGAAAGCTTCTCTCGATGGCTCGAGCAGAAGATCCTCAAACTGCTCTCGATGATGCTGAAATCATTCTTGAAATGGTTCGTGGCCTTGCCACGAGCAAAGAAGGAGCACTTCCTGCTGGTGGCTTCATCATCATCGATGCAATGGTTCCTAACACACTCTTGGACTCTGGCACAGGATTCACTCAACAATCAGTTAATCGTGCCGTCGAACTTCTAGGTAAGGGCCTAGAATCAAAGGGTGTTGAGAAGATTCTCATCAACCTCTACAAAGTTCCAGCAGAATTCTCAAAGAACGACACTGCTCTTACAATCCAAGTGACTGAAGATCAACCTGGCACAAACATCCTCATGGTTTCAACTGAGGAAGTTAAGACGCATAAGAAGCGAGTTATCCTTCAGAATCCGAACTTGGATTCCATTACCGACACAACCGTTTCACAAGTCTTTGCCTTCGGTCGTCTTCTTGGCCGAATGGTAACAGCTCATCTCGAGAGTGGCTATCACCACTGTATCGAAGATGGTCAACTCATACACGCATTCCATCGCCACTACTACGGTGGTGCTTATGGAAACCGTCCGAACATCCTTCCAGGCGGTAGTGATCGAAAGCGAAAGAAGGATGATAAAAACAACAACTGAGGTGAACAAAAATGGAAATTATTAACGCAGTATTATTGATGGCAGCACTAATCCTTGTATGGGGAGCAGTAAATCTCGACCGACCAGCAACTCATCGAGTCGAACTCAACCAATCGGATCAACTCAATGAGTCGATTAAATTCTTACAAAGGCTCAAGTCCCCAAGTGCCAAGGAACAAAGCTTCAATCGAAGGCTGCAAGCCTATAAGTCAACAGTTGATTCTGTTGTTACAGAGATTCCTTCCACTGTTGAAGCAATTCAGACATCCCACGAACAGAACCATCTGACACAGCGACGCAAGGCAAAGCAACTCCAACAACTTGCAGCAGGTATCTCAACAAACGTCGAACAATCAATCCAAATTCAACAAACAACAACCAATCAATCAATGGATGAAATGCTTGTTCTCAAGGATCTTATCTCAAACCTCCACCAAACCATCCCTCAACTCAAGAACTATCTTGAGCAAAGCAGCAAGGCACTCGAAGAACTCAACCGTGATACTGAGATGGTGAAGGACAGTGTTGGATATTGAGGATATTCAACAAGAGATTGTACTGGCAAAACAATATCATCAATCGACGCTTGATCAACTTGATTTAATCGAGTCAAACCATCTATCTGGCCAAGTACAATCTCTACAGCACAGTATCACATACAACATACTACGGCCGATTGAGCGGGCAGAAATTCTCATCGAGATTATCACAACAACAGGTGCTGAAAACATTCCTGGATTTCTCCTTGAAGAATGGTATCTTGAACTAAGGAGAATCCAAACGCTTCTGGAGGGATATGAACATGATTGAATCTATTCGTACAATCGCTAAGGCTTTGGAGCAGTCAAACAAGGCTTTGAGGAGCCTAATAGACTTGAGTCAGACATTGTATTCAAATTTGGATTCAATGAATCAGAGTTTCTCAAATTCATTTCAAATTCAGAGGATCCTGAACGACCAGTTTCGTGCTCAGTGTGCTATACAACTTCATGAAAATCAGAAGCTGATGTTTGTTGCAACCAAACTTTTGTCTGAACCGCAATTGGCTGAACAAGAATCCTTTGTCCCTCTGCTCAGCAACCTTGCAGAACTCGATGCCTCGCTTCAGGATGGGGAATTCGGCCGCCCAATCTCTGGTTTCCTTCACCCAAAGGTCGCTGAAACAATTATCGATTTACAAGAACAGTTCCGGTGCGCTACTTTCCTATATTCCTGGGACGATTGGCTAACGGAATTTAATGTTCTACAAACACAATTTCACCAATTGATTGAGCTCTTTCCAATTGAGCATCCTCTGTCAACAACTCTCGTTTCTATTCATCTAGGGCTCGATCAAGTTATCGAAAAGATTGACGAACAAATGAAGATTGAAAACACTCTTCAGGCACTTATCCAGCATTCATCAGACGTGGTTCACTCCGAGCATGCTGCATACTTTCGCTTGCACACACTGCAACTGGAAGACAAACTCGTCCCACTTCCAATTCGAGGCCAAGGAGATGAGGAAGAATGAATCAGTCGATTTCATCAATTCTTACCTTAGTCTTGCTCCTACAAGGTCTCATCTATTTTTGGGCATGGGTTGAGAAGCGACTCAAGCCTGTACTGACAAGGTTTCGATTGATTGAACATGATGTGATCTTTCTCCACGAAGTTGGAATGAAGTATTCTGAGCAAGGTCTTCTTGTTCCTGAACAAATACTAAGAGAACCACGCTCACAACTTCTCATCGAGATCAAGCGCCTTGAATCTCGACTGATCCTCGAAATGTGTTTGCTTACCATTGCGGGGTTAATCCCTCCATTTGCGCTATTAATTACATGAAATGTTGACGCAATGTTGTAATAGTCAAACCAAGTCTTAGAATCGTGCCTCGATTGACAATCCTTGACGGAGATTATCTCCGTCCAGTTTCTCGTGCTGAGAACGGGCACCTCAAGGGATTGAATAAAAAATTCGAATCAGCCACTCGCGGCAATCACCACTGGGTGATTATTAGCATTGACCAGATTAATGATTGTCGTAAAATTGAATTTGAAGCAGAATTTCGTTACAAGGCATCTGAAGATTCGCCAAATGAACAGAGGCAATACAGTCGAGTGGGAATTTGGACTTCTGTTCAAGATTCGCCCAAAATGGTGTCTCACGCGACCAGCAAGCAAATGTTGTCTATCGCGACCAGCAAGAACGACTATGCCACAGGAACAGGTGATGATTACACTGTTGTACTCGATAGTTGGCGTTATGGAAAGAAATCTGAAATCAAATTTAATATCGAAAATTGCAATGATGAAACAAGAATAAATTTAGCGCTTTGTGCAATACCATATTTCGAGAAGGGGAAAGAAAAAAACCCAAAATGCGAACTTCATCTATCTCTTCACCCTACAAAAGAAGGCTCCGTGCAATCTGGAATACCTATCGAAGAAAAAATCACTTTCCAACTTCATGACAACATCCGATCTTCAACTATTGATGATGAATTAAAGCTCCTCGAAGAATTTGGGGCATTCAGTTTGGATGGCAATGGTAATTCCGTTCATCCGAAGCAGTTGTACACTTCAAGAGAAGTTGTCAGCCAAATCGAAAGAAGTGAAAATACCAATTTGAACCTCGCATACATTGGAACAGACACGACAGAAAATTTACGATCTCTTTTGCGAACTATCAAAGAAAACAAATCTGTTGCAAAAAAGATCGATACGTTGTATCTGTATTATCTTGAAGGATGGGACACTGCTCTACTCGACAAGTTTCCAGGCATTGGCATCGATGAATCAGTCACATCGAATTTATTCAATCTCAAATTTATACAAATTCCAGACGATGGGAGTGTTCCAGTTGATGCCAAACCGGTTGATTTCACCATTGCAACGTATGTGACGCCCTGGGCCATGAGCGATGATAAGAATAGAACACAGTATTCAGGTTTAATCAACACATTGCTCAACAAAGAATATGCAAAACTCATTTGTGTTGATCCTGAAAGTTCATCGAAAATTATTCGCTCCTACTATCAAGGCGATTACAATCTCGATACAATGTATATGGATGAATTAAACTTGAAACCCGAACCAAATGCAAGCCGTCTCCATGCTAAAAATATGGTCGTAGAGTGTACAGTATGGAAAAGGAAGGTGATTGATTGACTGGAAATCCATTGCAACCAATCACAGACTACCTTGTCGATTTACAAGGTTGTCTGATGTTTGGACGATGTGCAGGAAAGACTACGCGATTGTCCAAGCTCCATCAAAATCGCTTGATTAGTGACGATCATCGTTTATTTACACTTGATAAGTTAGAAACCATTTGTATCGCCATCCGTGATACAAATTTTGATCCAAATTTGAAAATAGATGCAGAGTTAGGGAAACAAATCGGTGCAATCCTCGAATTGTATTGGTCGGGAGAGGAAATGGAGAATGATGAAAGGGATTGGCATGAACGTGAAGTGAACCCCCTGTGGCCATATTGGTACGCTCGATATTTTGATGAAGAAAAAAAACAGTTTCATATCGATGAGGACGGGGACACTATCCCCCCTTCAATCAGTGCAGATGAACGTAAAGCAGCACTTGAATTCTGTGAGAAAATGCTTGCTGATGGATTAGAGGGATTACTTACCGTTGAAAATTTACAATCAATTGAAGATGGTGCAAGAAAATTGTATGATAACATTATGCTTACAATTTCTCACCAAGATGCGAAAGCAGAATATGATCTAATACAAGCAAAACAAAACACAGAAGAAAGTATTTCATTACGGGAAGCCATCGTCAGAGAAAAAAGGGCTGAACTTGAAGAGTTTAGGCACGCAATGCAGAACTTTCCAAAGCGTGACCTTCTCAGAAATAATCTCCTCAATGAATTTGAAAAGGAGGAACGGTTTCGACATAAGATTCTTGAAAACGAAATTGGAGACTTAAGATTTCTTAGAGATACTCTAAGTAAACTTGATTCCAAAATGGAAAAGATGTTGATGGAGGCAAAAAACACCAACATACCCGCCTCATTATCACGGTTTCTGGCATTCTATACATCAAATAATCAAGCTCTTTTCGGAGACATTCAAACATTTATTCAGTCGATCAAACTTGGAGAGGTATTGTTATCCAACCACATTCATGAACTTCGAGATACTGGAGGCTTAGTTTCCATCATTGGCGATCCAGGTTTTGGTAAAACAATACAACTAAGACAATTTACATACAAAATAATTGCAGAACAACTTGGAGAAGATTCAACCAATATTATTCCAATTTATGTTAAAGCTAAAACACTCTCAAAGAACATTCAGGCTATTGCCACCTCACAGTATGGCTTACTTACCGATGATTCTGAAAACTCAAAGGAATATCATGGTATTTCTACATCGTCGAAAGAAGAGGCTGTTGAAATTGTCATCAATAGCATGCTTCAAACTGAGCCAGAATTAGATTTGCATATTGTTCGGAACTTGTTCGGTATGCAACGAAATGTATTCGATAATATGTACCTCATTATCGATGCATACGATGAGATACTTTCCGAAGAACGAAGAATGGAAATTATCTCTTTCATCGACGACAACATTGAACGTCACCATTGTCCTGTCGTGATCACATGTCGAAAATCTCACTCGGAAGAATTGACCAATTTCTTCAATGAGGTTAATGGAGAAATCAGCACTCATAACTGTCTTGACATTCACTTTACGCCTCATGAATTACGATTTGAAATGCCAACAAAATTAGCAAATGCTTGGGGCATGAATAGCGATCAACTCTCATTATCTGCCGCGAATCTTTACCAAGAGTACGAAACCGTTCTTACACACCCTCTTTTCGTTGGTTTCTTTTGTATGCTTCTATCTCATGATGCACTCCACCCTTCAGATTCAAACAACCCATATCTCAAACAATCGAAATCCAATGAGGAAGATGACTCCGACTCCACTGTTTCATTGCAACACGTTGCTTTCCTGAAGCGGGTTATTGAGTTCGGATTGGAAATCAATGTCAAGGAACGACAATCAATTTCAGAAGATGAGATTGCTCGAATACGAAAGCTGTTCTGCTATATTGCTGCTACATACATCACCACTGGACTCTCAAATCTTGAGAACATACTCAAGTACGTAGCCAAATATCACGACATATCACCCAGTGCTCGAGAAAAACAGATTCTGAACGACAATCTTGGCGTTATGTTTGTCAACAGTGAGAAAGACATTGACTGGACGCATAAAACCCTCCCTGAAGTTGCTACTGGATTACTCATCTTGGAAGAGCCGGAATACAAAGATTATCTTGTGAGTGAATTTGGGTCAATCTTTGGTGTAGATGGGAATCTATGGAGTGAGTGTTTACTCATTACATTGATTCAAGAAGACTTGGAAGATTCAACCAGCCAACCATTTGTCGTGTTGAGTGGACTGTTTGACTCAATGGGGAACAAATCTCTTGTCAGAACCCTCAATATGTTTGGTGGAAACGGTGGCCATTTACGTGATATTAGGTATGAGGATGGATCATATACATTCAAGGTGACCAATACCACGGTCTTCAGAAAGACAATCATCGAAGCCTTAGCTAATTCATATTTCTCAGCACTCCTCCGAGGAAATCCATTTCCAATACCAAATTCAATTTTGGGGAAGAGGATTAGTGGTGCTTTTGCCTTGCATTTATTCAATCGCTCAAATATGACAAACGGCCTCTATTCAGATGTTGTTACTGAGCCTCTCAAGATGCGATTACCGAACGTTGACATGGATACAATTTTCCAACGTTTTGAAAATGACATCGAAAAAGTTTGTACTTTTTATTGGGAAAGAAGGGGAATGTACCCTCTTTCAAAGGTTTGCGAGGGAGGGCGTCAGCAAGAAAAATCGCTGCTTGAACGATTAACAAACGAAATACAAGCATTACCATCCTCATTTGAATTCTCTTTTGTTCCCAGTTACGAGATGATTTGCTCTTCATTTACCTCAAAACGGAGATTGGAATTGATGGAAGAGATTCTGTCCAGGTGTACCGCAAAATATGAATTCAGCATATGGGGAAGCAAGATGGATTTTGAAATTGATGGAATTGATAATAAGTCGTTACAGAAATTATCTCCCCTTTTTGAATCAGTTCGAAAACGAATCAATGGGCCGAAAGAAAATCACTTAGAAATTAAAAACATGGTGAATCTATTTCCCAATATCTCAAGAAGCATCATTCTAAACGCCTTAGTCATTTCCATACGTAACAATTGGAAAGAGGGTAATTCCCTGAATGTTCGATATGCACTTGGTCTCCCAGAGACGCCCTACCACACTCTCAAAGAAGCATTGAATCAGATGCAAGATGACGGAGACGAAACCACTGGCAATTTTGAGATACTGCCATCTTGGATACCCATAGAAGCATATGTAATGGGTGGTAGAAACAATCCTTTGCGAAAGGTATTTCAGAAACCCCAAGCAAAATTGTTTTTCGAAAAATGAGGAATGTAAATGAATTCAAATTCAGTTGTTATAATAACAGGAACATCCTCCGGATTGGGGTTGGTAACTGCGAATTCACTTCTCAATCAAAACTTCGATATCATCGGTATCGATGTACAATCGGGAATAATTGAACATCAAAATTACACTCATCTAACGATGGATCTAGCTACATTTGAGTTTAATCAAATTCAGGAGATGGTGGAAAACCAGAATTGGTTTGGATTCATTCACTGTGCTGCAGTATCGCAAGGGTCGAAACTTGATTCCTTGTCAATCGAAGATTGGAATCACTCAATGGATGTGAACGTCACCTCTGCCATGCTAATCTGTCAACTTGCTGATTCGCAGATGATGGATGGTGGTCGTATCGTTCTTGTTGGAAGTCCTGTTGCTTTCGCAGGAGCGAACAAGCCAAGTTATGCTGCTTCGAAAGCTGCTCTTCATGGCTTGACAATGTCAGTTTCTCGTCAACTTGGGAAACGTGGAATCTGTGTTAACACAGTCCTTCCGGGCCCAATGATTACTGGAATGACCAAGGATTGGTCCGAAGAAAAACGCAACCGAATCGCTGAAGAAACCCGATTGAATCGTCTTGCAAGACCAGAGGATATTGCTCACGTTATTGCTCAGATGATGGGTGAAAATTGGTCGTACATGTCCGCATCTGTCGTCGATTTAACCTGCGGATCAATGTATGGACATTAGAGAGTGTGATTAGTTTGGGCGTTATCGACAGAATTGAGCATGAAGTAAAACGGCTAAATGCAGATATCGTAGACAAAAAAGAATTCTATGGTAAACATGGCGTTAACCTCAACGCTTTGGTTTGTTTGCTTCGGTATGCTGCATGGAAAGAACGTGATGAACTCAAAGATTGGATAATGCGACCTGGGTGTGATTGGGATCAGGCATCCATCAATCCCAATATTGTGAAGAGGTTTAGTCTCTTTGAGCCTGACGGTGAGGATGGTGCACAACTCAGGATTCATATTTTCGATGATGCCGGAGATACCTCAAAACACAACCACCAACGTTCATTCATCACAATGTGCATACAAGGTTCATATGAGTATAGATATTACAAAATGGATAAACATAAGGACGCTTCTCCAATCGAAATTTGGAAAAGAGTTGATGGCAAATTTGTTAAAGATAGAACCACAAATGCGACCATGAAAAGAGTAATCTTTTCACATAAAGATGATCCGGGAACCGTTATAGATCCTGATAATGATAAGTTTGTGTTTAATGTTGGAACAGATCCCCTCTATGTCTATGATGAATGGATACACACAGTACATCCACATAATACAGATGAAGAAGTCATTACAGTTCTCATCCGTCGAGAAAAGGCCAAAGATAAGGATGATACAATCTTCATAAAGGAGCCTGGCGACAAGGATTTCGAGGAGGAAGAGGAGCCTCGTAATGCGACTCAGGAAGAAATTGAACAAATGTTTCATGTGGTTGAAAAAGCACTAATTGGTGACACTGAAATTATTGATTCTGAATTTAAGATTAACACAAACGTCATTCAAGAATTCATGCTTTCGAAATCAAAAATTGCTCGCGTTCGCCCGCCACTGCTAAGAGATCAGCATTGTTTTACTGAACTCAAAGCATTCATGTCACTCAACAAATTTTCATTTACTCCAGTAACTGAACTTCGAAACGATGTTGAAAAACTTATCAAATTCGTTGATATCAATGGAATGGGTTTTTTTGAATCATCACAAGATTGGCTTGATCCAAATACACCAATCCTATTTGGGATCATGTACACTATTCTAAGTCCAAATTACATTGTTCCAATCGTTGACAAAAAAACTGATGAGTTCCTTGGAATCCTTTCTCTTCATGATATCATGAACAACATGAGTCGACTTGCAGGGCCAATGATTCAATCTTCTATCGATGCTAATCAAGGTGGTTCAGTAAACGCATATAGCGAGTTGATGAATTCCCTTGTGGAATTAAATAATGTTGTTGAGAAAGATAACTATTTCCCTGATAATTCACATACTAAGGCAATAAACAAGGTTCTTGCCGCGCTCAACAAACTTATCCTCGACAAGAAATTGGTAAACTTGAACATCTCAGACTCACCTAGTCTGTTACATAATGGATCGTGGCTCAATGAAATATCTGGAGATGTTTTCTTTGTTGCTCCTGATTGCAAATCGAATTCATTGTTGAGAGAGTTGCATCGGACTGGTGATTTCTCAACCTTTGTTGAATTGATAGAGGATAAAAAATTCCAAATCCTTTCACTCCTCGAAAAAGAAGAGGATAGAAAGGTAAGAGCACTTGAGAAATTAGATTCAAACTCAACTGCACAAGAACTCATTGATTGGATAGGTGAATCAAAAGATCATTGGCCAGTTTATACGTATTCAACAAAGCATAATCGGCTCGGAATTATATCTACTGACGAGTTGTTTTCAAGAATTGGGATACAAAAAATCTCTGAACAATTGAACGCAATAAATGATCATAAAAAGGGCAGAATCCTCAGCGGTTTGCTCATCAAAAGCCACCAAAGGAGACCAATGTTTGATGAAGAGGATTTCGATTCTGTGAGAGATTTATTCTCGTAATTTTAGTAGTTGTGATTAAAATTACTCTTCCTCATCGTTTGAGAATTCAATTTTCCTAAATCTAACTGTATCCTCTGACGTTTCCTGTTCAGTGCTCGAAATAGAATGAGAGTAACCGCACCAATCCAATACATTGCCAGTAGCGCCTTTAATTCCTTTTGGACTGAGTCCGAGTGTTGACTCGAGAATCTTTGCATTGCTATTGAATTTATACTCCAATCTCACTTCTTTGAAAACTTCGATTATCTTACGTTTAAAAACTGGTTCAGAGATTTTAATAAACTTATTCTTTCCAAAACAAAGAGATGCGTCTATTTTCTTCTTCACGATTTTCTTAATCGTATCATTAAGATCGATAACATCAATCTTTGTTGTCTTAAGTTTAGTGTGAGAAAGCGATTTAATCTTATTTGCAGCATCGACAGACCTGCTACGTACAGTGAAACAAAAACGTTCGTCCTGGTATTTGATGTCCGTTAAATCTTCTTGCAACCTTTGATGCAGTTTTTTCCTCATGGACTTTGATTGATTAAGATTTAGAATTGAAAGATACTCGTTATGGAAGAATAATGCCGCTTGAGAATAATCAATGCTTAGGTGAATCTTCTCAAGCTCTGAAAGTAAGTGCTCAAGTTCAGGCTGGCTAATTTGAAGATGTTGCAAATAACTGTCTATTTTCCAAGCTTCTATTTCATCAGACGTCTGAATTGAGAAATCTGAATGTGCAAGATCATTACGCAATTCCAACATTTCCTTTATATCGCTAATTCCAATTCTCTGTTTTAGAGTACTTGGCAAATAATTCCAAAGACTGTCGCAGATATCGTTCTTACCCGCTTTCCAAACTGCCCCCCTCCCTCCAGTTTTCAACCAATATTTGGAGTCGGTATTGCTTTCGATACTACTGAGATAATGCAACAATGTGTTTCTGAGCGCACGTTCGACTTTCACAAAAGAATCCATCATTTTAGATTTAGTATAATCCGAGAAAATTAGATCTTGGGGCATGATTATTCCACGATACTTGCTGTTCAGGAATTTCACACATATCGGTCTTTGCGTTTCATTGAAAAGGTGTACTAGTTCATCCATATGTTGGTTTTCATCTACAAAATCAACGATTTCTAATTTATCTAATTCTACATCCTCCTCTCCTTGCTCAATGATGTGCGTATATTTTTTACCATTCTCTGATAGGAGTAATAGCCGATCCCAATTATTCGCCTCAGTAAACAGCCTGAATGCTAGGTCTTCGCTACCATCTTCTTTCACAGCTCCAAACGGATGTTGAGCAAAATAACCTGCAGTACCAGGTGTGTAGTCCGGTGTTGCAATGATTAGAGGAAAATCTGCTGACAGGAGAGAATCTGATTTTTGACCTCCCTCCCAATGTTTCAATGGTTGTAAGAGACCGAGTATGTGAACAATTTGTTTACTTACATCGAAATCAGTAGGTATGGCGCCATCAGAATCATCAACTAACTTTCCAAGTTTCTTAAGTTCTTCATGAATGAATTTTGGGAAATCATAAGTTGGAGTAAAGGATGATTTCAGATATTTTTCATTGAAATCCCAATTTTCTGAAGAGAGTTTGGAAACTAAGAGGGTAAGATATTCTTGAATGATTGGTGATGACAACATCCCAATGGTTACAACATCCTGAATTTGATCTTCCTCATCTGTCAAGAAAACAATATGATGTTCATTGGATAACACTTCGAAAATACAACGAATGACAGAGGCTGTCTGAGGGAGTTTGGAAACTTCTTCCGTTGAAAGTGTGAATACATCATCGAGATCGCCATCGTGCAGCCTTCTTCGTCCAATCGCTGTAATTGGCCCTTCATAATGTTCAACAAGCGGTATGGAATCAAAATCTTGAGCAGTTAAGACATTGAGTAAAGCCTTGTTGTACTCTTCTTCTTTAACTTCTTCATCTTCAAATGAAGAAAAAGCGAGCGCATATTTTAGACCTCGACTCGAGATATGATAAGCAGAAAAACCGTTCACAATAATGCCAATGTTGGTGAATTGATAAACACTCTTCATGACCATGTAGAGGAGATTGGTCCCCACTCCCGGACTTGAACCGGGGACACCCTGATGTCTGCTGAGACGGTTTGTTTACACAACTACAGTCAGGTGCTCTACCAACTGAGCTAAGTGAGGTAGTCT